>ERZ772892.205-NODE-205-length-75530-cov-16.858854_pt1 | contig 75530 bp, 62 predicted proteins | sample MGYA00512126_ERZ772892 | MGnify/ENA primary metagenome ERZ772892 (study PRJEB29015, sample SAMEA2737697) | human gut metagenome | biome: human gut; feature: human-associated habitat; material: faeces | place: China | collected 2012 ... | reverse complement strand
CTGTTGTATCTCAATGAGTTGGGATGAGGGTTGCTATGTTTAGCGGACAGTAATAGAATAAATATATAAATCGTTTGAAAGTGGTTTTAGCTGAAAAGAAGCGTACCAATAAATGGTTAGCAGAGCAGCTTGGGAAAGACCCTGGAACTGTATCTAAATGGTGCACCAACACCATGCAACCGAATTTAGAGACATTGGTTGAAATCGCAAAAATCCTTGAAGTAGATATTAAGGATTTATTGTGGTCGATAAAAAACATTTAATTGAACAGATACAAATGCCTAAAATAATAGCATCTCTATTTTCTGGATGTGGTGGTCTTGATTTGGGATTTACAGGAGGATTTACATTCAGAGGACAAATTTACGATAGATTAAATACCGAGATTTTGTTTGCAAATGATTTTGATCAAGACGCACAATCTTGTTATAATGCCAATCCATTATTAACAAATAATGGAGCTAATTGTCTTTTAGCTGACATTAGAGATATTGATGCCAATGAAATACCTGATTTTGATATTCTCTTAGCAGGTTTTCCATGTCAACCATTTTCTAATGCAGGCAAAAGGCAAGGAGTAGATGATGAAAACGGAAGAGGTACTTTATTTGAAGAATGTCATAGAATAATCGCAGCTAAGATTGAAGCAGGACATCGTCCTCAAGCTTTTTTATTTGAAAATGTCAGAGGAATTCTTTCATCTCATGTTGCGAATGGTAATAGTGTGCCTGAAGAAATCGTTAGAATTATGGGCGATTTAGGTTATGATGTATCATACAAACTAGTTTGTGCTTCTGACTACGGAGTCCCACAAAAACGCTATCGTGTTCTAATGGTAGGAATAGATAGAGATTTAAATCTTGGACATTTCGATTTTAATTTATTGGAAACAATTGTTCGTGAAAACAATATACCATCTGAGCATTATGGAAACATTGAAGAATTAGTACTAGGACGGATATTGCAAGGTGTGGAAAATTTGCCTGATAATGAAGTATGGGAGTTTAGTCCAGGAACACAACAAACCGTAGATCTAATCGGAAGCTGTGCTCATGGCATTGAAGGATTCCAATATTTTTATGATGGATATTCCCATGCAAATTTGCCGGCAATTTGTATGGAAGGAAAATCATGGAAAGACATACCATATGAAATGCTGACTCCACGATTTAGGAATATCTATGATAACCCAAAGCGTTATCATGCTCCAAAATTTTTCAGACGATTTGCTTTTGGAGAAATTTGTGGTACAATTACAGCTTCTGCACAGCCTGACAAATGTGGAATTACCCATCCCATTGAAAACAGGAGGTATTCTGTTAGGGAGTGTGCAAGAATTCAGTCCTTCCCAGATAACTATCTGTTCAGCGCAATACCTTTGCCTGCTAGGTATAAAGTTATTGGCAATGCTGTTCCTCCAATACTTGGATGGGTTATGGCAACAGCTTTGTTAAGATTCCTCCCAATTAATGAATAATAGATATGGCTTACATTGATAAAAAATCCCTATTGACTGCATATAAAGTGTTGTCTCACAATACAAGTAGTCCTTCTAGTCAAGGTGCGACTCAATTTATAAGCGCTATCAGGTACTTATTCGCATTAGATCGTTTTGTTTTGACAAACAACAAAAATTGCGATACAAAAGAAAAAGAGGATAGAGAGTTGTTTATAAAATATGTAGGAGATATTGTAAGTATAGATGGTTCTTGTTATACATCGAATTTTTTTACAGATATAAAAGACGAAAAAGATTATAAAGTTGGAAGCAATTTTTTCTCTGTAAATGTTGTAAAGGAGTCTATCGCAAATCCGGTAGTTATACATGATTTTCCTCGTAGGACAAAAGATGCTGCATTATTTAATGTTCAAAATGGGGTTTTGTCTATAAACAGAATCTTGTATAAAAATATTAAGAAATATATAAAAGACAAAGATTGTAGAATAGCTCTTGCCATATGGCTATGTAGGAAATACAATTTTAGTGTTTCAGAAATTGGCCTTCCTGAAATCAAGAGATATTTGGCAAAATACTATTCTACTGAATTATTGAACGAACAATTCTCAACAGATTCCGACTTTACTGAATATATAATAACGTATGGAGATTTAAAGATGTCACGAGAAGAAGCAATGATTTCTCCAAAAGAAATTTACAAATTGTTTGATAAAGAGGATAATAATGGTATGAATCCTCAATATTACAAGTATATAGACATCATTACCGCAATTAAGACCAAGCCCTTTCTTTTGCTTGCCGGTATATCCGGTACAGGAAAGAGCCGCATCGTACGTGAACTTGCACGTGCGTGTTGGAATGAAGACTCTCCTGAATACAAGGCTCAGAAGCCTAAGAATTTTGGGATGGTTCAGGTAAAACCTAACTGGCACGATTCCAGTGAACTGATAGGTTATGTGAGCCGTGTGAGTGGTAAGGCAGAATTCGTTGCAGGAGAGTTCCTAAAATTCATTGCCAAAGCATGGGAAGATTCAGAAACACCATATTTTTTATGTTTGGACGAGATGAATCTTGCGCCTGTAGAGCAATACTTTGCTGAATTTCTAAGTGTGATAGAATCGCGCAAGAGCCATGAGGATGGTTCGGTAACTACCGATCCGATATTGGAAAAGGTTGATGAAGAATGGTATTTCAATCTGACGGCCTCTTTGACTATAAATGAGGACATACGAAAGAAATTCAATGAGGAAGGCATCTGCATTCCTCAAAACCTCATTGTTATCGGCACCGTAAACATGGATGAAACCACCTTCTCATTCTCACGCAAAGTACTTGACCGGGCAATGACTATAGAGATGAACGAAGTGGATTTGGATGCGGGACTGACAGAGCGTTATGAACACATTGGGAAGCTGGGCTATAAAGAACTTATAGGTACTGCAGCTGAAGGAGTGGATGTTTATTCCAAGAACCAACATGTTTGTAATAAGGCTTTGATTTATCTGAAAGCGGTCAATGCCGTATTAGAGGGCACTCCGTTCAAAGTGGCTTACCGAACGCGCAATGAGTTCTTGCTTTACGTGGTGAACAATCTGCCTTATAACAAAGATGAAGAAGACAATGAACTGACTGAGGGATATGTGATAGCAAGGGCATTGGACGAGGTGACGAACATGAAAATCCTGTCGCGCATAGAAGGTGATGACACCAAAGTGACAGATAGCTTACTTGACAATCTAAAACGAGTCATAACCGAAGAACTGGCAAACATATCAGACGGATTCCCCATTGAAAAATCGGTATCCTTAAAGAAATTGGATGAGATGAAACAGCGGCTGGTATCCGGCTATACAAGTTTCTGGAGCTGACAATGGAACTTCTGACTATACGGCATAGGGATTTCGAGTTGAGCATTGAATGTACAAAATTCGATGTTACTTGGGAAAAGGCCAAGAACAATGTGGGCGAAGAAGCACTTCAGTCCTCCTATTCATGGTCTGATGGCGTGGAGTCTGTCGTTTTTTTAAAAGGCTCTGACAAAGAAATGCCAATAGAGCAAGGCGTTCAGGCGAAAGCCGCATTCTTCGACAATACGGACTACCCAGTGTGGGTGGACTTCAAGGATTATGTAAAAGATGCGCAGTTTGGCTCCATTCTGCAAAGCGAAAACGAGCGTTTTACCTTCCATCGGCACATTCTTGCAGGCTACCTGAACTATGGTAATGAAATAGGTCGCAGCGAAATCCAGTTGATATATAAAGTCGGCAACGAAACACGTCGTTTCAACTTCTCGTTTGAAGTACTCAGCAGCAAACTTGATTACCACAAACACTGGAAAGCCATTATCGAGGATATTGAACGGGAATACCGTATGTTGTCACTCGATTATATGAGAAGGACATTTCACGGATTTACTCCCGACAAGAATGGTGAAACACCAGAAATCATATGGTGGAGCATATTCGCCGGAGAACAACAGAAATTCATTAAGGCTTGCAAGAATATCATCGAGCGTCCACGGCGCAGGTTGCATGGACATCAGACCTATCTAAAAGCGGATAAACTGAGACATATCCCTGTATCCATCGAAAACGAACTGGCAAAACACCGACTGGAACCAGCGCATCTGTATCGTGTGGAAGAGCAGGTACAAACGAATGACACACCGGAAAACCGTTTTCTGAAATTCGCCATTGCGCAAATAACCGGCAAATATGAAGCATTGAGGAAACAGATTGAAAGCGTGAAGGGAGTATCGGAGGCCATGAAATCAGAAATGCAGGCCGTGTCAATCACGTTGAAACGGTTGCAAAGCAATCCGTTTTTCCGAACCATAGGACGCTTTAAGGGGCTGAACCAAGAAAGTCTGATCTTGCAGAAAGCTTCGGGATACAGCCAAGTTTACCGCACATGGAATATGCTACGGCGTGCCTATTCGCTCAACGACGGCATTTACAGACTTCAGACAAAGGACATTGCTACTCTGTATGAGATATGGTGCTTCATAGAAGTGAGCCACATCGTGAAGGAGCAACTGCATCTGAACGATGAAGACATAGACCATCAGAACCGCATGGAGATGAACGGCCTGTTTACATGGGAGTTGGGCAAAGGGGAGCACTCACGCATCTTGTTCAAAAAAGACAACATGGAACTGGCAGAGCTGGTGTATAATCCGAAAAGTACAGAAAACGACAACGACTCAACAGGCATAAAGGAATTAGTTACCAAAACTGTTCCGCAGAAGCCGGACATTGTTTTACGGTTGACTAAGAACGACTTGCAAGAAGGAATGAAGCTGACATACCTTTTCGATGCGAAATACCGCATCGGTGGAAAGGTAAGGAGTGTAGACGTGCCGCCAGATGATGCAATCAACCAAATGCACCGCTACAGAGATGCCATATATTACAAGGACTATTCGTCTGATGCGCTCAAAAAGGAAGTGATTGGCGGCTATATTCTTTTTCCCGGTGATGGAGAGCCAACAGAGGTGGAAGTCTCCAATTTTTACAAAAGCATTGCGGAAGTAAATATCGGAGCCTTCCCTTTACGCCCTAAAGATGAATGCAACCGAAAGTTATTGGAGCATTTCATTGAAGGTCTGATAAATACAAAATCACAGGAAACCATATCGCGTGTCATTCCGCAAAAGGGTACTTTTGTAGATGTAGGAAACCGTGTACTTATTGGACTGGTCGGCAACAGTGTTCGCCGAGGTTATACGCAAAGTTTCATTGACGGAACAGCAACCTTGTATTATACGGGCAAGCAATTCCCGACAACCATAGCATTACAAAATTTACACTTCTTCATACCTTACATTAAAGGGCAAGGGATTCGGGATGTCTATGAGATTGTACGGGTGAGAACTATCACTGCTAAAGAGGCGAAACAAGTAGAGGGTGAAGATGCCAAAGATGACCTCCGACTTGCCTTTGAACTGCGTTTTGTACGCAAGCAATATAATGAAATACGATCTATTAATACCAGTAAAATGTCCAATAATACGTTTATTGATACTACGTTTGACGAGTTGGATGAAGTTCTGGTAGTAAATAAAGTTTAGATTTGGTATGAATAATAGAAAAGAAGCACATACAAAAGTAAATTCAATGATAGGAATGGCACCTTTTGTGTTGTTCTTATCATCGTATGTACCTTTGTTTGCTATAATTATTGTAAGGCAGTGCCTGTCAAACTATGAATATTTAAATTGGGGTGGTTTGAATATAGATGCATTGTTTTGTATGTTGAGATATTTTGGCATGTCTATATTCTGTTTCATTCTGATTTTATTCGGATTGATAGGAACCTCACTAACATTAAAGCATGTAGAGGAGAAAGTCGAAAATGGCAATAGCGTCAAAATTGCGGAAATATCTAGTATGAATGATGAGCCGTTGGCATATGTTGCAACGTACATTATTCCAATAATGTTTGAGAATTATTCTAATCTAACGGATTGCATAACTATAGTTGGGATATTCTATGTAGTTTATCGATTGTATATTCGGTCTAAATTGATTTTGGTAAATCCGTTGCTTAGTTTGAAATATTCTATTTATAATATAAAATTTTTTGATGGCAAAATCTCCCGTCAAGGCATTCTCATATCAAAAGATTGTTGTCTTGAAGAGGATGATTGTGCAAAAATATATAATGTGGGTTATCAACTTTATTTTGGTTATAAACGATAAGATATGGAATTAAAAGATATACTTGACATCATCAGAGCTACAACAGATAAAGATACCAAGTTGTACATTGTGACACGAATAACTAAATCTGGACTCACTAAACGAAGTCGAGTAAAAGATAAATATTTGTTCAAAGTGTATCAAATGAATTGTGACAATGAGATGAGAGAGAGCCTCTATAATGCTACAATCAGCCAAGTTGAAAAAACAATTAATAAAAACTTTGAAATGGTTGACTACGATGTTCTGTCAGATGAAACGGAACACTTGTTTACATACCCCATACAGAATAAAGTACTTTCTTTCTCTGATGTTGTAACAAATCAACTACTAAAAGCTTGTGATATGGTTACTAGCATTGCAAATATAAGTACAGTAACAGAGGAATTATGGGCATATTGCTTAGAATTATATCATCCAGAAGAGGATAAAAAAATATTCACATTTAGAAAAATTCTACCAAGTAAAGTTGGGGTTGATGATAAAAAGAAAAATTTTCTCAAAGCTATATTTAACACTAAAAGCCAACAGCTTTCTTTATTAAAAGAGGAAACTTTGAACCTCGATCAACAAATTGATTGTATCTACGTGGATGACACTTTTTATGTGATAAAAAAAGCTAATTTTGAGCAAATTGTAGGCCTTCAAGAGGAGTATAAAGAAAAGGCTACTGAGATAGTAAATAATATGATAGGTAGTGGATTTCTTGTCGGAGGAGAAAAACTACATGAGTTGATTGAGAAAAAGCCATCTATTCATAAAAAACTTATGAAAGTAGAACGAATTGGAGGGTATAAAGAACTTACACCGTCTAAGATGCAGTCTATGAAGGAAATTTGTAAAAAGTACGGAGATAATCTTACTATCAAAGATGACAAATTTTCGCTAGATACAGAGCAAGATATTGACGTTATATTGAAAGCATTAGGTGATTATTATAAAAAGGGAGAAATTTCAGGCAAACCATATGGAACTTTTGCAGGAAAAGAACTCCAAACTCAAAATGCAAACAATCTCAAATAGGAAAGTTTATTATTGATGGATAAATTGACACAAGAACAACGCCATCGTTGCATGTCATCTATAAAAGGAAAAAACACTAAACCCGAAATGGTAGTGAGAAAGTTCTTGTTTAGTCGTGGCTTCCGCTATCGGCTAAATCATCCGCGTCTTCCCGGCCACCCCGATTTGGTTCTTCGAAAATACCGAACAGTTATTTTTGTGAACGGCTGCTTTTGGCATGGCCATGAAAATTGCAAATACTTTCGTTTGCCCAAAACCAACATTGATTTTTGGTCAAATAAAATAGAAAGAAATAAAGAACGTGACAAAAAAGAACAATGCCAGCTTGCTACTATGGGCTGGCATTGTATTATAGTTTGGGAGTGTCAACTAAAACCTAAAGTTCGCGAACAAACGCTTGAGTCATTAGCTTATACTTTGAATCATATTTTTCTTGAAGATAGAAAATTAAGGACCTACGAACAACCAAATACAACAGATTCACTTATGGCAGCAGAACCTGAAGCAGTTTATGAAAGGAAAAGTCAAAAATAAGAGTAGCAATTTATTACATCCTCTCCAAAGGCGCTATACCAATGACTATTCCAGATTTTCTGTTAGTCTTATTCCTGCTTTTTCTATCAAATTTTGATGTTGCTCCTTTATCGCCCGATACATCGAATAATACGCAAATGCTTCCTCCTTATATTTCATGCTGCTAAGTGAAGCTGCCACAGTCCATGCAAGAATGGTAATGACAACAATTATCACATAACGAAGTTTGAAGTGATAACCACGCAAGAACAGGCCGTTGACGTTGGGCGGAATGATGGTCAGCGGACACCTCAATTCATTAACTCTTGCGAGTATTTCATTCTGCCGTTCGAGGATGCTCTCCGTATTGGCTTCAATCTTCAAGCGATTCGTGTTATAATCGCAAACATGAACATAGAGATAATCTATCAGGCTGAACTTCCGTTTAAGCAAATCTATCAGTTTGGGAATCCATACAGAGAAAGGGATTCTGTCCGGTTGCTCTTTTCTCACTGATTTTTTCAATATCGACAAGACATCGTTCCAACAGTTATAGAAACTTTTTTCAACGCTATTGCAAATAGTCTGTTCGTCAATGGCTGATTGGGCAGTCTGCGTATGATTTTGGGAAGCCTCATTCAGGTTATTGACGGTTTCTTTCAATTCATTTAGACTTTGACGCAAATTCGCGAGATTTGCAGCTATCACATCTTCTTTCATTATCTTCTACGTTTAAAGGGTTTATAAAAAGGTTCATTCTTTTTTGGGCTATTCTTGTCTTTTTCATCACGCCATCCAAGGCTGTTGCTTGTCCCTCCTGCAGCACTGGAAGTGATTGCCTGATGAGGTTGAAGCAACAGTTCCTCCGTTAAACTACCCAATGTCGTGCAAAGACTGTTAAAGCTCAAATCACGGTCAAGCGTGGAGCCTGCCAAGCTGATACCGTCTTGACTGAAAGAAACACCATGCACTTTATCTGACGCTTGATTTCGGTTAAAACGGATGTCTATATTCCGAACTTTCAATGCAGACAAAAAGTCTTTCCATGAATGGGATTTTGCCAATGCATCCAAAGTTGCGGAACGGAGATTGAGTTTCCGTAATTGGTGAGGCCGCAACCTGTTTTTATTTCTCGCCTTACTGTTCTTCGGTGCAAGGTAAAGGCCATATTCTTCCGTCAGCGCACGGCATACTTTCGTGCTGCGTATTCTTTCGTTACTGTCGGAAATGAGGTTGCCTTCATTGTCTATCCGATTAAACACCAAATGGCAATGGGGATGCTTGGTGTCATGGTGACGGGCTATGATATATTGTGTGTTGCGAATCCCCATCCGCTCCATCCATTTCCGGGCAATTTCCACCATGAGCGCATCTCCTTTCTCATCGTTGGGAAAACGAGCCGCATCTTGCGGTGAGAAGGCTAAAGAAACGTGTTTGACGGGACTTTTCACTTTTGGGCGCATGGATGCCTGTAGCTGAAAAGAGTCCGCAATTGTCTTATTACTGACAGTGCAAACACCCTCATGTGCCAACAGCGTAGCACTCTTCTTCTTGTTCTTTTGGTCATTGACATAGTTCATGATGCCTCCGAAGTCCACTCTCGTTTTAATGTTCGCTATCATGATTATCGTTTTTTATCTGTGCAATAATTCTGCTGATTTCAGTAATGATGGTAATACAATGTTGCTTGACTACTTCCAATCCATGAATGTGCATCTGATGGGCAATCTGATTGACATTATTGGCTATGCCGGACAAGTTACGGATGGCAGAAGCCATTTCTGGGCTGATACGTTGGGTTACCTCACAACCCATTGCCGCCTGATGGCAAAATTCATTGACAGACAGTCCGGCTTGTTCCGCCTTTGACTGAATATAAATGTAGTCGCTCTCATTGAACATGATGCGGAAACATCTCGTGCGCTTCTGGTAACTCGCCAGCTTCGGGCGACCTCCGGGCTTTTTATTTTCTGTATTCATACTGTTTGTTGATATTGATTTTTTGAGTATTTTGAGTGGGCAGTTGTGCCGCTTGCCGCATAGGTTTTAGTGACACTAAAACACAAACTGGCCACTCAAAAAATCTTCCGATATTTACCTTGTTCAATCCGACGCAATTTGCCGCTTCTGATGAAGGCTTCTATCCACTTGGCAGCCGTACTGCCGTTCTCACCCAAAGCTAAAACAGCTGCATCGTAATCCTTCTTCGTGAAGGTTTCAGGCAACATATTATAAAGGGTGTTCCTCCGTGCGGCAACACCTGTTTCCTGTAAAGCGGAAGAAGTCTGTTTGCTCTGATTTCCTGACAGATTCCTATAGATAAAGACGGCATGATAGAGCAATGTATCGCAAATGTTCATGGCAACGAAATAGTCGGACTCTTGGCAAACCAATTGGATAATGCCATTAGAATCCGCTTGCACATTGTACACGTTCTCCAAATGGCGAACAGCTGTCAGTACCATCATGATGCGGTAAGCAATCAGTCCCATCCGTCTGACTATGCCCTGCATCCGGTTGTCCACTTCGTCACAACATTCTTCATTCACCCGGCTAAGGTATTCTATGAACTGTTCCTGCAAAGCAGAGGGAAGGGAAAATGCATAGCTGCCATGATTCACGAACTCTTCATGCAGATGACAGAAGCGATCGCCCAATATACGGAACATGGTATTCTTGGATTGGGAAATATCACTTGTGGCAAACACATTTCTGATACCACGCTTAAAACGGATGATGTAAAAACAGAACCGGCTCATCAGTCCGTTCTCTGCATCGGGTATCAACCGCCTTACCTGTTCGGGCGTTCCGGCCAACGCTACAGACACCCTCGGATTGCTGACTTCGCAATACTCTCTGTCCTTGCGTCGGCTCAGACTGACCAGCTCATGGTGGAACGCCTTGCGCAGCACATCGGAATAGTTGCCGTAATCCGACTTCAATGTCTGGCTTAACGTGTCACCTTCAGATTCGAACAACAGCCCGACACCGTCATTATCGCCCAATATCTTCAACAAGGAACTTGCGCTGCTATTGGCCGGGATGATAAGCATACGCATAGGCGGTTCAGTCGGCATAGTTGCACCGTCCGACTTCTTGCTTTTGATATAGGCGTTCATTGCTTCTTTGTATTCCGGCTCCATCCGTTGCGAAAGCTCATGCAGATTACGGTTAATGGGAGCCACTAACTCACGGCATAAAGTCAACGCTCCTTTACCCATTCCGGCATCAGCCACAACAAACAAGTAAAGGTTAGGATAAACAATACGCTCATCATACACACCACAGACATTATGGAAGCAAACCGACAGACATACTATCGCTCCTATCAGAATGGTATCGCGGTCGGCCTCCGAAATGGAGTTACCGACAACTTCACATAAAAAAGGGGGCAGTTGCTCGAACACACATTCGGGAAATGCAGGAAGTTCATCTGCCGATTTTATCCATTTGCCCGTTTTGCCATTTTGGTTATTTGGTAAAATGGATAAATCCTGTTCCCCTACCGAACTTAGCGGAATACCTGCCTGTCCAGCCAAATGAAAAAACGAACGGATTGTTATACCTTGCCCTTTGGCTTGCAGGCAACGGGTATATTGCTTGTCTGTTTCTTCCCTTTGATAGTCTGGATGGAAGCGGCTGATACGATGGTAATATTCTCTTCCGTTTTCACCGAATCCGTCAATCAAGGCAAAGCCCAATTCCACCCAATCCTTGTATTCAGGTGCGATGTCAACGGCACGTTGTTCTATTTCGTAAATGATACGTTCTATTTCTTCCTCTTTATTATTAGAGGTGGGATTTGGAGCCGGAAGTAATTTAGGAAATGTTGGAACACTATTCTCAAAAGGGACATTCTCCCAATCTTGGGCGGAAAATATTTTCTTTGACATACTCGTTGTATTTAGGGTTAATATATGCTTGTGGGTCGTATGGCAGGAAACAGGCGCGCGCCACATCGCTCCCCGACATATCCACCTTTGGCAATCCGGTAGCACGGATGCAGTTGGCAACAGCCTTGAAAAAGCGTGAATGTTCCCATCCTTTCAAATCCACAGCTATAATCCACTTCAATCCATTTCCCGAAGGACTGGTGAACAGCAGTTCCGTATCAAAATATTCGTGATTGAGAATCTGCCGCTTCACTTCCTCCATATTCTCTACATGGTCAAAATCCAGACACATCAGTCCTGAGTGCGTTATCAGTTCCTTTTCATTCCGCTTGCGGAAAAGACCGGAGAAAGTGCAATAGTCAAAGTGAGAAGCCTTATATTTTTTGACATCTGCAGGAGAAGTCATTGAGCGCAGAGTTTCTGTTTGTGCCTGGGCATAATGGCCAACTACATATCGATACACATCCACAATGCCTATTGCCCTTAACGGCTCAATGTTCTGAATGGGTTTGCGAAAGAATGAAAAACAATAATCCGTCGCTTCCATATTATCTGATAATCTTTTTGGATTTGACAAATTGTTCAGCTTCCAACATAAGGTCGTCCTGTGTCTTGTGGACTTTGCTCTTCAACCAATCATCTATTTCCGATTGTAAAAAAGCCAATGCCTTATTTATCTTATGTACGGGTATCTGTTTGGCTGACACCCATCCATAAACCGTTTGCTTGGCCGGATGTGATGGCAGATAAGCACAAAGCTCATCTATATCCATCCATTTAGGTGAATCACTTGCCTGCTTATGCTGCAAGGCTTTTACGGTGGACTGTAATTCTTCAACAGTCTTAATTAAGTAGGACAATGCATTTGGCATTTCCTCCAACGAATTTACGGTATAACTCATATTCTCGCGTTTTTAAGTTTGATGCCGCAAAACTATATGGATGCTTACGGGGGCTAAATAGGTGCTTGATTGCCACCAATCCACCCCTTATTTGCCACCGTCAGTTTTAATTTTCATTAAGACGAGGATTATCAGATTAGGCAACAAAGGGAGTAAAAAACGGATGTGTGGATAGAAAACCATGCAATGATGCTGGAATGGAAAAGAAAACCCCTCAAAAAGCATGGTGCTTCACGAGGGGCAAATGGGTGGTAAACAGAGGAAGTCTTTATATAAGTCACTGATGCTCAACGGTGGAAATTAGCACTGCGACCTTTATACGGGCAGGTTATCTATATGTAATGTATTGGCTGCTTTCTCCTTTGCCGCATACACAATATGAGTATAAATTTGAGTTGTTTTGACATTGGTATGTCCCATTAAAGACTTTATCGTATAAATATCTACGCCGTTTTCAAGGAGCAACGAAGCGTAGCTATGGCGTCCACAATGAAAAGTTACGTGCTTTTTTATACCTGATGCCTCTATCCATTCTTTCAACGGATGGGAAATCCAAGAAATATCTGTCAGACCCTCAAACACCAGGCGTTCATCATCATCCGGACGTTCACCACACAGTTGCAACGCCTGTGCAGTAACGGGCTTACAATCGAGCTTCTTTGTCTTTTGCTGTACAACCACGGCCTGCCACGTTCCTTTGCTTGTCTGCTGAATCTGTTTCCACTTTAACGGCTTTATGTCACTGTGGCGTAAGCCTGTGAGAATGGAAAACAGAAAAGCACGTTTCAGAACATCATCTTTACAAGGCGTGTCAACCAACATCTGTACCTCATTCATGGTAAGAGCAACACGAGGCTTTTCAATCGAACTGATACCTTTCACCTTTGCACTGATGTCAATGGTTAGGTATTCATCAATGAATGCTTGTTTCAGTCCGGCCTTGACGATAGAGAAATAAGTGGATGCCGTATTCTGTGAGATTGTGCCCTTCTTGTTGCCTCCCATTGGGGCACGGAGCAGGAACATCTTGATGTCCTCAAGCAATTTTACGGAGATGGATTTGAACGGGATGGGATTCCCTTGCGAATAGATTTTCAGCAACTCGCCCACACGCATCCAATTGACGATAATCGAATTTGAACTGTTGGGATGGCGTTTGCTGATGATACCGTTGAAGTATTTGATGAAGTCCTGTTCACTACGTTCATTCTGCGCTGCAAGTTCATTCTCCTTATCTGTATAGAGAATGGCACTATCGTACTCATGCTGACGCAACTTCCGGACATTATCGGCATAGATACAAGCTTCCTGGTCGATTGTGGAACGGCATTGAATAATTCCGTTCAAATCCCTCTTCGGCTTGTAGTTGAAGCTGCCATCCGGCAGAATTCGTGCGATGGATGACTTATCCCAAATGGGTGTGGATATAGTCCGGTTGATTGACTCTACCACTCGGCTTGCTCTGTTTGAGCCTCGTTTGTACACTGGATATGATTCGATAATCAGATACCACTCTTCCTTGTATCTTGACCTTCTGAGCTTGACGGTCACTTTGGTGTTAGGCAATGCTTTCTTCATAATGACTTGTATAATTTATCTATTTCTGTTTTTGGCGCATAAACATAGTTACCGATTTGACGTGTTGGGATAGAATTACGGCGAATATGCGTAAGTACAGTACCCTCATTGATGTGAAACTTTTGGGCTATTTGCCCGATTGTATAACAGTCCTTGGGGTCAAAAGACAATGCTTCCTTTTTCTTATTTCTTTGCCTAGGTTTCTTCTTGAAATGCTCATCCATATACTGACGACTTAAACGTGTTTGGCGTTGGCCGAAATTGTGTGACGGAAGAAGTCCTTGCCTGATCATACGATAAAGAACATCTTTACTGATGCCATAAATCAATACGGCTTCCTTGACGGTCAGATAACCTTTACTCGACGGTATTTGCCTGATTAAAGCCTGACGAATTGCCTCTTTTTCCTTTGCGATTTGCCTTTTCTTGTACGCTTTTTTAGAACAGGCTGAACAACAATACTTTGACATCAATGTAGGAGGAGTGAAGATTTTACCGCACTCTTCACATACTCTTTGGATTTTGTAATTACCTCTTGGCATATCTTTCTCTTTATAAATGGTTTATGTATATTTAAGTTGTACCTTTTCGCCAAATAAGACGTGATGCAAATATGTCGCAAATAAGAGATAAAAAAGGGCATAAAAAAGGCATAGAAACCAAGAACCCCATAAACGCAAAAAGCGTACAACTCGTTGAGCTGCACGCTTTTGCTTATTGTTTGTTATTTGTTTACTTATCGGAATCATTTGACTTCCTCAAAATCGGCGTCTTGTATGTTGTCGTCGGTTTTTGAGTTGCTGTCTTGAGCCTGTTGGCCGCCGGCTTGCTGGTTTCCTGCATTAGGCTGTGCGCCAGCGTTTTGGTACATCTGAGCGCTTGCGGCTTGCATTACGGTGTTCAAGTTGTTGATGGCGTTGTCGATGGCCGTGATGTCGCCGCTCTTGTGGGCGTCTTTCAACTGTTGCAGTGCGCTTTCCACGGGAGCTTTCTGGTCGGCTGGTATCTTGTCGCCGTTATCTTTCAGGAAGTTCTCTGTGGTGAAAATCATAGAGTCAGCCTGATTCATCTTGTCGACGCGCTCACGCTCCTTCTTGTCATTCTCTGCGTTCTGCTCGGCTTCAGCCTTCATGCGCTCAATCTCCTCCTTGCTCAGGCCAGACGAAGCTTCTATGCGGATAGCCTGTTCCTTGCCAGTTGCCTTATCCTTTGCCGACACCTTCAGAATGCCGTTAGCATCGATATCGAATGTTACCTCGATCTGCGGAACGCCACGGCGAGCCGGTGCGATGCCTGTCAGGTTAAACTGGCCTATGCTCTTGTTCTGTGCAGCCATGGGGCGCTCACCCTGCAACACGTGGATTGTCACTTCTGTCTGGTTGTCGGCGGCTGTAGAGAACACCTCGCTCTTCTTGCACGGTATGGTAGTGTTGGCTTCGATGAGCTTGGTCATCACGCCGCCCATTGTCTCGATACCGAGCGTCAGCGGAGTAACGTCGAGCAATACAATGTCGCCCACACCGCCTTCCTTGTTGAGGATGGCACCCTGTATGGCTGCGCCAACAGCCACAACCTCGTCGGGGTTTACACCCTTTGACGGCTCTTTTCCGAAATAGTTCTTAACCAGTGTCTGCACGGCGGGTATACGGCTTGAGCCACCTACGAGTATTACTTCGTCAATGTCGGCAGTTGTCAGCTTGGCGTCGCGTATGGCGTTCTGGCATGGCACGAGGCAAGCCTGGATGAGGCTGTGGGCCAATTGCTCGAACTTTGCGCGTGTAAGCGTCTTTACCAAGTGCTTTGGAACACCGCCTACCGGCATGATATACGGCAGGTTGATTTCCGTAGAAGTAGAGCTTGACAACTCTATCTTTGCCTTCTCTGCAGCTTCCTTCAGGCGTTGCATTGCCATCGGGTCGGTTGTGAGGTCGGCACCTTCGTCGTTCTTGAACTCCTGTACCAGCCAGTCGATGATTACCTGGTCGAAGTCGTCACCACCGAGGTGAGTGTCACCATTGGTAGAGAGCACCTCAAACACACCGCCACCAAACTCCAGGATAGAGATATCGAATGTACCGCCACCGAGGTCGAATACAGCAATCTTCATGTCCTTGTTTGCCTTGTCAACGCCGTAGGCCAATGCGGCAGCCGTAGGCTCGTTGACAATACGGCGCACATTGAGTCCGGCAATCTGGCCTGCCTCTTTTGTGGCCTGGCGCTGTGAGTCAGAGAAGTATGCCGGAACGGTGATCACAGCATCGGTCACTTCCTGTCCGAGGTAGTCCTCGGCGGTTTTCTTCATCTTCTGCAGAACCATGGCCGATATTTCCTGTGGGGTATACTTACGGCCGTCGATGTCTACACGGGGATATCCGCCTTCATTGACAACGGTAAACGGCACGCGGCTCACCTCCTTTTCGCATTGTGCCCATGTCTCACCCATGAAGCGCTTGATGCTGTATACTGTGTTCTTCGGGTTGGTGATGGCCTGGCGCTTGGCGGGGTCGCCCACCTTGCGCTCGCCGCCTTCTACGAAACCGATTACAGACGGGGTGGTGCGCTTGCCTTCGCTGTTAGCTATCACTACAGGTTCGTTGCCTTCGAAGACGGCAACACATGAGTTTGTTGTACCCAAGTCAATTCCAATAATCTTTCCCATATCTTTATTCTTTTTATTATTATTCTTGTTAAGTGATTTTATGTTGTGGACTGCATTGCAATCCGCTTAAAGTGTAGCAAAGCACGTGCCAAACGTAGGGCATAGTATGCCATGCTATCTGCCGACTGCCATTTTGGCACACGTGGCCTGGCGTTCACATAGCATGATTCTTTTGTTTTAGACAGTGTGTCCGTTGCACGTTAGCATTCCTGTGCCATCTGTTTGTTTGGATTGGGGCTGGTGTGATATACATGCAGAGGGACTCCCTTTGTTGCCCATGGGGCTATTCGGACGGTGGCGTTGTGGCAGAGGCCGTATGCAGTCGGCTCATGCAGGCCGAGCAACCGCATTATGCCAATGCCGCCGGTGGGGCAGCGGCTTATATATTATAAGATGTGGGGTGGGGGTGTGCTTGGCGCGTGTCCTTTCTTTTGTGTACAGGCATTGCCAGAAGCGATTTACGGCATGATTATTCCATGATGAAACGCCAAGCGAAGTCTATGCAACATGAGGAGAAATAAGACAATAAGGTTTTTGTTAATTTTGCATGCAGATAATTTAAACTTTTGACGTGTAATAATGACAGACTCCAAAATCACACTGCGTGAGAAGGTTGGCTATTCATTGGGCGACGTGGCCGCCAATCTGGTATTCCAGATGATGATGATATTCCAGCTGAAGTTTTATACCGACATCTTCGGGCTTGACGGTGCCATTGCCGGCAGTGTGTTGCTTGTGGCTCGCATTGCCGACGCCTTTGTCGATCCAGCCGTCGGAATCATCACCGACCGCACCGAAACCAGATGGGGCAAGTACCGTCCGTGGGTGCTATGGACGTCGGTGCCTTTCTGCGTGTTCTATGTGCTGGCATTCTGGAATCCCGGCATAGAAGACAAGTGGTTGGTGGCGGTTTATGCCACCGTGAGCTATGTGCTGCTCATGACAATGTATTCGTTTAACAACACGCCCTATTCATCGTTGGGCGGAGTGATGACGGGCGACATACGCGAGCGCACCAGCATCACCAGTATACGGTTTGTGGGCAGCACCATTGCCCAGTTTGTCGTACAGGGCCTCACCCTTCCGCTCGTGTCAAAGTTTGGCGGCGGTGACGACCGCCACGGCTGGCTCTGCACCATCGGCCTTTTTGCCGCAGTGTGCCTGGTGTGCTTCATCGTCACTTTCTTGTCTGCCCGTGAGCGCATAGCGCCGCCGCCCCATCAGAAGACCAACATACGCGAGGATGTGCGTTAGCTTGTCGGTAGCGTGTCGTGGCGCTCAATGTTCGTGCTCACCCTGTTTGTCTTCATCACGCTTGCCATTTGGGGCTCTGCCATGAGCTTTTATTTCCAGTCGTATGTCGACTAGGGCGCCCTCTACGCCTTCATCGACGATATCGGACTGGTGGCTTCCGCAGGCGGTGGCGTTGGGTGGCGCTCGCTGCTCGAAGCCTTCAACCTCGTGGCCCACAGCGAGTCGGACGCTTATGCCATAGGCTTCTCTCTGTTCAACATGGTTGGGGCCATCGTTCAATTCATAGGTGTGATAACCCTTTCGGCCTTTCTGGCAAACAGATACGGCAAGAAGAAAACCTTCATCGTCTGCCTCTCGCTCACGGCAGTATTCACGGCCATGTTCTATTTGCCGCAACCTTCAGATGTCCGCTTCATGTTTGTGCTGTGCGTGCTCAAGTCGCTGGCTTACGCCCCTACGGTTCCGCTGCTTTGGGCAATGATTGGCGACGTGGCCGACCATATAGAGTATGTCAACCACCGCCGTGCCACGGGACTGTGCTTCTCCGGCGTGGTGTTTGCCCTAAAGTCAGGCCTCGGACTCGGAGGGGCCTTTGCCGGGCTTGTTCTCTCGATGTTCGGCTTCCGGTCTGGCGGTTCTACCGTTCAGAGTGCCGACGCCGTTTCTGGCATACAGATTGCTTCAAGCATCATACCAGCCTTGCTTTTCTGCATAGGCGTCGTGGCAGTTTGCTACTATCCGATAACAAAGCAGTTTAACGAGAAAATGCAGTCAGAGCTTGCCGAAAGGCGGCAGAGGCAGTAGCTGCGCCCTGTGCCGGTGGCGTCGTCTGGCTCATTAACCGTGGCGAAACATTAAATTATTAATCATTATATCCATAACCGTTGATGAAAAGACTTATGATTGCGGCTCTTGCCGCGCTATTGCAGGCAGCTTCATTGCATGCCCAGGGCCTGAAAGATGTCATTGGCAAAGACATGCTGATAGGCGTTGCCTTGAACAAGTGGCAGTCGTCGGGCGGTGTGCCTGAGGCTACCGCCATTGTGCGGAAGCACTTTAACAGTGTTGTGGCCGAGAACTGCATGAAGTCAGAGAACTTACAACCCCGTGAGGGCAAGTTTTATTTTGGCGCGGCCGACAGCCTTGTCGCTTTTGCCCGCGACAACAACCAGACGCTGACAGGCCACTGCCTTGTGTGGCATTCGCAAGTTCCGAGGTGGTTTTTCAAAGACAAGGCCGGGCGGACAGTAACCCGCGACGTGCTCGTAGGGCGCATGCGGCGACACATAAAGAAGGTGGTTGGCCACTTCAAGGGCAAGGTGCGCGGCTGGGATGTGGTTAACGAGGCCATAGAGGACGACGGTTCGTTCCGCAAGTCGCCGTTCTATAGCATCATTGGCGAGGATTTCATCGAGATTGCCTTCCGTGCAGCCCATGAGGCCGACCCGGGCGCAGAGTTGTATTACAACGACTATTCGCTGTCCAACCCCGCAAAGCGCGATGCCGTATGCCGGTTGGTCAGGCGGCTCAAGTCGAAGGGCGTCCGCATTGATGCCGTGGGCATGCAGAGCCACAACGGCCTAGACTACCCCGACCTCTCAGCCTATGAGGCCAGCATCGACTCTTTCGCCGCCTGCGGCGTAAAGGTTATGGTGACAGAGCTCGACCTCAATGTGCTGCCTTCGCCCAAAGGGTTCAGCGGGGCCCGCATAGAGCAGGACTTTGAATACCATAAGCGGCTCAATCCATATCCAGAGGCATTGCCCGACAGCATATACCGCAAGTTTGAGCAACGCTACCTCGAACTCTTCAGCATATACCGCCGCCACCGCCACCAGATGAGCCGCATCACACTGTGGGGCATTAGCGACCGCGATTCATGGCTCAACGACTTCCCCGTGCACGGGCGCACAAACTACCCGCTGTTCTTCGACAGGAATTACGCAGAGAAGCCCGTGGTAAGTAAGATCATTGAGCTTTGGGAGGGCCGCGACTGATGGCTTGGCGCGCCGGCGGCAGTCTTTGCCCACAATGGCTTGCTCCCCGTCGGCGAACATCCTTAATGATAAACCGATTAATAAACAAAGATATGAAAGCATCAAGATACATTTTCCCGGGTGACTACATGGCCGACCCTTCCGCCCATGTGTTCAATGGCAAGCTGTACATCTACCCGTCGCACGACAGGGAGTCGGGCATTCCCGAAAACGACAATGGCGACCATTTCGACATGCGCGATTACCATTGCCCAATAGCCGGCTACTGGTTGGGGTAGGGCGGGCGCCTGTCGGCAGTATGGTTTATATGTCATCAATTGAAAACATTAGTAGTTTATGAAAAAGATATTGCTGTTAAGTAGGTGTTCAAAATTAATTGCCATCAAATTGTACGCTATTTCGGAGATGCATGCCAAAGTCCGAAGAGAGAGCGTAGCGGGCTACGCGACCGATGAGACTTTGGCATGCGGCCCGAAAGAGCACACAAGATGGTGGCAAAGATATAGAGGACACCTGCAAGGTTTATTGTATCGGTTAATTTTGAACAGCTACTTATTAATGTCTGTGCTTGCGGCCTTTGGGGCCGGGGCACAGGGTGAAACGTTCAGGAACCCGGTGGTGTGGGCCGATGTGCCCGACCCCGATGTGATACGTGTTGGCGATGATTTCTATCTCGTCAGCACCACCATGCACCTGATGCCGGGCGGGCCGGTGATGCGGTCGAAAGACCTTGTCGGTTGGGAAACGGTGTCTTATCTTTTCGACACGCTCAACGACACACCGAAGTATGACATGGTTGGGGGCACTGTCTATGGGCGCGGGCAGTGGGCTACGTCGCTCCGCTACCACAACGGCACTTTCTATGCGTTGTTCTCGCCCAACGATGAGCCCTACCGCTCGTATGTCTACAAGACCGACGACCCGGCAAAGGGCTGGACGCTAAACTCGCGTCTGCCCCACTTCCACGACTCGTCGCTCTTTTTCGACGACGACGGCAGGGTTTACGTGTTCAGCGGACAGGGGCGGCTCAATGAGCTCACGCCCGACTTGAAGGGCCTTAGGCAGGGCGGTACAGACACCACCGTGATTCAGCGCGACGCCGAAGAGAACGGACTGTTGGAGGGCAGCCGCGTGATAAAGCACGCCGGAAAGTATTATCTGCTGATGATTTCGTGGCCCAAGGACAAGCCCCGCCGGCAGCTGTGCTACCGTGCCGACAAGATAACGGGGCCGTATGAGAAGAAGGTGATACTGGAAGACAACTTTGCAGGCTTCCCTTATGTGGGCCAGGGCACCATCGTCGACGATGCCCGTGGCAACTGGTACGGGTTCATCTTCCAAGACCGCGGGGCCGTAGGGCGTGTGCCCACGCTGGTGCCCTGCCGCTGGGTTGACGGCTGGCCCATGCTGGGTGATGCCGACGGCCGTGTGCCGCTATGCATGGCCAAGCCTGTGCAGGGGTATCCTGATGTTCCGCTGGTGGTGAGCGACGGCTTCGACAGCGGCAGGTTGAAGATAAACTGGCAGTGGAATCACAACCCGGTTGCCGGGGCATGGTCGTTGACGGAAAGGCCGGGATGGCTCAGGCTGAAGACGAGCCGTGTGGCCGGCAGCATCTATACTGCGCCAAACACGGTATCGCAGCGCATGGAAGGGCCCATGTGCAGCGCATACATCGAGATGGACATATCGAACATGAAAGACGGCGACAGGGCCGGGCTGGCGGCCTTCAACGGCCATTCCGGGCTGATAGGCGTTGAGCGCGAAGGCAAGGCGGCGTGGCTTACGGTGAGGCACACGCTGGTGAACATGACCAGCAAGGAGCACAAGGTGACGGGCGTCGACGACCAAGAGGTGGCCCGCGTGAGGCTGAAGGGCAAAAGGGTGTTTCTGCGCATAGACGGCGACTTCAACCTCGGGCGCGACAAGGCCGTGTTCTATTATAGCACCGACGGCAGGCGCTGGACTTCCGTTGGCGGAGAGTTTACCATGAGGTTTGACTTCACCCGCCTGTTCATGGGCACCCGCTACGCCATATTCAACTATGCAACGAAGGCCGCGGGCGGATATGTTGACATAAACAAGTTTGTTTACCACAAGGCTGAAAACGGCGGGGCGACCGACTTTGACGGTTGGCGCAGGGCCATGTCGGGCATGTGGTAATCGGGTGGCAAGCCACGGGTGGCATCGAGGCATGGCCCTGCCCGGCCTTTGGTTGAATGTGGCCACGGCGGCGTATGCCACCACCTGATTTTCTATTTATTGCATTCTACGCAGGTGACAGGAAACAGAGCACGATGCAGTCGGGCTCTTTCCTGTCACTTTTCTTTTGCTTCTTGTGCAATGGCTGCGTTTGTTGTAAATGTCCGTGTGCTTTATCCCTGTCAGTGCACAGAGTCACACGACGGTTCCTTCCCGTTGACGTGCCGGTTGGCATACTGCCTGGCCATGGGCTTTACGGGCTGGGTCGGAACGCTGCGCCAGGCAGCGCGCCGGCACAAAGAGGGCACCATCTGTTTGGATAAGCGCCGATGGCGGAGCATGCATTTGGCAGGATGCCCACCGTTTTCGCATTATGCCGTAAAGGCCTGTATGGGCTGGCAGGCCGCTCCGGCCGTGCTTTCACTGTTGTTTGCCTGCACCTTGGTTAACTGCCTGTATCATAGCGGATTGCAAAACGGGCTGTCCGGGCTTTCCAAACGGCCCGTATTGCAGCCTGAAACGGCCCGTATCGCGATGCAATGCGGCCTGTGTTGAAATGCCATGCGTCCTATGTGCCGGCGGGGTGGGGCCGTGGCGGTTTTTTATTGTCGGCATCCGGCTACTGTTTGATGCGGTTGTTTGTGCCAAGCCCAGCTTCACCCGCCGTGCCACGTGCGCAGGCTTGCGGGCCAGCCTTTGGCCGGGGCTTTATGCCGGGGGCTGTGAAGCCGGCCGGCACGATGAGCCGCGAAAACCCGAAACAGCCTCGTGGCATGATGCCCAGACTTGGTTAATTTCTTTGTCTTGGCCGCTACAAATGTGAATTCTGTAATGATTTTATTGCAAACATGGCTAACTTTGCATTCAGCTTTGCCTGGCAACGGATTGGCCGGGCTTAACCTTAGGCTGCAGCATGGCGCTCGCGGCGCTGCAAGTCAGGGCGCGGCCGGCATGGGCGGCATGGTGGCAAGGGGCAACCCGCTGCCTGTTGGCTTGTTGGCGTGCCGGCCGTGCAGTTCGGTGATGGCCGGGAGCGTATGGCAAAATGATAAATGCAACATACGGTATAGGCATGGTGGTGTGTTGGCTTTTGGCCGGGTGCTTTGGCAAGTCAGCCCCGGCTGTGGCCCGTGCCCTTGCCGCTGGCTTGCCTGTGGCAAGGGCCTGTGGCGTAACATGGGGCGGGGCCGGTTGCGGCCCATGCCGCCTGATGATGGTCAGATAAACGTAAGACTGTAAATAATGGAACAATCAGCAAAACAGAATTCTCGTATCGAGATGGTTGACGCGCTGCGTGGGTTTGCCGTCATGGCCATAATCATGGTTCATAATCTCGAGCATTTCATCTTTCCCGTATATCCCGAGGGTGGCCCCGCTTGGCTCGATGCTCTCGATAGCGGGGTGTTCTGTGTGGTGTTTCGCTTTTTGCGGGCAAGGCCTATGCCATTTTCGCCCTCCTGTTCGGTTTCACCTTCTATCTGCAAAGCAACAATGCAAGGAGGCGGGGGCTCGACTTTGGCTACCGCTTCCTGTGGCGCCTGGTGCTGTTGGCCGGTTTCGCCACGCTCAACGCCGCCTTCTTCCCGGCCGGCGATGTGCTCCTGCTCTTTGCCGTTGTGGGCATAGTGCTTTTCGTTGTGCGCAACTGGAGCGACCGCGGCGTGCTCGTGGCAGCGGTGTTCTTCCTGCTTCAGCCTGTGGAGTGGGAGCATTATGTGGCTTGGCTCATCGATTCGGCCCACCGTCTGCCCGACCTCGGGGTCGACGCCATGTATGCCGCGGTGGCAGAGGTGACCAAGACCGGCGACTTTGCCAGTTTCATTGCCACCAACATCGGGCTTGGCCAGAAAGCCAGTCTGCTGTGGGCTGTCAATGCGGGGCGCTTCAGCCAGACCGCAGGTTTGTTCCTGCTGGGCTTCTACTTGTGTCGCAAGCAGATGTTTGCAGCCACCGACACCAACCTGAGGCGCTGGGTCGGGCTGCTCGTGGTGTCGGCGCTGGCCTTCGCCCCGCTGTATTCGTTGCGCGACTTGGCCATGGGCGGTGAGCCGATGGTGCGGCAAACCGTGGGCACGGCGTTCGACATGTGGCAGAAACTGGCTTTCGCCTTTGTGCTTGTGGCTTCGTTTGCCATACTCTTCCGCAACCGTGGGTTTGCCCGGGCCGTTGGCGGCCTGCGTTATTACGGCCGGATGAGCCTCACCAACTATATCAGCCAGTCGGTTGTAGGGGCAGCCCTTTACTTCCCTTTCGGACTGTATCTGGCCCCCCATTGCGGCTATGCGCTTAGCCTTCTTGTGGGCATCGTGGTGTTTGTGGCCCAGGTGTGGGTGTGCAAGTGGTGGCTGTCGGCCCATAGGCAGGGGCCTCTTGAGGGCTTGTGGCACAAGTGGACGTGGCTCGGCGGCGACGACGGGCGCAGTCAGGCGCGTTAGGCAGCCGCGGCGGCAGGTGGTTATGCAAATCAAAAGGCGGACAGGTCATCCTGTCCGCCTTTTGATTTGTGTGTTGAGTTTGGTTGCCTACTCCTTGTCGGCAATGGCCTGCATGATGAGGCCTTCAAGCTCTTCGCATAGCTCGGGGTTGTCTTTGAGCAGTGCCTTTGTGGCATCGCGGCCCTGGGCCAGCTTGGATCCGTTGTAAGAAAACCAGCTGCCGCTCTTCTGTATGATGCCGTACTCAACGCCAAGGTCTACTATCTCGCCAATCTTTGATATGCCCTCGCCGAACGTAATCTCAAATTCTGCCTTGCGGAACGGGGGCGCCACCTTGTTCTTCACCACCTTTACGCGCACCTGGTTGCCTATGATGGTGTCGCCGTCCTTTATGCTTGTCACCTTGCGGATGTCGAGACGCACACTCGCGTAGAACTTCAGGGCATTGCCGCCGGTGGTGGTTTCGGGGTTGCCGAACATCACGCCGATTTTCTCTCTCAGCTGGTTGATGAAGATGCACGTAGTGTTGGTCTTGCTGATTGTGCTTGTCAGCTTGCGCAGGGCCTGGCTCATGAGCCTGGCCTGGAGCCCCACCACGTTGTCGCCCATGTCGCCTTCAATCTCTTTCTTTGGCGTCAGGGCGGCCACAGAGTCGACCACGAGTATGTCGACGGCCGACGAGCGTATCAGCTGGTCGGCAATCTCGAGCGCCTGCTCGCCGTTGTCGGGCTGCGATATCCACAGGTTGTTGACGTCAACTCCGAGCTTCTCGGCGTAGAAACGGTCGAAGGCGTGCTCTGCATCGATGAAGGCGGCTATGCCGCCAGCCTTCTGGGCCTCGGCGATGGCGTGGATGGCCAGTGTGGTTTTGCCCGACGACTCGGGGCCGTATATCTCTATTATCCTTCCGCGGGGATATCCGCCAACGCCGAGGGCGGCGTTGAGGCCTATGCTGCCTGTGGGTATCACCTCCACATTGTCTATCTGTTCGTCGCCAAGCTTCATTATCGAGCCTTTGCCGAAGTCTTTCTCTATCTTTGCCATGGCGGCCTGGAGGGCTTTCAGCTTGTCCTCGATGGCCGACTGGTTGGATGTTGGTTCTTTTTCTTTTGCCATTATAATTATGACTTATTGTGTTGTTGTTAACTGTATGTAGCGTCGTGATTGCGCGGTGGATTGCCTTGCCGCTGGTTGCAGCCATGCCATGCCCGTTCCGCATGCCCGTGGTCATGCGGCTGGCGTTTGGCGCGCATGCAGCCCCGGACCGCATGCCGGCCACCGCCCGAAGTCACAGCTCGAGGTCGCCGCCGAACACTTCGTGCCACGGCAGGCCCTGCTTGCCCAGCTGCTCCATGAACGGATCCGGGTCGAACTCCTCGACGTTCCACACGCCGGGCTTGCGCCACAGGCCCTTGAGGAACATCATTGCGCCAATCATTGCCGGCACGCCGGTGGTGTAGCTCACGCCCTGCATGCCCGTCTCGTTGTAGGCTTCCTGGTGCTTGCAGTTGTTGTATATATAATAGGTGAGCTCCTTTCCGTCTTTCATTCCGCGTATGCGGCAGCCTATGCTCGTCTCGCCGTCGTAGTTGGCGCCGAGGTCCTGCGGGTTGGGCAGCACGGCCTTGAGGAACTGCAGCGGCACGATGTTCACCTTTACCGTCTTTCCCGAGCCGTCGGCCAGCGGTGCTTCGTATTCCACTTCGTCTATGCGCGACATGCCAATGTTCTGTATCACGTCGAGATATGTGAGGTATTGCTGCCCGAAGGTCATCCAGAAGCGGGCCTGCTTTATGGTCGGGTAGTTCTTTACAAGGCTCTCCAGCTCCTCGTGGTGCATCAGGTAGCTCTCGCGCGGGCCAATGTTCGGGTAGGTCAGCGGCTTGTGTACGGCCAGCGGTTCGGTCTCAATCCATTGCCCGTCTTTGTAGTACAGGCCCTTCTGTGTTATCTCGCGGATGTTTATCTCGGGGTTGAAGTTGGTGGCGAATGCCTTGTGGTGGTTGCCGGCATTGCAGTCGACGATGTCCAGATACTGTATCTCGTCGAAGTGGTGCTTGGCTGCGTATGCCGTGAATATGCCGCTCACGCCCGGGTCGAAGCCGCATCCGAGAATGGCGGTGAGGCCAGCCTGCTCGAAGCGCTCCTTGTAAGCCCACTGCCATGAATACTCGAAGTGTGCCTTGTCGCGCGGCTCGTAGTTGGCCGTGTCGAGGTAGTTGCATCCGCAGGCGAGGCATGCCTCCATGATGGTCAGGTCTTGGTAGGGCAGTGCAAGGTTGACCACGATGTCGGGTTTGTAGCTGTTCATGAGCGCCTTGAGCTGCTCCACGTCGTCGGCATCCACCTGTGCCGTCTTGATGGCGGGGTTGCCGATGGCCTCGACAATCCTGTCACACTTTTCTTTCCTCCGGCTTGCGATCATGAAGTCGGTAAACACATCGGCATTCTGTGCTATCTTGAATGCCGCAACGGTGGCGACGCCGCCGGCGCCAATCATTAATACTTTTCCCATAGTTGTTGTTATGATTGTTTTCTTGTTGTCTTTCGTTTGTGTTCAGCAGTTGTTCAGTTCGTCGGCCCTTATGCCCAGGGCGTTCATGAGCGAGTATCCGAGTATCTCTTGGCGGAAGTTTCCGCCGGCCATGGGCTCCATGGCGAACACCGTGATGCGCTTCTCGTCGTCGGCATGGCGCAGGGCGTTGCGCACGCTGTCGTAGTATTCCTCGGCGTTGGGGATAAGCATGACGCGCCTGACGCCGCCCGCCGTGGCCAGTATGCCGGCCGATTCGGCAAACAGGTCGGCCACTTTTTCAGGGCCGTCGGCCTCTACCGAGCTTATGAGAAACTCGCCCAGGTGGTCGCCGAAGGCCTTGCCGTCGAGCTCGGAGGTATAGTTGCCCGGGGTGAAGTTGTCCATCGCGGCCTTCGCGCGGTCGTGGACAAACACCACCTGAACGCTGTTGGCTCCTTCGCGCAGCCCTCCGTCGAGGGCTATGCAGTCTATCCACCGGGCCGTATCGGCCTTGGGAATGCGGCGTCCTATCATCCGCTCGAAATTGACAATGAGGTAGAAGGCCACCTTGTCGGCGTAGTCGCCGTCGACAAGTATAACGTTCTCGCTCCAGCTTGGTTGGTTTGTGTCGAAGTTCATAGTGCAAATTTACGATATTTCTGCATATTGGCCAAACAAATCTTTTCCTGTTTTTGTGTAATTATGAATATGGTGCACATGTAATAAGGCAAAAGCAGGAAAAGCAAAGCCTTGCTGATGTGGGGTGGGGCGTTGTGTATGGCGTTTCCGGCATGGTGTGATTGGTTGTTGGGGCTGCCGTCGGCGATGTGTGCCGAGGCAGTGGCGGCCTATGCCCCGTTGCGGTATTGCTTTGGCGTCAGGCCGGTGTGGCGCTTGAAAAACTTTGTGAACACAGCCTGGTCGGAGAACGACATTGCCGCCACTATGTCTTTCATGGACAGCGACGAGTCTGCCAGCAGGTACTTGATTTCGGCAACCACGGCCGAGCTTACGGTGGCCGAGGCCGGCTTGCCGGTCAGTTCGAACACCACGCGGCCGAGGTATTGGGGCGTGATGCAAAGCTTTGAGGCATAGAACTCCACGCTGTGGTGGCAGCGGGCGTTGCTCTTCAGCAGTTCCATGAGCGACTTGAAGATGTGCAGCTTGCGGCTCGACACGCATGCCTGCCACTGCCCCGGGCACACCAGGCGGGCAAAGTGGTTGGATATTTCCATGAACAGTGCTGCCGACCTGCATGTTATCAGCGCGTCGCGGTGTATGTTGTCACAGTCGTAAATGGTGCGCTCAAGGCTGCCGAAGGCGTCGGCCAACATCATGGCCGCACGGGCTTCAATCAGTGTAACGTGGTTGCGGCGCTGGTATTCGAGGTATTCCGGCTCGAACGGGAACCTGTTTCGGAACACGTGCTTGACAAACCTTTCGGTGGTGAGGAGCACATATCCGTCGGCGTCGGCACTGGCGTCAACCATCTCAACGCTGTCGAGGCACCCCACAGTGTCTACGTAGCAGTGAGGCGTCACCACGTGTTCGCGGTCGCCAATGCGCATGGTCACCATGCCGCGCGTCATCAACATCACGAAGTGTATGTCCACTTTGCGTTGCCCGGCCGCCCTTATCGACTCCATGGTGGGGTGCCACATCAGTGCCCCGAGGTCGGTGTGGCAGTCGGCTTTGTATGTCTTTGCAAATTCGTTGAGCGTCATATATGTTGTTTTTGTGCGCTCCGGCGATGCGGTTTTGGCCGCGTTGGGCCCGGAGCGGTTGTTTCCTTGGTAAAGGTATGCAATGTTTCAGAATCGTCAAACATTGTCCAGTTAAAAACAAAGAACTAATCTTTTGATTATAAAACGGCAATTTTTGTTTCATTTTGGATATAGACGAAGAGCTTCACTTTCCATATCTTTGCCTCCGATTAATGTTTTATAGCTTTTCTGATTATGTTTAAGAAACTACCAAGACTGCCATTGCCGGCATGCGTTTGCGCCTGTTTCCTGTTGCTGGCGCAGTCGTGCAAGGAGAAAAAACAGGAGACGTCTTCGGGCGGTTACAAGACCCTTGTGGTAAGCCCCGGGCGGTGTGTGATGGAAAAAGAGTACAGTGCCACGCTCAAGGGCGTGCAGAGCGTTGAGGTGCGCCCGCAGGTTAGCGGTACGATAACCGAGATACGGGTAGGCGAGGGCGAGCGCGTCAGGCGCGGCGAGGTGATGTTTGTCATCGACCAGGCGCCATATCGAGCCGCCCTTCAGACCGCCGAGGCTGCCGTGGCCAGTGCCGTCGCCGCCGAGGCCAATGCCCGCCTGACGCTCAAGAGCAAGGAGCAGCTGCACGCCGAGGGCGTGGTGAGCGACTTCGACGTGGCCCAGGCCCGCAACGACCTTGCCTCGGCCGAGGCTGCCCGCGACGAAGCCAAGGCCGCACTTGCATCGGCCCGCAACGACTTGTCGTACACAGAGGTGAAGAGTCCTGTCGACGGTGTTACCGGGATGATGCCTTATCGTGTCGGGGCGCTTGTCAGTTCGTCGGTAGAAGAGCCGCTCACGGTGGTGTCGGACAACAGCCGCGTGTATGCCTATTTCTCTGTGACAGAGGCCGAGATGCAGCGCCTCATTGCCGACCACGGCTCGCTCGAGCGGGCCATGTCCACGCTGCCCAAGGTCGAGTTGCGCATGAGCGACGGCACGGAATATGATGGGCAGGGCACCGTCGATGCCATCAGCGGCAACGTGGACTCTGAAACGGGGTCGGTGACGCTGCGTGCCACGTTTGCCAACCCGTCGACCCTGCTGCGCAACGGCGGCAGCGGCACGCTGGTGGTGCCGTTCGAGCGTGACAGCGCTATAGTCATACCGCAGGAGGCAACCTACGAGATACAGGACAAGAAGTTTGTATACCGCGTTGTCGACGGCAAGGCCAAGTCGACCGAGGTGGCTGTCGAGCCACTCAACGACGGCAAGGACTATGTGGTCACGGCCGGGCTGAGGGCCGGCGACGTGATAGTGGCCGAGGGCGCCGGGCTGCTCAGCAACGGTGTGCAGATAACGGCAAAGAACTGACGCGGCAGCCACAACAGGCACCAGAACAACACAAAACTAACAACACATAATGCCTATGAACGTAAAGATGTTTGTTAAACGGCCCATCCTCTCGGGTGCAATATCGGTGCTCATCGTGCTGGTGGGCATCATCGGACTGGCCAACCTGCCCATGGAACAGTATCCCGACATTGCCCCGCCAACCATCATGGTGAGCGCCACATATACAGGAGCGAGTGCCGAGACAGTGCTCAACAGCGTCGTCACGCCGCTCGAGGATGCCATAAACGGCGTGGAGGACATGACGTACATGACGTCGCAGTCGACCAACAGCGGCTCTGCCACAATAACGGTTTACTTCAAGCAGGGCACCGACCCCGACATGGCAACCATCAATGTGAAGAATCGCGTGAGCGAAGCCGAGGGAAACCTGCCTGCCGAAGTGACCAAGGTGGGAGTGACGGTGCAGAAACGGCAGAGCGGATTTCTCAAGATACTGACGCTCTACAGTCCTGACGACCGCTACGACCAGAACTTCATAACCAACTATTTCAAGATTAACATCGAGCCGAAGCTGCTGCGTGTCAATGGCGTTGGCAACGTAATGGCCATGGGCGAGGACTATGCCATGCGCATTTGGCTCAATCCGCGCAAGATGGCGGCCTACGCGCTGGAGCCGAGCGATGTCATTGCGGCTCTCGACGCGCAGAACGTCGAGGCGGCCACGGGCACGCTTGGCGAAGACTCGGAGAACGTTTTCCAGTACACCCTGAAGTATAGGGGAAGGTACCAGAGCGCCGAAGAGTTTGGCAACATAGTAATCAAGGCCGGCGAGGAAGGCGAGATGCTGCGCCTGCGCGACGTGGCCGACGTGGAGCTGGGCTCGCAGACGTACACCTATGCCAACGCCGTCAACGGCCACAACGGCACGACCGCCATGGTGGCACAGACGGCCGGGAGCAACGCCCGCATGATAAACCTCGAGATAGACGAGCTGTGCGAGGAGATAGAGAAGGACTTGCCCGAGGGCCTTGTGCTCGACAAGCTGATGGACACCAACGAGTTTCTTGACGCATCGGTAAACGAAGTGGTGAAGACTCTGGCCGAGACCATATTGCTGGTGATTGTCGTTGTCTACGTGTTTCTGCAGAGTGTGCGCTCCACCGTCATCCCCACGGTGTCTATCATTGTGTCGCTCATAGGCACGTTCGCGTTCATGTACGTGGCAGGGTTCAGCCTCAACTTGCTCACGCTCTTCGCCCTCGTGCTCGTCATAGGCACGGTTGTCGACGATGCCATCGTAGTGGTTGAGGCCGTGCAGGCCCAGTTTGACAATGGCGTGCGGTCGCCATACGTGGCCACCAACCGCGCCATGGACGGCATATCGGCAGCCATTGTCACCACTTCGCTCGTGTTTATGTCGGTGTTCATACCCACTTCGTTCATGGGCGGCACCAGCGGCACCTACTACAAGGAGTTCGGGCTTACCATGGCTGCGGCCGTGGGCATATCTGCCATCAACGCCCTGACGCTGTGCCCGGCGCTGTGCGCCATGCTCATGACGCCCCACGGCAATGGCGACGGGGTGGGGCGGATGTCGTTTTCCACCCGTTTCCACAGGGCTTTCGACGTCTCGTTCCGCAGTCTCGTGCTGCGTTACAAGGGTGGGCTGAGGCTCTTTTTCCGCCGGAGGTGGGTGGCGTGGGCCATGCTCGGGCTGGCCGTGGCCGGTGTGGCCGTGCTCATGAATGTGACGAAGACGGGCCTCATACCCGACGAAGACACGGGAACGATATTCGTAAACGTGACGACGCCGGCGGGAAGCACGCTCGCACAGACGCAGAAGACGATGAAAGAGGTGGCCGACTCAATAAGTTCAATTGGCGAGATTGAGGGATTTTCAAACGTGGCGGGCTACAGCATGCTCGGAGGGCAGTCGGCTTCGGGAGGCATGATTATCGTCAAGCTGAAGAACTGGAGCCAGCGCCGGGGCGACGAACACGACATCAACGCCGTCATCGGCAAGATTACGGCAAAGACGGCCGGCATAAAGAGCGGATCAGTGTTTGCCTTCGCGCAGCCCACCATAATGGGTTACGGCACCAGCAACGGCTTCGAGCTGTACGTGCAAGACCGCAAGGGCGGCTCCGTTGACGAGCTTATGGAACACACCACGGCCTTCATTGCCGCGCTGAACAAGCGTCCCGAGGTGCAGATGGCCTACACCACGTTTGACACAAAGTTTCCGCAGTACCTCGTCGAGGTCGACGCGGCCAAGTGTGAGCGTGCGGGGATAACGCCTACGGCGGTGCTCGACGTGCTCAACGGATACATAGGCGGAAACTATGCGAGCAACTTCAACGAGTTTTCCAAGCTCTACCGTGTCATCATACAGGCCGACAGCCGTTACAGGCTGGATGGCGAGGCGCTCGACAACATGTTTGTGCGCACCGGGTCGGGGGCCATGGCGCCCGTGGCCCAGTTCATCACTCTCACCAAGGTGTATGGCGCAGAGCTGCTAACACGCTTCAACCTGTATACGGCAGTGGCCGTCAACGGACTGCCGGCCGACGGCTACAGCACGGGCGACTGCATCAGGGCTGTCGAGGAGGTGGCCGCCGCCACGCTGCCCACAGGCTACGGCTACGAGTATTCGGGCATGACTCGCGAGGAGGCGGGCTCGTCGGGCAACACCATTGTCATCTTTACCATCTGCCTGGTCTTCGTCTATGTCATCCTCTGCGCGCTCTACGAGAGCCTCTTCATACCGCTGGCCGTCATGCTGTCGGTGCCGTTCGGGCTGCTCGGCTCGTTTCTCTTTGCCCTGGCCTTTGGCCTTGAGAACAACATATACATGCAGGTGGGCCTGATAATGCTCATCGGGCTGCTGGCCAAGACGGCCATACTGCTCACCGAGTATGCCTCTGAGCGCAGGCGCGAGGGCATGACTATCGCCGCGGCGGCCATGTCGGCGGCCGGAGCGCGCCTCAGGCCCATTCTCATGACGGCCCTGGCCATGGTGATAGGCATGCTGCCGCTGGCCATGTCGAGCGGGGCGGGAGCCAACGGTAACGTGTCGCTGAGCATGGGAGTGATAGGCGGGCTGACGGTCGGCATAGCGTGCCTGCTGTTTGTGGTGCCTGCGTTCTTCATAGCGTTTCAGGCAATGCAGGAGCGGCTTATGCCCGCAAGGAATTTCAATGAAGAAACTAACGTGGAGGTAAAACTATGAGATGGATTGATGTAATGGCTGCCGCCGTGGCCGCCGCCACGCTTTCTGCGTGCGGTATATATGGCAGATATGAGCGCCCCGACACAGGCCTTGGCACACTGTTGCGCAGCGAGTTGGCCGCCGACAGCACGGCGTCGGTGGGCGAGATGGGGTGGCGTGAGGTGTTCACCGACACATTGCTGCAGGCGCTCATAGCCGAGGGGCTGGCCAACAATGCCGACCTGGCCACGGCGCGGCTGAAGACCGTTGAGGCCTCGGCCACGCTCGCGGCCGCCAGGAAAGCCCTGCTGCCGTCGGCCAGCCTCGCGGCCACCGGCACGCTGAGCAGCCATGACGGGGCAAAGGCGCAGCAAACCTACAGCGTGGGGCCGGAGGTGAGCTGGGAGGTCGACATTTTCGGGAAGCTGACCAACGAGAAGCGCATACAGGCGGCAACGCTCGAAGAGAGCATGGCCTATGAGCAGGCGGTGCAGACGGAGCTCGTGGCCACGATAGCCTGCGACTACTACATGCTGCTGATGTATGACGGGCAGGCCGGGATAACGCGGCAGACCATATGGAGCTGGGATGAATACATAGCCACGCACCAGTCGCTGATGAGGGCCGGGCAGGCCAGCCGGGCCGACGTGAGCCAGGCCGAGGCCAGCAAGCTGGCTGCCGAGGCCACGCTCGAGTCGCTGTTGCAGCAGGCCTTCGAGCTTGAAAACTCGCTGTCGGCACTGGTCGGGCGAGCCCCGGGGCCCATAGCCCGGAGCGACATCGACTCGCAGCGCCTGCCCGATGCGCTGGCCGGAGGTGTCGACATTGCCACGCTGGCCGCCAGGCCCGACTTGAGGCGGGCCGAGGCCCGGCTGAAACAGGCTTTCTATTCTACCAACAAGGCGCGCGCCGATTTTTATCCCACTGTGACGCTCAGCGGCAGTGCGGGCTGGACCAACAGCGGCGGGGCGGCCATTGCCAACCCCGGAGCGTGGCTGCTGCAGGCTGTTGGCTCGCTGGTTCAGCCGCTGTTCAGCCGGGGCCGGCTCAAGGCCGGCCTGCAGGTGGCCAAGGCCCAGCAGGAGGAAGCCGTCGTTGCGTTCCGCCAGAGCCTGCTCTACGCGGGCACCGAGGTGAACAATGCCATGGCGGCCAGGCAGACGCTGAACCGCAAGGTTGAGCTGCAGGAGCGGCAGATTGGCGCCTTGCGCCAGGCCGTGAGCGACACCGAGGCCACCATGAGGCACGGTTCGGCCAACTACCTGCAGGTGGTCGTGGCGCGGCAGTCGCTGCTCCAGGCCCAGCTCGACGCCCTGGCCGACCGCTACTCGCGCATGGAGAGCGTGGTGACGCTGTACAAGGCTCTTGGCGGCGGCTGCCGGTAGGGGCGCGTGTGGCAGGTGTATGGCGGCCCATTTACCGCGAAATAGGCCGATGCCTTTCTTTGCCTTGAATGATCGATGCCGTGGAACTCTTTTCATTTATTTTCATAACCAGCTCCCTGCACCGCGGTTGGCGAACCGCCGGTGCAGGGTTTTTGGTTGCCGGGCGGCGGCGTTGATTGCCGCCGGGCCGCGCTCCGGCCGGGCGCGGGGTGGTGTGGCTGCCCGTCGGGGCCGGTGATTATGGCAGCCTGTCACTGTGGCTTCGGCTCCGCCGGCAGCGCCCTCTGCCAGTCAGCCGTGCTTGTCTGCGCGGCCATGGCTTGCCGGCATAGCCCGGGGGTGGCCGCCGGCATTTTCCAAAACCTGCCGTATTGGCTTGCCAAACGGCCCGTCCGGCCTCGCAAAACGGCCCGTATCGCAAGCCAATACGGGCCGTTTTGCTGCGGGCCAGGCGCGGCGGCGCATTTGTTGCAGGCACAGATGGCGTCCACTGACCGCCTCGGCGGCTGTAAGCCGTTGGGCGTCTGGCGGTTGCGAAGTCGGCTTGCCGGCCCGCAACAGGCCCCGGGGGCGCGCCCGTCCGGGCGGAGGATGCGAGCCAATGTAGCGCGGCTGTTGGCGCCACGGTTGCTGTTGCGGCAGCGTTCGGCCCACGGCATGCCTGCCGCAACCGTGGCAGGCATGGGCCGGCAGGGCGGGCGGCAAACCGCCTGGTTGATTTGAATCAACCGTAAAATCAATACTTTCAGCCTAAAAATCAAATAACTATGTTTAAGTAAACCAATAAGTCGTATTTTTGCAACAGTTAATATTTAATACAGATTTAAACATGAATAGTATATTGGACGGTCGGTCTGCTTTGAAGAAGGAGATTGACAAGATAGCTGAGGTTGCCGGTTATCTCTGGCAAAACGGTTGGGCTGAGCGTAACGGAGGCAATATCACTGTAAACATTACCGAACTTGTTGACGACGAGATACGCCGCATGCCGGCTATAAGCGAAGTGAAGCAGATTGGCGTTACGCTGCCTGCGCTCAAGGGATGCTACTTCTATTGCAAGGGCACAGGCAAGCGCATGCGCGACCTTGCGCGCTGGCCTATGGACAACGGAAGCGTGATACGCATTCTCGACGACTGCGCAAGCTATGTCATCATAGCCGACAATGCCGTGATGCCAACCAGCGAACTGCCCTCCCATCTTACGGTTCATAACCACCTGATTGGGTCGGGTTCAGCATACAAAGCCACTGTCCACACACACCCGATAGAGCTCGTTGCCATGAGCCACAACAAGAAATTCCTGGGCAAGGACGTGCTTACGCGCATACTGTGGAGCATGATTCCCGAGACCAAGGCTTTCTGCCCGCTGGGCCTGGGCGTGGTGCCCTACCAGCTGCCCGGCTCCAACGACCTGGCCGACGCCACGCTGAAGGAGCTCGAAGACTACGACGTGGTGCTGTGGGAGAAGCACGGCGTGTTTGCCAAGGGCCTCGACGTGATGGACGCTTTCGACCAGATTGACGTGCTCTCAAAGAGCGCCAAGATTTACATCGACGCCAAGTGCATGGGCTTCGAGCCCGACGGCATGACCGACGAGCAGATGGCCGAGATGACAAGGGCGTTCAACCTGCCTAAATAAGCAAACAACTACTGACTACATATTAAATTCGTTATTACTTACTTTTTATAGCTAACAGAGTCCCGTGACTGTGAAGTTACGGGGCTCTTTTTGTTTTTGGAATGCCCGTCGGGGTGATTGCCGCCGGCGCGCGTGGGTAGTGTCACACCCTGTCGAGGGCCTGGCTGATGTCGCCTATGATGTCGTCTATGTGCTCAGTGCCCACCGACAGCCTCACTGTGGCCTGCGTTATGTGTTGCCCGGCCAGCTCTTCGGCCGTCAGCTGCGAGTGGGTTGTCGTGGCGGGGTGGATGGCCAGGCTCTTCATGTCGGCCACGTTGGCCAGCAGCGAGAATATTTTCAGCGAGTCGATGAACCGCCATGCCTCTTCGCGCCCGCCCTTTATCTCAAACGTGAATATGCTTCCGCCGCCGTTGGGGAAGTACCGCTTGTAAAGCTGATGGCCGGGGGGCGACGCCAGCGAGGGGTGGTTGACGCGCCCAACCTTCGGGTGCCGGCTCAGAAACTCAGCCACCCTGATGGCGTTGGCCACGTGGCGCTCCACCCGGAGCGACAGAGTCTCGAGCCCTTGCAGCAGCAGGAAGGCGTTGAAAGGCGACAGGCAGGCCCCCGTGTCGCGCAGCAAGACAGCCCGTATGCGCGTTGCGAAGGCCGCCTTGCCGGCCACGTCGGCAAACACCGCGCCGTGGTAGCTCGGTTCGGGCAGCGCCAGCGAGGGGTAACGGCTGGCGTTGGCGGCCCAGTCGAAGCTGCCGCCGTCTACTATTATCCCGCCGAGCGTGGTGCCGTGGCCGCCTATGAACTTGGTGGCCGAGTGCACCACGATGTCGGCCCCGTGCTCCAGGGGCCTTAGCAGGTATGGCGTTGCAAAGGTGTTGTCTACAATCAGCGGCACGCCATGGCTGTGGGCAACGGCGGCAACGCCCTCAATGTCGGTCACTTCCGAGTTTGGGTTGCCCAGCGTCTCGGCAAATACAGCCTTCGTCTCAGGCCTGATGGCAGCGCAGAGGGCGGCCGAGTCGTTGACGTCTACGGCCGTGTGGCCAATGCCCATAGCCGCCAGCGTGTGGGCAATGAGGTTGAACGTGCCCCCGTAAAGGTTGCGGGCAATCACCAGGTGGTCGCCCGGCAACAGTATGTTCTGCAGCGAATAGGTCACCGCCGCGGCTCCCGAGGCCACCGCAAGTGCCGCCACGCCGCCTTCGAGTGCCGCCATGCGCTCTTCAAGCACCCGCTGTGTGTCGTTGGTAAGGCGCCCGTAGATGTTGCCCGGGGCGCGAAGGGCGAAGCGGTCGGCCGCATGGCGGCAGTCGTCGAACACGTATGAGGCTGTCTGGTAGATTGGCACAGCGCGCGAACCGGTGGTGGCGTCGGCCTGTTCCTGCCCAGCGTGCAGCTGGAGCGTCTCGAAGTGCAAGTCTGTCTGTTTCATTCTGTTCTGCTTTGATGGTTTTGTCTGTGCAAAGTTAGTTATTTGGAATAAATCAGCAAAGAGCTTGCTGAAATACGGAAAATATCACTATATTTGCCCTTTCAAACAGAACATTTGCGCAGCAAGCCCATGGGGCTGATGCCATTGGCAGAATTTTATTCTTTGATCATGGACACATTAGACAAGATCGACTTGCAGATTCTGCGCACATTGCAGCAGAACGCCCGCCTGACCACCAAGGAGCTGGCAGCCCGCGTAAACCTTTCGCCCACCCCGGTGTTTGAGCGCCAGAAGCGACTCGAGGCCAAAGGGTATATCCGTAAATACATCGCTGTGCTCGACGCCGACAAGCTCGGGCGTGGCTTCGTGGTGTTCTGCCATGTCAAGATGAGCCGCCTGAACCGTGAGATTGCCCGCGACTTTGCCCGCGTCATACGCGATACGCCCCAGGTGACCGAGTGTTACAACATCTCGGGCAGCTTCGACTACCTGCTTAAGATACATGCCACAGACATGGAGTGCTACCGGGAGTTTGTGCTCAACGTGCTCGGCACCATCGAACACATGGCCTCGCTGGAAAGCGTTTTCGTGATGGACGAGGTGAAGCACGACTATGGCGTCAGTATCTGACCGGCAGCGCTGCCGCTCGTACGTAAAGGCCCCTCCCGGCGTTTGGGTTGCAAACGTCTGGAGGGGCTTGGAATAGTATAGGTTGTTGGGGCCGATGCCGTTGGCCTGCGGGGCCTTTTTGGCATCGGGCTATGGTTGCCGCCATGCGGCGACGGCGCCCGCCGCCTAAATCAGTTGCGGCAGGAATGATGATATGATTAGCACGATGATGCCTACGATGAGCACGGCGATGGTCTTCTGCGAGCATCCTTTCCACTCCTTGAGTATGATGCCCCACACGTTGCTGAACACCACGTTGAGGGCCATGAGGATGCAGAACGAGAGCGTCATGAGCGTGGGCGACTCGGTGAGGAAGCCCTTTCCGAGCGACAGTCCGAAGAACTGGCTGTACCACAAAGCCCCGGCCAGGGCGCAAAACAGAAGGTTGTTGCCCCAGACGCCGGCTTTCCTGTAGTCGCCCCACGTCTTGTTCTTGCTGTTCTGGTAGAAACAGTAGATGGCGTTGGTGACGAAACCGCCGAGCGTTACGAGCATCGTTGCCGGCAGGGTCTTGTAGATGTCGGGCGTGAGGTCGCCGAAGTTGATGCCTTTGCCGAACTCCAGGCCCACGTTGAAGCATCCGCTCATGAATCCGGCGAGCAGCGCAATGGCGAGCCCTTTGGGGAAGTTGAAGTCCTTTACCGCGGCCTTCTTCTCCTCTTCAGAGAGCGACGAGGCTTTCATCGAGCCTGCCACGCCTATGATGGCGATGCCGGCCAGCGTCACCACCACGCCGAGTATAACCGAGAAGGTGAGCGAGCTCAGGGCATTGAGTTCGGGGAAGAACATGTTGAGAAGCACCGGGCCCATGATTGTTCCCAGCCCGGCGCAAGTGCCGAGGGCTATCGACTGGCCGAGGGCCACGCCGAGGTAGCGCATCGAGAGGCCGAAGGTGAGGCCGCCAACACCCCATAGCACTCCGAAGAGGATGGTCATCCATATATTGAACGAGGCCTCGGCCGTGAACAGTTCAAACAGGCTGTGGCCTGCCGGAACGGCCAGCAGGGCGCCCAGCAGAGGCAGCACGAGCCATGCAAACACACCCTGTATGATCCAGTAACTCTCCCAACTCCAGTCTTTTATCTTGTTTATCGGCACGTAGCAGCTCGACTGGCAGAATGCGCCTACGGCTATGATGAGCAGTCCTATGATGATGTCCATTGTTTGCTAAGATATGAAAAAGCCCCTCTCCGTCTCTCCCCTGTGTGGAGAGTGCATGGCTGCCGCGTCGCCGGGCGGGCGGCAGCTTCTCCCCACGGGGGAGACAGGAGAGGGGCTTCTGTGTTCTTACACTATGTGTTATGCACGCTTAGAGGTGACCTCGGCCTCGTATTTCTCGACGTCGGCGATGAATTCTTCGCCCACGGGAACGTTGTTGCGCAGGCAGAACTCATCGTAGACAGCCTGCCAAGGCATGGCCTTCTCTTCCTCGAGCAGTGCCAGGCGCTCGAAGCCCTTGCCCTCGGCCTCATACTTGCGCAGTGTTGCCAGAGGCTCGAGCAGAGCGCGGAGCATGCACTTCTGGGCGGCGCGGCTGCCGATGACGTAGGCACCGATGCGGTTGATTGACGCGTCGAAGTAGTCGAGGCCGTAGTGAACGCGGTCGAGGGCGCCTGCGCGCACAATCTCCTGGAACAGATCCAGCGTCGGGTCGTCCATGATAGTGACGTGGTCTGAGTCCCAGCGTATCGGGCGGCTCACGTGGAGCATCAGCTCAGGAACGTAGAGGAGCATGGCCGAAACCTTGTCGGCAACGCTCTCCGTCGGGTGGAAGTGACCCGTGTCGAGGGTGATGAGCTTGTTGTTCTGGGCTGCGTAGGCTGTGTAGAAGTCGTTGGAGCCGACGGTGAAGCTCTCGAGTCCGATGCCGAACACCTTCGACTCGATGCAGTCTTTCATGTTGTCGTACTTGGTGGCGAATATCTTGTCGAGCGAGTCTTTGAGCAGGCTGCGGTACAGATATTTGTTGACGGTCTGGTCCTTGCTGCCGTCATGCACCCACAGGTTCATGATACAGGGGTCGCCCTGGGCCTTGCCCATGGCCTCGGATATCTCGCGGCAACGCTTGGTGTGCTCAATCCAGAAGTTGCGTATGCCTTCGTCGGGGTTGGCCAGCGACAGGTTTCCGCTCTTGGGGTGAGAGAACGACGTTGAGTTGAAGTCGAGCTTCATGTTGTTTTCCTTAGCCCACTCAATCCAACTCTCAAAGTATTCGGGTGTAACCTCGTCGCGGTCGACAACCTTCCCTTTGAAGTCGCCGTAGATTTCGTGCAGGTTCAGGCGGTGTGTGCCGGGGATGTATGACTTGGCCTTGACGATGTCGGCGCGCAGTTCGTCGATGTTGCGTGCTGCTCCGGGGTAGTTGCCGGTGGCCTGAATGCCTCCGGTCAGTTCTCCGGCCTGCACTTCGAATCCCTTCACGTCGTCAGCCTGCCAGCAGTGGAGGCTGAGGTGGAAGTCTTGCATCTGCTCCAACACTTTCTCTGTGTCTACACCCATGGCTGCATAGCGCTCTTTGGCTATCTCGTAAGCCTTCTGTACTAATTCTGATTTCATTTCGCTTTAGGTTTGGTTTTGTTTATTTTGTTGTTTGTTTAATGTCATGCCTGTTTGCTTTCCACTATTTTCAGGAAGCGTTCGTAGGCGTTGTCCCACTGGTCTTTGTCTGTCGGCTCAAAGCGCTTTAGCTCTATGCTTGCCGCGATGATGCGCCTCATGTCCCATATGTCGCCCACGTCGCCCGAGGCCTTGGCCTGCAGCATGATGTTGCCGATGGCCGTTCCTTCTTGCGGGCCGGCCAGCACCTCGATGCCGAGCGAGTTGGCCGTGAACTGGTTGAGGTATGCGTTGAGCGACCCTCCGCCTATTATGTGGAGCACTTCGATGGGGAACGACGCCATCTCGCGCAGGTAGTTGAACACCTGGCGGTAGCGCAGGGCAAGCGACTCGAATATGCAGCGGCATATCTCGGCGTAGCCTTCGGGCACGTGTTGGCCTGTCTGGCGGCAGTAGTCCTTGATGGCTTCCACCATTGAGGCGGGGTTGGCGAACATCGGGTCGTCGGGGTTGATGATGCTCTGGAAGGCGGGTTGCTCCATGGCGGCTGCTATGAGCTCGGTGTGCGACTTCGGTGCGTCGGTCCATTCCTTGCGGCAGCGCTCGTAGAGCCACATCCCGCAGATGTTCTTCAAGAAGCGTGTGGTGCCGTCGATGCCGCCCTCGTTGGTGAAGTTGCGCTCATAGCTGAGGTCGTTGATGATGGCGTTGCGGGTCTCGATGCCCATCAGGCTCCACGTGCCGCTGCTCAGGTAGGCGAATTTCTCGTCCTTGGCGGGCACTGCAGCCACGGCGCTTCCTGTGTCGTGGCCGGCCACGGCAATCACCGGTATGGCTCCCAGTCCGGTGAGCTGCTGCACCTCTTTGGTGAGCACGCCTATCTCGGTGGCCGGGTTGACCATGCGCCCGAAGTTGTCGCGCGACAGGCCCACGCTCGCGAGCAGCTGCTCGTCGAGCTGCTTTGTGCGCGGGTCGAGCATCTGGCTTGTCGAGGCTATGGTGTATTCGCACACCATCTTGCCCGTGAGCATGTAGCTGAGGGCGTCGGGAACGAAGAGTATCTTTTCGGCTCCGGCCAGTGCCGAGTCGTTGTTCTTGCGCATGGCGTACAGTTGGAAGAGCGAGTTGAAGTTCATGAACTGTATGCCGGTGATGTCGTAAACCTTGGCTTTGTCTATGGCACGCTCAAAGTAGTCTTCCATCATGCCGAACGTGTGGGGGTCGCGGTAAGAGAGCGGGTTGCGTAGCAGGGCGCCGTCTTTGCCCACGCAAACGAAGTCGACGCCCCATGTGTCGATGCCGATGGAGCGGATGGGCAGCTCGCGCTGTGCGGCGAGCTTGAGCCCTTTGATTATTTCGAAGTAAAGGGCATAGATGTCCCAGTAGAAGTGGCCTCCGGTCTCTATGAGATTGTTGTCGAAACGAGTGAGTTCTTCAAGTTCAATCTTCCCTCCGGTCAGGGTTCCGATGATTGTCCTGCCGCTTGTTGCACCCAAGTCGACAGCAAAGAAATACTTTTTGTCTTCCATTATTTGTTATTTGGCAGTGGTTGTATTGAAAATTCTACGATTGCAAAGTTAGCGAATATCTCGTAAAAATTGGCATGGTAAAATGATTTTCTTGCTGAAAGTTTTGACAAGCCTAGGCCGGTTGCCATACCCTGCGGGGGCGTGTGCGGCATCTGTTTTTGTAAAATAATGTTCACGTCGGTGCCGCGTTGGCCAACAACTTGTGTCTCAGTGCATTGCAATGCGGGCCGTTTGGCTTGCCAAAACCGGTCGTTTTGTCTCACGAAACGGGCCGTATGGCTTGGTCGCATGGGCCGTTTTGGGGCATTGCCTGCCGTTGGTGCCGGGCCGCACGGGTGTATGTCAATAAATAATGTCGGGCAGTGGCCGCTCCCGTGGCGGGCGCCGGCTCGCTTAGTGATGCCTTCCGCGAGGTGTAGGCGCGCTGTTACGGCATGCTTGGGTGGCTGTCTCTGAAAACGATTACGCATTTGTTTTTGACATATCGAGATTACAAATAGAATATTATTGCTAACTTTGCGGCGGAAAAAATCAAACTAATAAATAAGTACCTAAAATGACAACATTGACTATTGCTATTGTGGTGGTTTTCGTGTTTGGCTACTTGTGCATAGCCCTCGAGAGCTTCACCAAGGTTAACAAGGCAGCGGTGGCGCTGCTGATGTTTGTGGCTTGCTGGACGTTATTCATGGTCGACCCCGGCAGTTACGTGTCGGGGGCGGTGGGCGAGAATGTCGCTTCGGCCGTCAGCGAGGTGATGGAGCGCCACCTTGGCAGCACTGCCACCACGCTGTTTTTCCTGATGGGTGCAATGACCATCGTTGAGGTGGTCGACCAGAATGGGGGATTCAACTTCGTCAGGGGCATCATCGCCTCCAAGAGCAAGCGGGCGCTGCTGTGGCGCATTGCTTTCATCACGTTCTTCCTTTCGGCCATTCTCGACAACATGACCACTGCCATAGTGATGGTAATGATACTGCGCAAGCTGGTGGCCGACCACAGCGACCGCATCATCTACGCCTCGCTTGTAATCATTGCCGCCAACGCGGGCGGTGCATTCTCGCCCATTGGCGACGTTACGACCATAATGCTGTGGAACAAGAGCCTGATAACGGCCGGCGGAGTGATAAAGGAACTGTTCTTGCCGTCGGTGGTGTCGATGGTCGTGCCGGCCTATATTCTCTCGCTGTCGCTCAAGGGCGAGCTCTCGGCCGGCGGCATGGGCGAGTCTGTTGCCGTTGAGAGCGATTTCTCCGAGGGGCAGCGCAAGGCTGTGTTCTTCATCGGTGTGGGCGGCCTTGTCTTTGTCCCGATATTCAAGTCTATAACCCACCTTCCTCCTTTTGTGGGCATCCTGCTTGTGCTCGGTGTGCTTTGGACGGTGACAGAGGTGTTTTACCGCAGGCTCGGCGACGGTGCCGACGAGAGCGCCCAGAAGCGTATTCTGCACATACTGTCGCGCATCGACATGGGCACTATACTTTTCTTCCTCGGCATACTCATGGCTGTGGCTTGCCTTGAGGTGATAGGTGTGCTGGCCATGGCGGGCGAGTGGCTCAACACAACGTTCGACGGCAACCACTATCTCGTGACCGGCATCATCGGCGTAATGTCGAGCATCATTGACAATGTGCCGCTTGTGGCCGGGTGCATGGGCATGTATCCTATGGCCGAGGTGGGCGACATGGCCCAGGACGGCATCTTCTGGCAGTTGCTGGCCTACTGTGCCGGTGTGGGCGGTTCGATGCTTATCATCGGCTCTGCTGCCGGAGTGGTGGTCATGGGTTTGGAGAAGATAACCTTCGTTTGGTATATGAAGCGCATCACGCTTGTGGCTTTCGCCGGCTACTTGGCAGGTATCGTGGCCTATTGGCTGGAGCGCACGTTCCTGTTCTGATGTATGTAGGCATGGCCCGGCGTTCTGCATGGTGAATGATTCCGGCCGGAAAGGGGTGTCGCCGTTTGGCTTTCCTCCCTTCCCGGCCTTTTGCTTGCCGCTTGTGGCCGGTTGGCCCGCAGTGTGAAATGGGCGGCCGCACACTGATGCAACTCTGTGTGCGGCCGTTGTTTTTGTGCCTGTCGGGGTGCAGGCCATGCGTCGCTGGCCTGCGGTGTGGCCTACCCTGCCCGGTGGGGGCGGTGGCGGCGGCCACTGTCGCCATCGGCCGGTCGTGGCATTGGCTGCTGTGGCGTGCCGTGATTGTAAACTTGCTGTGGTGCGTTTGCCATCGTGCGGCCTGCAAGAAGGCAGGCCGCACGATGGCTGTGTTTCATGTCTTGGCATTCATGCCGTGCGCCGGTGTATCCGGGCTTATGTCATTTGTGCGTGAAGGCACGGCATGGTTGCGACATGGTGATGTTATGTTTGGTTTCTTGCCGGCCGGGTTGTGCAGCCTGCCTAACAGTCCGCCAAGGCGCGGCGGCGCCAGTTCGGGCCTTGGCTGGCGGCACGGCGCAGGCGTGTCATTCTTTCTGTCGGAAGTCGCTGGGCTTGCGGCCGGTCTTTATCTTGAATTTTGCCGAGAAGTAATCGGGTGAGTCGAAGTTGAGCCTGTAGGCTATTTCCTTTACGCTTAGGTTGGTAGTGCTGAGCAGTTCCTTGGCTCTTTGCAATTTCAAGTCCTGCTGGTAGGTTGCCGGGCTGAGCCCCGTGTACTCCTTGAACAGCTTCCTGAAGTTAGAGTAGCTGCACCCAAGCTCTTCTGCTATCTGCTGTATGGTGAGGCTGCTTTCCAAGGCTTCGCGTATGCGCAGGCGCGCTCTGTTGATCATGTTGACGTGGTTGCTGTTCTTTCCCAGCACAATGTTGCGTTCAAGCGCATACATCATGCCAATGAGATGGTTGACAATGCCGGCCAGCAACTGCTGTGCATGCGCTTCTTCCTTTGTGGCTGCATCGTAAGCCGACTTGTACAGCCTTACGATTTCGCTTGAAAAGCCAACGTGGTAGATGGGTTTCTCCCTGCTCAGGAAGCCGGCTTCCACTCGGTCGTCCATGTTTCTGCCGCTGAAGCCTATCCAATAGCTCTTCCAACCCACCTCGCGGCACGGGCTGTATGTGTGCCATTCGCCGGGGAAAAGCAGGAAGAGGTCGCCTTCCCTTATCTTTGTTGTGTTGAGGTGTGAACTGCAGAAGGTGCCTTCACCCTCCATGACGTAAAGCAGTTGGTACTCGTTGAGCGTGCGTCCCTTTTCAACATCGAAGTAATATCCGTCAGCATGGCCCTTCGTGGGGTATGGGTCGCCCGGGCCAATCTCTTCATATCCCACGGTGCTTATGGTGAGGCCCCATCGCAGGTCGTTTTCGTTGGCTACGAGATATTTGCTCTTTTGCATAATTGTTGAAGTCTTTCCGCCGGCCGGCAGTGCTTGGCCGTCATGCCAACAAGGCCGGCAGTATTGTGAGGTAGATCTGATTTGTAGATGGTCGTTGCCGTTTTCCCGTCGGTACGTCCGTGCCTACAAAGTTAATGGAAAGACGAAATATAACCAAAGGGAAGCCCTATAAATTAAGATTTATTTGTCTTCTTGATGGTAAATTCAAACCTCAGCCCGCCTTCAATGTTGTTGGATGCCGATATTGTTCCGCCGTGCAGGATGACCGCGTTTTTCACTATTGCCAGCCCGAGTCCCGTTCCCCCGAGCTTGCGGCTGCGCCCTTTGTCCACCCGGTAGAACCGCTCGAACAGGCGCCCCAGGTGCTCGTATGGCACGCCCACGCCGTTGTCGCTGAACGTGAAGTGCCATCTGTCCATGTCTTCGCGCGCTGTCAGCGTTATGGTGGTGCCTTCGCCGGCATACGATATGGCGTTGTCGGTGAGGTTGCGGAATATGCTGTATATCATCGAAGGGTTGCCGTGCACCACCAGCGTGGCCGGCAGGCGGTTGTCGAATGCCATGCGTCGGTGTTCCATCTCAAGCGCCGTCTCTTTCATTATCTGTGTTACGGTCTTGGCGATGTCGACGTCTTCAAACGGCATGAGTTCGGGGGCGTCGTCCAGTCTGTTCAGCGTCGAGATGTCGGTGAGCAGGCTTGCCAGCCTCTGGCTTTGCGCATAGCATCGGTCGAGGAACTGTTTCTTGGTGTCTTCGTTCATTTCCGGGTTGCCGATGATGGTCTCCAAGTATCCCTGTATGCTCGCCACGGGCGTCTTCAGCTCGTGGGCTATGTTCTGGGTGAGCTGCCTTTTCAGCACGTTTTGCTCCTCCTTGGTGTGCTGCAGGCGCTTGTATATCTTTATGATGTGCTCAGATATCTCTCCCAACTCGTCGGCCGGGAACTCGATAAGGTCTTCGGTGTCGAGGCTTTCGTTGTGGTCGGCTCTCCTGGCGAATATCCTCAGCTTGGTGATGTTGTCGTCGAGCCGTCTTATGAAGCGGTATAGCACGAAGGTGAGCAGCGCAACCATGATGACCGTAAACCATATATAGTGCATGTCTGCCTGCAGTGAGTCGGTCAGGTCGTTGTCGTATGGCAGCGCCGAGCGTATGATGTATCCGTCTTCCTTGAAGTATGTTGCAGAGTAGAAGTAGTCGCCCTCCTTTATTGAACTTTTCCGGTTGATGTCGTAACCTGAGCCGTTTTTGATGGCGTCGCGCACTTCCGGCCGGTTGATGTGGTTCTCCATGTTGTTGTAGTCCTTCGTGCTGCTGTCGAAGAACACCCGCCCGCTGCGCGTCATCATGGTGACACGCAGCCCCGGCACGTCGTGCCTGCTGACGTATTGCTCCAGTTTCCGGTCGTCGAGCATGCCGGTGTTGTGCAGCGTCTCGTGCATCCGCACGTTGTAGTCTTGCAGCTTCAGGTTGAGCGTGTTTGTCTTGTATTCGTTCTCGCGCACCTGATGGAAGGCTATGAACAGCACTGCAAAGATTGTGAAAAGCGACAGCACGCTCCAGAAGAGCCGCCTGCCTACGGTGAGGTTGTTCATCATTCGTTGTGGTTGTGGCGGCCGCCTGCATGCCGGCCTTGGCGCCTCAGGCGTCGAAGAAGTATCCGAAGCCGAGGCGGGTTATGATACATTTGGAGAAGCGGCCTATCTTCTTGCGCAGCCTTGTGATGTTTACGTCGACTGTGCGGTCGAGCACCAGCACGTCTTGCGGCCATATCCTGTTTATCAGTTCCTGCCTTGAGAACACGCGGCCTTTCTCTTCGAGCAGTGTCCTGAGCAGCTCAAACTCGGTCTTGGTGAACGGCACTTGCTCGCCGTCTATGCTCACCGTCTTGTTGTCGAGGTTGAGTTCCAGCCCCTGGTACTTCAATACCGAAGGCTGCGACTGGCCTTGGCTGTCGGCAGTGCGGCGCAGCACGGCCCTCACCCTGACCAGCACTTCGCGTATGGAGAACGGTTTTGAGATGTAGTCGTCGGCTCCGAGGTTGAATCCCGTCACCGTGTCGTTTTCTGTGTCGCGTGCAGTAAGGAATATAATAGGTATGTCTTTGGTAGATTCTTCAGACTTCAGTTTCCTGGCGAGAGCGAAGCCCGACATCTCGCCCATCATCACATCGAGCAACAACAGGTCGAAGGAAGTGAGGTCGAGAGTCAGCGCCTCTTCGGCCGAACCGGCTGTTTCCACTTCGTAGCCCTCGGTCTCGAGATTGAATTTAAGTATCTCACACAGGTCTTGTTCGTCGTCTACGACGAGTATCCGATGGTTCTTTTTTGCCATAGCCATATCAAAACTTTTTGCAAAAGTAGGCATTATTTTCTACAATGCCGCATAGAAATGGTTACATTTCGGTTACAATGGCGGCGCAGTGGGATAATTGCCGCTGCGCCGCCTTGGTCGATGTGTGATTAGAGAGGATATCCGTCGAAGTCGAATAGCACGGTCGACAGGTAGCGTTCGCCCGTGTCGGGCAGCAGCGTCACCACCTCCTTGCCTTCGTTCCCGGCCCGCTTTGCAGCCGTGACAGCCGCCCAAGCGGCCGCCCCCGACGATATTCCCACGAGCAGGCCCTCGGTGCGTGCCAGCAGCCGTGCCGTGCGTATGGCGTCATCGTTGTCTACCGTCATCACCTCGTCGGCGATGCTTGCGTCGTAAGTGTCGGGCACGAACCCGGCCCCGATGCCCTGTATCTTGTGCGGGCCGGGCTTGCCTCCGCTAAGCACGGGCGATGCCGACGGCTCTACGGCCACCACGCGCACGCTTGGCTTTAGCTCCTTCAGGCGCCGTCCGGTGCCGCTAAGCGTTCCGCCGGTGCCCACTCCGGCCACAAACACATCTACGGCACCATCGGTCTGTTGCCATATCTCCATGCCTGTGGTCTCATAGTGGCACTTAGGGTTGGCCGGGTTGGTGAACTGCCCGAGCGTCACTGCTCCGGGCGTGGCCTTGCGCAGCTCTTCGGCGCGGCGTATTGCACCGCCCATTCCTTCGGCCCCGGGGGTCAGCACCACCTCGGCCCCGTAGGCCCGTGCCAGCCGCTGACGCTCAACGCTCATGGTGTCGGGCATGGTAAGCACCAGGTGGTAGCCGCGGGTGGCGGCTACCAGGGCAAGGCCCACGCCGGTGTTTCCGCTTGTGGGCTCCACTATGGTTGCCCCGGGTGTGAGCAGTCCGCTCCTCTCGGCGTCGTCAATCATAGCCAGCGCTATGCGGTCTTTGACGCTTCCGCCGGGGTTGAAGAATTCCACTTTGGCTGATATGGGTTTGGCCAGCCCGCATGCGGCCGAGAATCTGCTTAGCCTTAGCAACGGGGTCTTGCCGATGAGTTCAGTCAGTTTGTTGGTTGTTTCTGTCATGTCTTTGTTTGTTTAGTTTGAGTTATATTATGTTTGGTGAATAAACCGGCGGCGTTTCATCGAGGGTGTTGGTTGCCGACAGCCGCCGTTCGTTCAATGCAAAGTTATGAAAAATATTCCGAACGGCAATGTAGGCCATGGCTTTTTCGTGACGGGCCTTGCCGGGCTGCATGCCCTGATGGCGGGCCTTGCTGTGCTGTTTGTCGCGTTATTTTGTCAGAAATACGCCTTCCTGTTGGTGGCCAGATAGTTATGTTAAGTGTTTTAAAAAGTTTTTATCTGTTCATTCCGGCCGTGCTGAGTGGCCGAACGGCAGTTGCCGCAATGCCAAACGGGCCGTATTGCGATGCCGTTCGGCCCGTTTCGGCAAGCTGTAAAGGTGGTTTTGGGTGTCGTCTGTTGTGCAAAAGATGCCGTTTCGGGTGGTTTTCGGTGTCTTTTTCCGCGTGTTTGCCTCCGGTTTTCGCCTTCGGCCGCTGTTAAGTGTCTTTCTTGCAGGCGGTTGCAATATCTCGCCCGAGAATCGCGCATTTGCCGCCTTGTGGCATGACGGCTGCGCCGACGCGATTCTCGCGAGGCTTGTTGTAAAGATTGTTCGCAGCAAATCCGAGGCCGAAAAACAAGGGTCGTGGCTGCCGTGAGAAAGCCGTTGCCACGATGTGGGCTTGGCTCTGCCGGGCCATTCGCCGCGTCATGGCCCGGCATTTTGAGCAGGTTGAAATCAAAAAAAAAATTAATTGCTTGCCGGATTGGGCAAAAACGCCTAAATTTGTATCTCAGAACAAAATTTAACCCAATATTTATGATAGACGTAAAAGCAACATTGAGTTCTGCCGAAGAGAAGATGGAGATGGCTGCGATGTACCTTGAGGAGCAGCTGTCGCGCGTGCGCGCCGGCCGCGCCAACGTGGCAATACTCGACGGCATAAAGGTAGACTCCTACGGTTCGATGGTTCCTTTGAACCAAGTGGCCAATGTTTCCACCCCCGATGCGCGCACAATAGCCATCCGCCCGTGGGACAAGAAGCAGATAAAGGCCATCGAGAAGGCCATAATGGACTCTGAAGTGGGAATCACCCCCGAGAACAATGGCGAGGTAATACGCCTGGGCATACCGCAGCCCACGGAGGAACGCCGCCGGGAACTGGCCAAGCAGTGCAACAAAATGGGCGAGGGCACCAAGGTGCAGATACGCAACGTGCGTGCCGAGGTGAAGGACAAGTTGAAGAAAGCTATCAAGGACGGCCTTTCGGAGGACAACGAGAAGGATGCCGAGGCCGAGCTCCAGAAAATCCACGACAAGATGATCAAGCGCGTGGACGACCTGCTCGCCGCAAAGGACAAGGAGATAATGACAGTCTGAAAGAGTGTTATCAAGGTATATAAAGTAGGAAGGTGAAGTTGCATTTCTGCCGTACTGTGTGCGGCTTTGATGTGCTTTGCCTTTTCTTTTTGCCGTCGGCTCCTGCCGCTACGCCTGTTGCGGTTGGGCCGCAGGGCCGCCAGAGCCCCGCGGGCAGCCTTCGGCTTTATTGCCTTTTTACCTTTTTACCATTATAAGATGTTTGGTTTAGTAGTAAAGAACACCGGCAGTTGGTATACGGTGAAGACCGATGACGGCCGCCTTGTGAACAGCAAGATAAAGGGCAACTTCCGACTCAAGGGCATACGCAGCACCAATCCCGTGGCTGTGGGCGACCGTGTGGAGATTGCGGTCAACGCCGAGGGCACCGCGTTTATCACCGAGATAGCCGACCGCCGCAATTACATCATACGCAAGTCGTCCAATCTCTCGAAGCAAAGCCACATCATTGCGGCCAACGTCGACATGGCCCTGCTTGTCGTGACGGTGAATTACCCGCAGACGTCGACCACATTCATCGACCGCTTCCTGGCTTCGGCCGAGGCTTACCGCGTGCCCGTGGTGCTCGTGTTCAACAAGACCGACCTGCTCACTGCCGAGGAGTTGCATTACCAGGAGATGATGATCGGGCTGTACGAGAACATCGGCTATGAGTGCCGCGCCATATCCGCCGAGACCGGACAGGGCGTCGGAGAGCTCGCGCAGATGCTTGCCGGGCGCATATCGGTGCTCAGCGGCAACAGCGGGGTGGGCAAGTCGACGCTCATCAACCGCATACTGCCGGGCGTCAACCTGCGTACGGCCGAGATAAGCGATGCCCACAACCAAGGCATCCACACCACGACGTTCAGCGAGATGCTCGAGTTGCCGGGTGGGGGCTACCTCATCGACACCCCCGGGATAAAGGGGTTTGGCACGTTCGACATCGAGCCGGCCGAGCTCACGGGCTATTTCAAGGAGATATTCATGTTCTCAAAAGACTGCCGTTTCAGCAACTGCACCCACACCCACGAGCCCGGTTGCGCCGTGCTCCGGGCCGTAGAAGAGCATTATATAGCCCAGAGCAGGTACCAGTCATACCTGAGCATGCTTGAAGACAAGGACGAAAGCAAATACCGCGAGGCCTTCTGAGCCCCGCGGTATGCGTGTTGCGGCCGGTGGCCGCAGCCGGCTTCTGCAAGCCGTGGCGTGTTGCGGCCATGCCCATGTCTGCGCTCCGTCATGGCCATAAGCCCCGTCAGTTGTCTGCTTGAGGTTCTTTGTGCCCTTTCTTAGGCAGGCGGCCGGCTTTGCGCAGCGCTTCGGCGATAATCCATTGCAGCTGTCCGTTGACAGAGCGGAACTCGTCGGCAGCCCATGCTTCGATGGCTTTCATCGAGTCGCCGTCAATCCTTAGCACGAAGTTTTTTGTCTTGCTGTCTTTCTTTTCGGCCATTCCTATCGTCTTTAATGGTTCAGGGTGCCGGTGTTCATCACCGGCTGTGCCGGCTCGTCGGCACATAGCACCACCATGAGGTTGCTCACCATGGCAGCCTTCTTGTCGTCGTCGAGCTCGACAACCTGTTCGTCAGACAGTTTGTCGAGGGCCATCTTCACCATCGACACAGCCCCCTCCACAATCTTCTCGCGTGCCGATATGATGGCCTCGGCCTGCTGGCGGCGCAGCATCACGGCCGCAATCTCAGGCGCGTAGGCCAGGTAGTTGATGCGCGCTTCCACTATTTCAATGCCTGCCATGCTCAGTCTCTCGTTCAGTTTGTCTTCCAGTTGCTGGTTTATCTCGTCGCCTCCCTCGCGCAGCGTGAGCGCCTCAGTCTCGTTGCCGTTGTCGTCGTAGGCATAGAGACCGGCCACCTGGCGCAGGGCGGCGTCGCTCTGAATCTTGACAAAGTTCTCAAACGCCCTCATCACCCCGGCCACGGCAGCGGCCCCTATCGACGTGTTGCCGCCGGTCTGCGCCACGGTTTGCGCGTCGATCTCGAACATTGCCTTATACGTATCCTTCAGTTTCCACACCAGCATCAGCCCAATCATTATAGGGTTGCCGGCCTTGTCGTTGACCTTGATGGGCTCCGAGTCGAGGTTGCGGGCGCGCATCGACAGCCTTTTCTTGGTCAGGAAAGGGTTCACCCAGTAGTATCCCGTGTCGGTGAACGTGCCCTTGTACTTGCCGAAAAACATTATCACCATGGCCTCGTTAGGCTCAAGTTGCATGATGCCCTTGAAGTTGAAAAGGGCCGCGATGGTCAATATCACAGCCAGCGAGATGCATACCCCGTCGGGGTTGCCGTCGGTGTCGGTTGTCAACACGGCCATGGCAATGCAGCCGGCAATTACGAGCAAGTTGACCGTTAGCATCAGAAAGCCGTTTGCTATCAGTCCGCTGAATTTTCTTTCCTTGTTACTCATACGCTTTGTTTTTGGTGTTTTAATATTATATTGATATCACAAAGATAGTAAAAAACAGCCGTATTGCATAGCCATGGCGCCGAGTTTTAAGTATCTTTAACCCCGCAAGGGCCACCGGGCGTTGCCGTTTCCGCCGGTGGTCAGGCCCTGACAGGCGACCGCCTGTGCCTTGTGGCCATGAAGACGGCTATCGACAGGGTGGTCAGCATCTCCGACATGGCCAGTGAGAGCCATATACCTGCGTTGCCCATGATGCCCGGCAGGATGAGGAACGACGGCACGAGATAGACAAAGCCGCGCAGCAGTGCAAACGTCATGGCGGGCTTTACGCGCTCCACACTCTGGAAGTAGCCTATGCAAGTCAGGTTGACCACGTAGAACACAAAGGCCATGGCGAAGAGCGGCAGACCGCCGACGGCAATGCGGGCGGCGTTGGTGTCGAGGCTGATGAACAGTCCGGTGAGCAGCTGCGGTGCCGCGGCAAACACGCCTGTCACCACCAATCCGCATGCCACGGCGGTTGCTATGGCCACCCGCAGCGTCTGCCTGACGCGCGTCCACAGCCCCATGCCGAAGTTATAGCTTATTATGGGCTGTGCCGACTGTGCCGTGGCGTTGCCCACCATGAATATGAAGGGGGTGTAATAGCACGCAATGCCGAAGGCCCCCACGCCGTCGTCGCCCAGATGGCGCATGAAAACAAAGTTGCCAACAAACGTAAGCACGGCCAGGGTGAGCTCGCCCACGAGGCCCGGCGAGCCAATGTGGCACTGGTAGCCCACGTTGCGCAGCGAGTACATCAGGCTGCGGCGGCTCAGCTTGGGGCTCAGCAGGCGCAGTGTGCGTGCGCCGAAGAGCAGGTAGCCCATGGCCATCAGTCCGCCCAGGGCCAGGCTTATGGCCGTGGCGAAGGCCGCCCCCATCACTCCCCATCCCAGCGGGAAGATGAAAATCACGTCGAGCACGGCGTTGGCCACGGCCGTGACGAGGCTGCACGACATGGCATATTTGGGCGAGCCGTCGAGCCTTATGATGAACAGCGCGATGGCTTCCCAGGCCTGGAACACCAGTGCCGGGGTGAACCATAGAAGGTAGTCGACAACCAGCGGCAGCAAGTGGGCCGACGAGCCAAGGGCCAGCGCCGTCTGCTCGGGCATCGACATGATGGCTGCCGTGGGCACCAGCGTGGCCACCGTGGCTATGGCCATGGCCTGGGTCACGTTGAGCCGCGCTGCCTTGACCTTGCCCCTCGACAGGTGTATCGACGCCACCACCGAGCAGCCGGCGCCTATCATGAGGCCGAGGCCGGTGGCTATGGTGAACACTGGCACGTAGATGTTGATGGCGGCAATGCCGTCGCTGCCCACGCCGTGGCCCACGCAGATGCCGTCGATGGCCGTCACTGCCGACATGCCGAGCATGCCGAGCAGCGTCGGGATGAAGTATTTCCAGAACAGTTTGAACACGTTGACCTTGCTGAGGTCGATAGAGTCTTTCTCAAGTCTTTCCATATAGCAGTTTGTTGTTTGTGTGCCGAGCCTAAAAAAGCCGGCTAAGCTGATTGGTTTTACCCAGTCATCTTATCCGGCTCTGATGCCCTCCGATGAGGATTACAAAACTCTTTGTCCCGTAATTGCGGTGCAAAGGTACGGCTATTATTCCGATATACCAAAATTATTTAACCAAAATTGTAGGCCAGTGCCCAAGCGGCCACCTGCCGTCGCCGTGCCGCCAGGCCTTAGCCCTTGCCTTGGGCGCGGCTTGTTGCGGCCACGCAAGGCCACAGGCTGGGTGGCGGCAGGGGCTTGAAATGGCTTGCATAGTCATGGTATGAGGGCAGGCAACTGCATCCGGCGACCAGGAAAGCACATTTTGGCAAAGCCCTTCCAACCGTTTGCCACAGCCTTGCTGCACGCCCGGCGCGGCGTGGCGGGCGCGGGCCGGGCGTGGTAATTATTGTTTACACTATCCCCTTTGCAGCCCCATTGCGGCCGTATGGCAGTGCAAAACGTGCCGTCCTGCCTGCCAATACGGCCCATTCTGGAGTCTGAAACGGCCCGTTTCGCGCCGCTGCATCGGCCTGGCTGCAATGTGCTGCCAGCCAGGCTGTTGCGTTGCGTGGGCAGGGCGTTGCGATTGTTTTACAAAAACTGTTGCCGGGCGGTGCCGTCCGGATGGGCTGCAGGGCCGTTGCTGTTGCCCGGCCGCAGGCTTAAGGCGTGGCTGTGCGGGCCGCAGGCTTGCCCGGCGGGCACGGGGCCCACTCGTCGGGGCATATATATAAAATGGCGTTTTGTCACCGTTTTATTTTGCATTGTATTTTGTTTGCACTATCTTTGCATACGGTATGGAGACAAATCTGACAGACAAGAGAATAGCCGTTTTGCTGTCCGGCGGAGTAGACAGCTCGGTCGTGGTTTACGAACTGGCCCGAATGGGGCTGCACCCCGACTGCTTCTACATCAAGATAGGGCCCGAGGAAGAGTCTGAGTGGGATTGTTCGTCGGAAGAAGACTTGGAGATGGCCACTGCCGTGGCGGCCCGTTACGGGTGCAGGCTCGAGGTGGTTGACTGCCACCGCGAATACTGGGACAAGGTGACGAGCTACACCATGGACAAGGTGCGCGCCGGGCTGACGCCCAACCCCGACGTGATGTGCAACCGGCTGATTAAGTTTGGCGCCTTCGACGAGAAGCGGGGCCACGACTACGACCTCATAGCCACGGGCCATTATGCCTGCACCGAAATCATCGACGGGCTGAAGTGGCTCACCACGAGCCCCGACCCGGTGAAAGACCAGACCGACTTCCTGGCCCAGATATACGACTGGCAGCTGCGCAAGGCGCTCTTCCCGATAGGGCACTACATGAAAGGCGAGGTGCGGCAGATAGCCGAGCGCGAGCATCTTGTGAACGCCCGGCGCAAGGATTCGCAGGGCATCTGCTTCCTGGGCAAGGTGAACTACAATGAATACATACGCCGGTATCTTGGCGAAAACCCCGGCGACGTGGTTGAGCTCGAGACGGGCAAGAAGATAGGGCGGCACCGCGGGCTGTGGTTCCACACCATAGGCCAGCGCCACGGACTGGGCTTCGGCGGCGGCCCGTGGTATGCGGTGAAGAAAGACGTGGCTGCCAACGTGCTCTACGTGAGCCACGGATTCGAGCCGCTGACGGCCTACAAGCGCGACTTCCCCGTGCGCGACTTCCACTTCCTCACCGTAGGCGAGCTGCCGCAAAGGGTGACGTTCAAGATTCGCCACACCCCCGAATACCACCCGGCAACGCTCGAGCAGACCGCGCCGGGCTGCTTCACCGTCCACGCCGAGGAGCTTATCCAGGGCGTGGCGCCCGGCCAGTTCTGCGTGGTTTACGACGAAAGCCACCACCGCTGCTACGGCTCGGGCGAGATAACATGCTGACAACGACAAACAAAACAATGGAAAGGATGATAGTATCACGTTGGTTGGTGGCCGTGGCAATGGCACTGCCATCGTTGGCAACGGCCCAGAAGCCGGTGCATCTCATGACAGACCTCATTGAGCATACGGACAGAGTGTTTATCGGCGGGCGCCCGTCGACGCTCACCCTCGGCGAGGTGGGCTCGGCTATCGAGCCGTGGCAGGTGGCCGAGGTGCGCACGCCGCGACCGCGGCTCACGTGGGCTTACATCTCGCCGGAGCCGGGGGCCTGTGTCATGGCCTGCGAGGTGACCGTTGGCACAAGCCCCGACTTGGGCGGAGGACAGCCGGGGGTGGTATGGACGAGCGGCCGCAGGGCCGGGCGCGGGGCATGGGCCATGGACTACGGCGGGCCCGACCTGAAGCCTTCGACCACATATTACTGGCGGGTGCGCACGTGGGACAGCAACGGGCGCGAGGCCACGTCGGCAGTCAAGGCGTTTCGCACAGCCGCCTCGCTCGACGGGCAGCCGTCGCGATACCCGCTCACACTGACCGACGAAGAGCCGGCGGCGGTGCGCAGCATTACGCCCGGCATGCTGCTGGCCGACTTCGCTGCCGACGCCTTCGGGCAGCTGTCGCTCACGGTCACGGCCAGGGCCGAAGGCGACACACTGACCATACACCTCGGCGAACAGCAGCTGGAAGGGCGCGTCAACCGCAAGCCCGAAGGGTCGCAACGCTATGCCAGGTATGTGCTGCCGCTGCTCAGGGGCACGCACACCTACCGCGTCAAGCTGCGCAAAGACCGGCGCAACACCACGCCAAGGCGCAACGAGAGCCGTGTCGACCCCATACTGATGCCGCCATACATAGGCGAGGTGTTCCCGTTCCGTTATTGCGAGGTCGAGGGCATAGGCGGAGGCGTCGAGGTGAAGGCCCTGGTGCGCCATGTGGCCAGCTATCCCTTCGACGCCTTCGCGTCGAGCTTTGAGTCGTCAGACAGCGTGCTCAACCGCGTGTGGCAGCTATGCAAGCACACCGTCAGGGCCACGTCGTTCTGCGGAACATACGTCGACGGCGACAGGGAGCGCATACCCTACGAGGCCGACGCCATCATCAACCAGCTCAGCCACTATGCCGTCGACCGCGAATACTCCATCGCCCGCCACAGCGTGCGCCACCTTATATACAACCCTACGTGGCCCACGGAGTGGATATTGCAGTCGGTAATCATGGCCTGGAACGACTATATGTACACCGGCGACAGCCGTCTGCTGGCTTCGGCCTACACCGACCTGCAGGCAAAGACGCTGCTCGCGCTGCGCGAAGGCAACGGACTGATAAGCACGCGCACGGGCAAGGCCACACGCGAAGTGTATGAGTCGATACACTTCAAGGGCGAAAGGATTAAGGATATTGTGGACTGGCCGCAGACCGGGGCGGCCGGGGTGGAGAAGGAAGACGGCGGCGAGGCCGACGGGTTTGTGTTCACCGACTACAACGCTGTGGTCAACGCATACCATTACGAGGCCCTCGTGCTGATGGCGAAAATAGCCGGAGTGCTGGGCAAAGACAGCGACGCCCGCAGCTATGAGGCCGAGGCCGAAAGGGTGGCCGGGGCTTTCAGCGCCCTGCTCCGCGACAAGGCCGACGGGCTTTTCCGCGACGGCGTAGGCACAGACCACAAGTCGCTGCATTCAAACATGTTTGCGCTTGACTTCGGTTTGGTGGCCGACGGCGACCGCAAGGGCGTGGTCGACTTCATAAAGAGCCGCCGCATGGGCTGCAGCGTCTATGGCGCTCAGTTCCTGCTCGATGCGCTCTACGACGCGGGCGAGGCCGGCTACGCCCTGAGCCTGCTCACGTCGACAGCCCGCCGCAGCTGGTACAACATGCTGCGCATAGGGTCGACAATCACCACCGAGGCCTGGGACAATGTGTATAAGCCCAACCAAGACTGGAACCATCCGTGGGGAGCGGCTCCGGCCAACGTCATAGTGCGCAAGCTGATGGGCGTAGAGCCGTTGGAGCCGGGCTTCGGGCGCTTCCGCATAAAGCCGCAGCCGGCATCTCTGAAGAGTGCATCGCTCACCGTGCCGACCATACGCGGCGATGTGGCAGTGGCGTTTGAAAACGAGCCCGGCAGCAGTTTCAGCCTTCACGTAGGCGTTCCGGCCAATACCACGGCCGAGGTGTGGGTGCCAAGGCTGGGCAAGCGGCCTACTGTTGACGGCAGGGCCGTGAGGGCAAGGCGTTCGGGAGAGTTCTGGGTGGTGGAGCTTTCGCCGGGCAGCCACGACATCGGCGTAAGCGCCAACTGACCACGCGCCACTGCCTATTGTGGCGTTGCATGCCGCCATTGCAGGCTTGCCATCGGCACTAACCGCGGCTGTGGTCAGCAGATGGCGCTGATTGGCGGTGGCTGTGGCGTTTTTCATGCTCATTCGTACATACTTAATTATTGGAAAATATGTTACTTACAACAACATCAGTCATTGAAGGCCAGCCTGTAAGGGAATACTTGGGGGTGGTCACGGGAGAGACAATCATTGGTGCAAACGTGTTCAAAGACTTTCTTGCGGGCATGCGCGACTTCTTCGGAGGGCGCTCCGGCAGCTACGAGAAGGTGTTGCGTGAAGCCAAGGACACGTCGTTGCGCGAGATGGAGGAGCGCGCCCGCAACATCGGGGCCAACGCCATCGTTGGCATAGACATAGACTATGAGACCATAGGCGAGGGCAACTCGATGATCATGGTGTCGTGCAGTGGCACGGCGGTAAGAATCTGACAGGCCTCTGCCTGTGCCTCGGGCAGTCTCTGCCTGGTGCATGGCCGTGGGCCGTGGCGTAGCCGGCTGTCCGTTGTGTGGCTGGCGTCGCCGCGGCCCATGGCTTTTCCGGCAGTAGTCAGAGTGGTTGCTTGCATCCCTGTCTGCCGGGGCTTATCTGGCGGTGGGGCTGTTGCCTGCCGCCATCGCGGGCTTGCCGTCTTCGCTAATCCCGCTGAATGTCAGTCCGTCGGCGTCGTCGGTGACGAACAGCGGGCGTGAGTCGGGTTTCTCGAAATGGAAACTTATGTTGTCAAACCTTATCCCTTCTGCATGTCGCACATAGAATCCCTTGGCCGGAACAGTGCCGAACATCCATGGTTCGGGGTAGGCTTTTTCCTGTTCCGGCACCGGGTTTGAGGCGTCTTCAGGCTTGAATCCCCCTTTGTAATGCAGCGAGATGTCGCTCAGGCTCACGTCTTCAATCTTGTGGCCCGGCACGCCGCTGATGATGGAAGAGTAGCGCGAGTCAACCCCAAAGGCATTGACGTGGCTTATGTGTATGCGCTTCATGCTTCCTACCGGGGTGCCTTCGGGGCTCCGCATCCGCGACCCCAGCCTCAAGAATATGCCCGCGTTCACAATGTCGCGCATGGTTATGTTGCTTATCACCACGTCTTCTACATCACCGCCGTCAACGCTTTCGATGGCCAGGCCGCGGCAGTGTTCGAACAGGCAGTTGGTTATGGCAATGTTCTTGAAGCCACCGCTCGATTCTGTTCCAATCTTTATGCGCCCTGTCCGCCCTCCGTGGTCGGGCGCTTGGGGCTCGTCGAGCTGCCACGAGGCGTCTGCCATGGTGTACCGGTCGTACCCGCTTACGAAGCAGTCGGATATGGTCACGTTCTCGGTGTCCTTGAAGTAGCCCAGCGCAAACGATGATTTCAGCACGATGGCATCGTCCCATGGCGAGTTGACGCTGCACGAGTTGATGCGCACATTCTTGCAGCAGTCAATGTCGAAGCCGTCGCGGTTGGTGTCTACTTTAACGTTGCTGATGGTCAGGTTGTCCACCCCAGTGGCCAGCAACGCAAAGTGTCCGCATTGAACCATGCCCAAGTCGCGGATCACAACGTTGCTGCACTCCTTCAGGGCGATGGCTTTGTTGCCTATGCCCGGGCGCCGGTCGCCTTCTCGGGTCAGCCCTTTGCCTATGATGTAGCCCGGCCCGCTGATGGTGATGTCGTTGAGCCCTATGCCCCATATCAATGAGTTCTGCCAGTGGCTGTGGCCGAAGTCTTGGTATTTGCTGTGCGGATTGGGCTCTGGCGGGTCGTATCCGGCAGAGTCGGTGGGAAACTCCGCAATGATGGCAGCACCCTGTTCGAGGTGCAGTTCAACGTGGCTTGCCATCCTGATCGAGTAGCACGCGTAGCGACCGGCGGGCACATAGACCGTGCCTCCACCTTTCCCGGCGGCTGCCCTTATGGCTTTGTTTATGGCTTCAGAGTCGATGTGCACCCCGTCGCCAGTGGCGCCGAAGTCCCTGACGTTGTAAGTGTCGGCCAGCGATGGCGTCGTTGCCAGTGCGGCTATGGCCATTAAAATGATTGTTGCGAGCTTTTTCATCGTGCAGTGTTGTTTTTCCGGCCAAACAGTCTTGGCAGTTCCGAGTATGTGTAGCTTTCCTTTTGGCGTGGTCGCCCGATGCTTATGTATACCGGCTTGCCGCGTTCCATGGTCACAGAACCGCCCAGTACGGGTGCGTCGGTTTTCTTCCCGGAGTTGAATGTGGCCGTGGGGCTGTCCTGTTTCCTGCCGTCACACAGTCTCACGTCGGAGCCGGGGGGTACCAATGCCTTCGAGAATCGAAGGTGCATCACCTCTCCGTGGTATATGGCCACTTGGTTTCCTTCCACGCTGAACACGTTGTCGGCGCAGTGTTCAGGCTCGATGTGCGCGGCCGGGGCGGGGGCGTCGAACCCTCCAATCACCCAGATGAGGCGCGTGCTGTCGGGGAGCGAGAGGTTTGTAACCTCTATTGCAAGGCTCCGTTTGTCCTCCGTCTGTATGTGCCTTACGGCTATTTGTCCGTCAAAAGCATTGTCGCCGCCGGGGCACACCCATTGGTCTGTGCCGCCTCCGGCCACGCCTATCAGCACGCCACCGGCCCCCTCGGCCGGCGCAAAGGCCCTCGGTGGCTGCCCGTAGGCGTGCATCGAGATGCTGAGCGCTGCACAGGCTACGGCTATTGTCATTCCTTTCATGTTGTTGTTAAAGTTGTTCATTATGGCTGTCGTGATGCAAAAGTAATGGTTTTATGGCGTTTGCAGCATGCAATATTTGAGTTTTGTCATGAAAATAATGTTAACTTGACTGGTCATGACGCGCTTTTGCGGATTTTATTTTTAGCTTTGCATCGATGCAAAACCATTAACGACTGATTATGATGAATAAACGATTGATTGCCGGACTGTTGGGTTGTATGCTCTCGTTGGGCTCTGCCGAGGCCAAATCGCAGTGGTTCCAGGATAAAGACCTGACGCTGACCGGCGCCTACTATTACCCGGAGCACTGGGATGAGAGCCAGTGGGAGCGCGACCTCAAGCGCATGCACGAGCTGGGCTTTGAGTTTACTCACTTCGGCGAATTTGCCTGGGCGCAGATAGAACCGCGCGAGGGTGTCTACGACTTTGCATGGCTCGACCGTGCCGTGGCGCTCGCGGCGAAGTACGGAATGAAGGTTGTCATGTGCACATCGACCGCCACCCCGCCCGTGTGGCTGAGCCGCAAGTACCCCGAAATACTCGTTCGGGAAGAGGATGGCACCGTGCTCGACCATGGGGCGCGGCAACATGCCTCGTTTGCTTCGCCCGTATACCGCAGGCTTGCGGCCAGGATGATAGAGGCGTTGGCCAGCCACTATGGTGCAGACTCGCGCATAGTGGGGTGGCAACTCGACAATGAGCCCAACGTGCAGTATGATTATGGCGATGCCGCCGAGGCCGGCTTCCGCGACTATCTGCGCGGCAAGTACGGCGGAGACATAGCTGCCTTGAACAGGGCATGGGGCACTTCGTTTTGGAGCGAGGTGTATTCCTCATTCGAAGAGATAACGCTCCCGAAGACAAGGCAGCAGTTTATGAACCCTCACCAGATACTCGATTACAGGCGTTATGCCGCAAAGGTGACCAACGATTTTATGGATGAGCAGTGCCGGTTGATAAGAAAGCATGCGCGCAACCAGTGGATTACCACCAATTACATACCTGATTACGACCGTGGCATAATAGGTGGCAGCAAGGAACTTGACTTTGTGAGCTACACAAGGTATATGGTTTATGGCGACAACGAGGGCATAGGGCGCCGCGGATACCGCGTGGGCAACCCGTTGAGGATAGCCATGGCAAACGACTATTTCAGGCCGCTGGGCGACACCTACGGCGTGATGGAGCTGCAACCCGGCCAGGTCAACTGGGGCGCGGTAAACCCGCAGCCGATGCCCGGGGCCGTACGCCTGTGGCTGTGGAGCGTGTTTGCGGGCGGTGCCGACTTCATTTGCACCTACCGTTACCGCCAGCCCTTGTTTGGAATGGAGCAGTATCACTATGGCATAGTGGGCACAGACGGTGTGACGCTTACCCCCGGAGGCCGTGAATATGAGCAATTCATGGGTGAGATAAGGATGCTGCGGAAGTATGCCCGCCCCTTCGACAGCAAGCCTGACGAATATCTCAAGCGCACGACGGCAATAATGTGGAACCCAGAAAACTACTGGAGCATTGACCGCCAGAAGCAAAACCGGGCGTGGGATACGTTCCGCCACCTCGGCCATTACTACCGTTCGCTCAAGGCCTACGGCGCTCCGGTCGACTTCATTGGCGAAGACAAGGACCTCGGCAGCTACCCGGTGGTGATAGCCCCGGCCTATGAGCTTGTTGACAGCGTGCTCGTGGGGCGCTGGAAGGAATACGTTGAGAACGGCGGCAACCTGGTGCTGACCTGCCGCACGGGCAACAAAGACCGCAACGGAAGGTTTCCTGAGCGGCCTTTCGGTTCGATGATAGAGCCGCTGACGGGCAACAAGCTCGAGTTCTACGACCTGCTGTTGCCGGCAGAACCCGGCATAGTGGCCATGGACGGCGCCGACTACAGGTGGTGTACGTGGGGCGATGTGTTGTCGCCGGGGGCCGACAGCGAGGTCTGGGCTACTTATAAAGACGAGTTTTATGCGGGGAAACCGGCCGTGACTTTCAGGCGCCTGGGCAAGGGAACGGTCACTTACGTGGGTGTGGACACTGAAGACGGGCTGCTGGAGCGGCGTGTTCTCGACAAGCTCTACGCCCGCCTTGGCATAGGGGTGATGTCATTGCCTTACGGCATCACGCTCGAATACCGCAACGGGTTCGGCATTGTGTTAAACTACTCAGACAGCGTTTACCATTTCACGGTGCCCCGGGGGAGCCGCATACTGATAGGCAGCGAAGACCTGCCCACGGCCGGTGTGCTTGTGTTCAAGCTTGGGCAGTAGGGCAGGGGTGTCACTTTTCGGCGCCGGCAGTCATGTCGCCGGCGCCCGTCAGCGGGGCCATTGGCTGTAGTCGATGGCCCTGTTGCCGTCTCCGGCGGTGCCTTGCGCAGGCGCCTGTATGCTGTTGCCGCTTTCAGCGCCGTAGCGTACGGCCAGTTCTTTGGCTATGTATGCCGCCAGGGCCAGCGCTGTCAGGGCCATCACCACTAAGGCCACATGCTGCCATGGCCGTGGCTTCTGCTTGCCGAGCAGGCTTGACAGCTGCGTGGGGCGTTCGTCGGCGTTGTGCCGGGTGCAAGCGTTGGCCATGCGCATCAGCTGCTTGTCACCGGTGGCCTCGGCCATGTCGCGCATCACCATGCCCAGCGAGTAAGTGTCGGCGCGCTCGTCTGCCGTTGCGCCCGGCAAGAGAAGCTCGGGCGCTATGTAGCCCGACGTGCCGGCGGGCAGCTTGAGCACGTTGAACGAGTCGCTGTCGGCCAGCCCGAAATCAATCAGCTTTATGTTGCTGCCATGGTGGGTCACCATGATGTTGGCCGGCTTAAGGTCGCGGTGCACAATCTGTTTGCTGTGCATATAGTCGAGCGCCGAAGCCAGTTGGCGTATGGCCTTGTGGGCCATTTCAGCAGTGAGCGTGCCGTTGTTGATGAGCTGCTGCAGCGTGTCGCCGTCGATGTAGTCCATCACTATGGTCTGTCCCAGCCCCTCGATATACTCCATGTCGATGGTGCGGCAGATGTTCGGGTGGTCGAGCAGCAGCCCTATCTCAAACTCCTTTGCCAGTGCCTGGCGGTAGACCGGCGTGTACAGGTAGTCGGGCTTCAGGCACTTCAGCATGTAAACCTTGCCATAGCGTGTGGCGGTTAGCAGCCGCGTGTGGCCCGACGCCGACACATAGCGCTCGCGTATGTTGCTGAAGCTTTTGTCCATGCTGCCGGTGTTAGCCGCGGCCATCTCGTCGTTTATGTCCTCGGTATATCCCGACGAGGCGTCGGCGGCTTCGTGTTCAGTGTTTGTTGTCGGCCGTTGGTTCATGTCATGTAGCTGCTTTCCTATTTCATGTTGATGATGGTCAGTCCGCCGTTGCGCCCGGCCACGAATGGCGCCGTGCGTTTGCCATTGCGCTCTATGAACGGCAGGTAGAGCGGTTGCTGCTTGATGAAGCACCCGGTAGTGAACCTGTCGCCCTTCTGCATCTTGCTGTTTGCCGAGCTGACCACTTCGTATTGGCTCTCGCCGAGATAGCTCAGCGTGACAATGCGGTTGGGCGACCACCCTATTTCCACCGTGCACCCCTTCTGGATGTCGTTGCTTGCCAGTTGCTCGGCGGCAAAGAACGACGAGTTGTAGCGCGTGCTCGTCTTGAGCCACTGTATGAACTTTGCATAGTTCTTGTGGCCCAGGCACATCGACAGGTGGTCTAATGTCTCTATGCGGGGCTTGTGCTTGTCGCTTACGTAGCCCCAAAGGCGTTTGAGCGTTGATGGCGACACCCTTTCGTTGGTCTTCTTCTGTATGTACAAGGAGAACACCTCGAAGTCGGTTGTTGTACTCAATGTCTTGCCGAAGTCTTGTTCGAGCAGGATTTTCAGTTCTTCTATTTCTGGAGTTGTCATAGTCGTTGTTTCTTGTTTTGCCTGTGGCCGCTTCATGACTGTTGGTTGGCGGCCGCCTTGGCTGTTGTCTGTTATGTTTTTATTCTGGTTGTTATTTCTCGGTGATGTGCTTGAATTTGCCCCAGTTCCTGTCGGCCTTGTAGAAGCCTGAGCGCCCCGCCGGCACGTGTAGCGTGCACGACTGCAGCAGTTCGGCGTATGATGTGGCAAACGCCTTGTCGTTGCACACGGGCGGGTATTGGGCGTCCAAGTAAATGTGCTGCAGCGGGCAGCCGTCGAAGGCATAGTCGGATATCAGTTCGGTCATTCTCCCCAGTCGCAGTATGCGCAGGCGGCTGCACTGCTGGAAGGTGGCCGTGGGTATGAGCCTCAGCTTGTCGGGCATGGTCACTTCTTCGACCATGCTGCCGAAAAATGCCGCCTGTCCGATTTCCTTGAGCCCGTCGGGCAGTGTGAAGCGGGTTATGGAGCATCCCTGGAAGGCATAGTCGCCTATCGACGTTACGGTGGCCGGCAGGGCGTAGTCGCCTGTCTTGCCCATCGGGAACCATACTATCTGACTGCCGTCGGCAGACAGCAGCACTCCGTTGTCGGCGGTGTAGGCCCTGTTGTTGGGCAGCACTGTGATGGCCGACAGCGCGGTGCATCCGTCAGACGGGGTGACGTCTGTCGTGGCCGACGGTATTTGCAGCTGCTTCAGTCCGGTGCATCCCTTCAGCGCATCCTTCTCGATGACAGTGGCATCGTCGGGCAGTTTCAGTTCAACCAGCCCGGTGCAGTTGGCGAAAAGCCCCTGGCCCACAACACCGTTGCGGGTGAAGTGAGAGTTGTCGTAGGCCCCTCCGCCTTCCACTATGTGTGCCTCGGCCATGTTGAGCCGTGCCAGTTGCCCCCGGGTGGGCTTGCCGTCGGCGCCTATGCCCAGCATTTTGCGCAGGCATTTCAGGTCGTCGCCGTTGAGCGGCCCCTTTATCGACAGGGTGGTGAATGAGTAAATGTCTTCGCCCAGGGTGTATTCAAGCGAGCCCTCGACGGTCAGCGTGACGGCGTTGCCGGTGGTTATCTCTAACGCCGGGCCTTGGCTTTCGCCCACGGTGTTGGCCGCGTAGGCCCTGATTTCATATTCGGTGTTCTGTTGCAGTCCGCTGATATGCAGGGTGAATGTGGTGTCGGCGTTGATGTCGGCGTCGGCCTCGATGCGCCTTTGGGCTCCCGTTGCGGTGTTGGTCACACAGAAGCCCGTGGCCGTGAGCGGTTCGCCGCCATTGTCGGTGACGCTGTAGCTGGCAATCATGCTTGTCGGCCCTTGGCTGTACAGCTTGGGTTGCGTCACTGACGGCTTGTTGTTTGGCAGGGTTACAAATGTCATGGTGTCGCTGTAGGTGTTGTTGTGGCCGTCGAAGGCTTTGAGGCAGTAGCTGTAGGCAGTGCCCGGCGTCAGGCTGTCGAGCCTTGTCGTCACGTTGTCGGCCCCCAGGGTCAAAGGCTGCCTTGCCGCCTCCATCTTGCCTCCCGTGCCAATGAGGAATTCCAGCTCGGGCAGGCTGCCGTTGTCGAGCGGTGATGCCTGGCCGTGCAGGGTGGCTTCGGTGCGCGTTATGTCGGTGGCCTCGCCCACGGCCGGCACGCTGCTGGGAACGGTGGTGAAGCTCATGGTGCTGCTTGTCAGCGTCACCCTGCCGTTGGTGGCTTGCAGCCTGTAGCGGTATGTCGTGCCGGGTGTAAGTCCGGTTATTCTCCGGCTGGCCTCGTTGCCGTCGAGAGTGATGTCGCTTATTATGCTGTCGGCACCGCCGCCAGTGGCCAGTGTGAAGTTCAGCCTGGGCATGGCGGTGTTGCCCCTCAGCCCCACCGCGCCATGCAGCGTGGCTTCAGTGTGCATCACGCCGGTGGCTTCGCCCACGCTCAGGCTCGGTTCGAAGCTGCCCGGCATGTCGTCGCTGGTGCAGGCGCAAGCCGTGGCGGCAGCCATCATCAGCATGGTCATTGTCTTTTTGTCCATATTCGGTTGTTGTTAAATATTTGTGGCAGAATGCTGCCGTTGCCGTGAAATATTCTTACACGGCCGTTGCCGTTGCGGCCCTGTGTGGCCATTGTCCTGCCAAACGGCCCCCGTTGCATGGCCAAACGGCCCTTTCGGGGCTGCGAAACGGCTCTTTTTGCAGTGCCATCCGGCCCGTTGTGCAATCGGCTGGGCCAGAGGCTGTTGCACGCCGGGCGCCGTTGGCCGTTTTTTCTTTACACCCGGTGTGCCGCAACGCGGCGCTTGCGCCCCGTCGGCGGCGTGGCGGCTCATTTGTGGCTTTTATATAGACGTATGCCTATGCCTACGCTACCCTGCCATGCTTTGCCGGCAATGGTAATGGCAGAAGCCGAAAGGCAGATGCGCCCAAGGCTCACCATTACACCCGCCTCGGCAGCCACGCCGCTGTGGGTCAGTCCGCTGTTGAGGGCATACCCGCCGCCCTCGCTCTCGGCCAGTTGCCATGCCGTGGCCGTGCGGCCGTAGCCGGCGCCGTAAAACAGGTTGATGCCCGGCCACAGGCGGTGGATGGGCCCTGCCGTGACGGCATAGCTCGAGTGGCGCGTGGCCCCGGTGTAATAGGGCATGACGCCGCTGTTGCCTATCAGACCCTCCTCGTTGCATTCGGCGTTGGTGGGGCCTGTGTGCCGAAAGTCGGTCTGCGCATGCACAAACGCACCGTGGCGTCGCATTGCCACGGCCATGATGCCCCACGAGGGGCCGTTGTCGTGGAATGACGCCGTGAGCAGGGCGCTTGCCGCCAGGGGCAGCCTGGGCTTGCGGCGGCCAATGGTCACGGTGTCTACTATGGTCTGGGTGAGTATTATGGTGTCTGTCCGCAGCGTGTCGTCTTGGCGCGGAAGGTCGAGCGTCAGCTCGTAGGTGACGTGGCTTTCGAGAGGTTGGGGAAACCTGTAGTCGCGCAGCACGCCCCATCGCGGGTGCTTTATGGTGAGCATTTTCGACCCGCGCGGCATGTAGAGCCATATCTCGCCCACCTCGTCGCGGCGCACCACTATGCCCAGCGGCGACGAGAAGGCAAACTCCTCGGGTGCAGCCACCTTGATGAGGGCGCATGGCTCGTCGTTGAGGTCGCGCACGGGGTCGATGAAAGCGCTCACGTCGTTGGGCAGCTGTCGGAACTGTTTGACCGCGAAGTCTTGTGCTTCGGCCACAGACAGCCGTGCCGCCTGTGCCGCGATGAATAGCAGCGCCAAGGCTGCAATGCGCGTCTTGAGGGTTCTGTTTGCCATTAGTTGAGGTTGAAGTCGGTTATGTCCATTACGTCGTCGGGGGCTTCAACCGATGCCGCCGGCTGCCATGTGCGCACGTGGATGAGCGGCATCGACGGGTTTCTGAAGTCCCAAAGCAAGAAGAGGTAGCCGTCGTCGGAATAGCGGTCGCTGCGGTAGCCCTGCCTGAGGCTCACGCCGTATATTCCGTCGACGGTGGGGTGGCGCATTATTCTGAAGGCCGAAAAGCTCACGTCGATGGTCCGTGAGGCATCGAAAGCTCGCTTCAGCCTGCTGATATATTCTTTTTTTGTGCGTATGAAGTATTCGGTGCGTTGCCGCGGCAGGGCGGCCTTGGTGTCGTTGGGCCCCGTCCTGACCACGTTGCCCACGATGATGAGCGCCCGGTCGCTGAACACTTGTTTGATGAAGTCGATGTCTTTGGTGGTGTATGCCGTGCGCAGGTGCTCGCAGTATCTCAATATCATGCTCCTGCGGCCAGCGTCTTCTTCGGTGAGCTTGCCCGACAGCACCTTGGCGGCCTCGGCGTAAAACGGGTTGCTGCGGGCCATGCGCCTGAGGTCGGAGGCCTGGTCGCTTTGTTCCTGGCTGCTGTTGGTGGGGCCGTCGCCGGCTGTTGCCTGTTGGCCTTGAGCCGTCTCCGTTGGCTCGGCAGCCCTGCCCCCGCGTTCGTCGGGCATCGGCTCGGCCTTGCCGCCGGCTTCAAAACACACCTGTCCCAGCCTGTCTATGTAGCCCTCGCGACCGGTGGCGTTCTCGCGGAAGCGCAGCCGGCCGCCCCTGAACCTCACGTCGAGCGTGCAGTCGCGCAGCGGTATGTTGAACAGGTGGTTGCCGGCGGCGTCGCATACGGCGAAATGGCTGTTGCCGTTGCCGTCGGCCATGACCACCAGCTGGCGCCCTTCATGCACGCCGTAGCCCGACATGCCGTGGCCGACAGACAGAACGGGGGCGGGTGTCAGCCTCAAAGCCAACGCCACGCCCCCGAGTATGAGAGTCAATGTAGATAATATGATCAGTCCTTTCGTCATTGTTGTCAGCAGTCTTTTGTGCGACCATGGCAGGCCGCGGGCAAGCGGCCTGCCATCACTCATGTCATTTACTCAGATTCGTAATCTGTCATTATTCATCGGTTAATAGTCATTGCCAATCTTGTATCTCGCCTCCAACCTCTATCTTCACCTTGTCCGGGTTGTCGGATATGACCAGGTTGACAAGGTGCTCGGTGCCGGGCTTGAACTGGAACTTGCTCTCGAAGATGTAAGACACGCCTTTCATTATCACCTCTATGAGCGGAGTGCGGTTGTCGATGCGCTGTGGCACGATGATGGCCGAATAGGTGTAAGCGCCCTGTTGCTTGGCGGTGATGGTGGCGCGCTTGCCGTATACATCGCGGGTGGCCACCCCCACGCCCAGGTCGATGGTGGCCGTTGGCACGGTGTTGTGCACGTATACCTTGGCATCGGTGGGCATCTCGCCCTCAAAGTCCTCGCCTTTTATGAGCCTGACGGTTATCTTGCTCATGATGTGGCGGAACGTGAGCCTTATCGGCGATGCCGATGCGCTCACGCCAGAAGTGCGGGCATAGAGCAGGTCGCTGGCCTCGTAGCCGTCCATCCCGTCGGTTGCCATGGCGCCCTGGTTGTGGCTCACGCTGAAGGGCATGTTGTCGATGGAGCTCACCGGCGTGGTGTACGGATAGTAGGCGTAGGCGTTGTAGGTGCCGTCATCCCAGTAGAGAGAGCGCCGTGGCGTCCATGTGCCGGCGGCGAGCGTCAGCGGTTCGTTGTTCACGAGGTTGCCGCCTATCTCCAGCGGGGCGTCGGCAGCAGCCACAAACAGCCCTATGGTGTCGCCCGTCTCAAACCCCGCGTCGGTGGCCCGCGTCTTGTCGGCCGGATGGGCCACGCTGAACGTCATCGGGGTGTGCTTGGCGTCGGCAGGGCTGGCGGGCCCTGTTCCGGCGTTGTCGTCTTGTGAGCAAGCCATTGGCACGGCCATTGCCAGTGCCAGGCTTGCGCAGATAAATGTATGTCGTTTCATCTTCCTATCGGTTTTAGTGCCCCTGCGGCAGTGCCCCCTGACGGGGCGCTGCACGTTGGGCGGGGCGGTTGGTTGTTGTCTTTATTTCGTTTCATGTCGCTTGGGGTGTCACTTCAGCGGGCTGCCTTTGTGTATCCTGGGCGGCATCTGGAAGCTGCGCACAGTGCTCGAGGGCACGTCGGCACTGCGGGTCACGTTGCCTGCGTCGCGCTTGTCGTTGGCCACAAACTCCTCAAACGAGTAAGTCTCGCCGGCATAACGCTTGATGCGCTTCACTATGCTCTCGCGGCTGATGGTGCTGTAATACGGTATGTCGTTGTTCATACATGAGTTTTGCTCCGAGCGGAACACGCCGCGGTTGTGCTTGAAGCCGCCCTCGAAGATGTCGACAATGTCGCTGTAGCGGTCGTCGAAGATGAGGTGGCTCCATGGCACCTCGTGCATCTTGCCCGTGAGCGACAGGTTGTCGTACCAGCCGAGGCCCTTGGCCCAGTTGAACTCGCGCACGTGGCCGCAGCAGGTGCATTGGCAGAAGTCGATGAACTCGTTGTGGTAGATGTACTCGTCGCCCAGCTTGGCGAAGCCGTGGCCGCCGGCCTCATGCTGTATCACGCCGCGCGAGTCGAGCGGATAGCCGTAGGTGCTCTGCGGACAGAAGGCTATGGCCGAGCCGTCTTCCCACATCTGGCAGATGCCGCCGTAGTCGGTGCTGTTTGGCACTATGATGATGAGCGTCTGGTTGAGGTTCTCCTTTGTCACCGTGGGGGCGTTGAGCGCATACTTGAATATCTCGTCGTAGTCGGCCCTGAGGCCCACTCCGCCCGTGAAGGTGGTGTTGAAGCGGTTGTAGCGTATGGTGTTGATTGTTCCTACGCCCGTTTCCGTGGAGAGCGGGAATGCGGTGTAGACGTTGAAATAGTCGCGGTAGGTGGTGTAAGGCTCTATGCCGAAGAAGTATTCCACCTCTTGCTTGATGTTCGCGAGGTAGTCGCCGTCGGATATGTTCTTGCCGTCGTAGCCGTCGCCGAGTATCACTATGTTTATGCCGCCTTTGTTTCCGCGCTTGGCTTTCTGCAGCGTGAGCCACTCGTCTTCGCCATACTGGTAGTCATACTGCGTCACGGTGCACTTGTGGGTGTAGTCTTTGCTCTTCAGACGGAACACAATCTCGCCTGTGCGGTCGGCCGAACCCTTGGCCAGTGCCTTTATGGTCAGCGTCACCTCGGCCTTGTTTCCGCCGCTTGTCTGCGACAGTTCGCACCAGTCGGGCTTGCTCGCTACCTCCCATTCTCCCTCGGCATCCACCACAAGCGTCTGCTTGTGCTCTGTGTTAAGGGCACAGGCCACCGACGGGCGGCACACCAGTTCGTGGTGGGCGGCAATGCGCTTGAAGTCTTTCCAGCCCGTTGCTACTTGGTATTGGGCAATGGATGATTCAGGCACTTCGAGCGTGAAATTGTCCTTGGCCACGCCGTTGAATGCGCCTTCCTGTACATTTGCGGGCACAGAGCCTTTGCATACGATGCTGCCTATGCCGAAACAATTGGCAAAAGCCCCACCGTTGTCGCCCCAGGTAGCTTCATAGCGTATGTTTTCGAGGCTTTCGGGGAATACCAGCCCTTCAATGCTTCGGCAGTTGGCAAAGGCTCCTGCGCCAATGGTTTGCAGCCCTTCGGGGAATTCTATTATTCCCATCATTCGCCAGTTGCCTGCAAATGCGTTGTTGCCTATGGACGCAATGTCTTTCGGAAGCTTAAGTTCGCCAGAGAAATCACACCCGTTAAATGCCCCTTCACCCAGTGTCGTCAGATTCTTGGGGAGTATCAACTCACCTTTCAGTTGCGTGTAGGCAAAGGCATTTGTTAGTATTCCCGTTATTCCATCATGTAGCTGCAAGGTGCCGTTCAGCCCGGTATTTTCAAACGCTCCCTGTGATATGAAAGTCACACCCTGTGGTATTTTCAAGTCGCCCGTCAGGTTCTTGCACCCTGCAAAAGCGGCATCGCCGATGAATTCAAGGTTTTCCGGAAGTATGAGATTACCGTAATAACCGGTATTGCTGCTAAAGACCTGATGTCCGATATACTTCAGTTTGTTGGGCAGTTTTAATTCACAAGTGAAGTTGCATCCGTTGAATGCGCCTCCGATATCAACCGCACCACCTCCTCCTATATATTCGAGTGTGCTTGGCAAGGACAGAGTGCCGGTCAGAGAATTGCACCAAAGGAAAGCACTCGGGCCAATCTCGGTCACTCCTTCTGGTATGATGATAGACCCAGTAAGGTTGACGCAGTTTCTGAAAGCGCGTTCGCCGATTCCTTTCAAAGTGTCGGGAAGCACAACGCGGAGCAGCGATTTCTTTTCATCGAAAGCGCCACCAGTTATTATGTCATCCTTTTCGTCGAAGTCATTAGCTGCATCTCCTTTTCCCCAAGGCTTGCGCCCCATTAATCCACTCACACGAACCTCCTTCATGTTCAGCGACTGCAGGTTGTCCATCGAGTCGCGCATAAACTCAAAGTCCTTCGTGTTGATGCGGCCGGTCAGCTTCAAGTTCTTCACCTGGGTGTAGTCTTTGTTGGCTGCAACGATTGAGTCTTTGAGATGGCCGGCCGTGGAGTTGATGACGATATACTCGCGGGCGTTGGCATCATGGCTCACTAAGTCGTTCTCCCATGGCGTGATGCTCTCGCTGATAAGGGTGAGGGCATACTGCCCCGACGCGGCTTTCTTGTCTACGCGGATGGCAAAGTTGTTCATCTTGCCGGCCACATAGGTGAACGCTTCGTCTTTCTTGAACTTGTAGGGCACGCCGCCTATGGTGATGCTGAATAGCGTCTGGCCGCCTTGCACGGTCTGTGGCACCACGATGGCGCGCCATTCGTCGCCCCTGCGGCTGGGCATGGTTGCGGTCTGCTCCACCTTGCCTGTGGGTGTGACCTCGCCTGTCGAGAGGTTGATTGCTGCCTCGCGGATGAGGTTGGTGGCCAAGACTATCTTCTCGGTCTGCCCCCATTCGCCTTCGGCAAAGCCGCTGCCCTCAACGAGGGTGACGCGGGCGTTGGCCATGCGGTGCTGCATGGGCAGGCGGATTACGCTGTTTGTCGGTGCCACATCGGCTGCCTTGCCCCAAAGGAAGTCGCTGGCCTCATAGCCTCCCATGCCATTCTCGTCGGTCGTGGTGCTCTGGTCGCGCTGCACAGTGAACGGATAGGCATCGATGCTTTCGGGAGAACCGAACGGATAATAGCCGTAGACATCAATGTGGGTGTGCTTGTCTTTCCAGTAAAGGTCGTAGGCCGACGACCACTTATAGGCGGCCTCGTCGAACGTGTGGCGCACGTTGTCGCCTCGGTTGCCGCTCACCTGCAGCGTGCCGGGGGTGTTTCCGTCGTAGTCAACGATATATACGCCCATCACGTCGCCGTCGCAGAAGCCGTTGTCGTTTACCCGGGTGACTGCCAGTTGGTCTATCTCTCCCGAGAGGTTTATGCGTCCCGCCGCCTCGTCGGCAGCCGTTCCGGTGAACAAGTCGTCGGAGCATGACGTAAGCAACAGTGCGAGCAAGAAGCCTGTCCCAATCAGTCCTTGGCGCAACAAGGATGCTGCCAGGCCGGCACCGGCGCCCTTCCGTCGCGGAAGGGCACTGGCTGAATGCCTTATGTCGTATGTTTTGTTAGTACTGTTCATGATGATGTTCATTTAGTTGTTACCAGAAATGATATTTCGAATGGCAGGGCCGGCAAAGCAATGCCTGCCTGCGTATGCCTTGTTGCCGCGCCTGCGGTGTACGCCGGTGGCGGCTTCGGGCCTATTCTGCAGTGCCTCCGTTGTCAGTGCCGTCGTCTTCCCATTGGCCTATGCTTACGTTGATGCCGTTGCTGGTCTTGCTCAGGGTGACGGTGAACCGGTGCAGTTTGCCGCTGATGAACGTGAAAGCCTTTGGCAGGTTGAACTCCCTTCCGTCTACGGTCACCGATATTAGGTTGCCGTCGGGCACGCTTTGCGGAACGATGAGCGCCTTGTAAGTGAATTGGGCGGTCTTGAGCGGTGTGATGTTCGACGTAGCCCCGCTTGCGCTCACGGTGGCCTTGGCTATGTTGACGGTGGCGTTGGTCTTCACATTGTTTATCCTTACGCTTACGTTTGCTGCCGCCAGCGACTCGGCGGTGAACCCGTTGCCCGGCACAATCTTCACTATCATCTGGCTAAGCAGGTGCTTTGCCAATATGGTGATGGCTTTGTCTGTCGGGGCAATGTCCTTTGATGAGCCGGCAAGCAGGTCGCTTGCCTTGTATGCGCCCTCTGTGCTTTGGTCTGAATTCACCTTGAACGGCATGTTCTCTACGTTAGGCAGGCTTGGTGTGTAGGGATAGTAAAGGTAGAAATCGGCGTGGGTCTTGTCGTCAAGCCAGTATATGGGGGTTGCCGGAGTCCACGTCCCGTTGTAAGTGAACGGCATGTTGTCGACATGGTTGCCGGTAGGTTTCAGTTGCGCGGCAGAACCGTCAGACGTCCGGTTTACCACGAAGAGGCCTATCTTGTCTCCTGATTCAAAGCTGTAGTCGGTCACACGGGTGCCGTTGGGCACCATGAGTTCGGTGCTGATGTTTATCGGTAGCTTCGTGTGAGTGGTCGGAGGGGTGGGCTCCTGGCCATCTGGCACATTGTCGTCGCCTCCTGATGAGCATGCACATGCAATGGAAGAAGCTAACAATAACCCGTTGGCGGAATTAATTTAAGTTGATAAATATGAGTAAAAAGTTGTACAT
>ERZ772892.204-NODE-204-length-75640-cov-14.324813_pt1 | contig 75640 bp, 70 predicted proteins | sample MGYA00512126_ERZ772892 | MGnify/ENA primary metagenome ERZ772892 (study PRJEB29015, sample SAMEA2737697) | human gut metagenome | biome: human gut; feature: human-associated habitat; material: faeces | place: China | collected 2012 ... | reverse complement strand
TGGTAAGAAACTTTAGTGTTAGTGAATTTGCTAGATGGGTTCAAGAAAGACTAATCGCAAAAGGATATAGTTTAAACGAATTTGGAGTAGACGGCAGATATGGAGACGAAAGCGAGAAAAAAGTAAAAGAGTTCCAAGCAAATTGTGACATAGATGTTGATGGAATTGTAGGAATAAATACAGTTAATAGATTAATATAGTAAAAGGCTAGACATTAAGTTGTCTAGCTATTTTTTTTGCCATTTTGAGGTAATATAATTACTCTAATCAAAAATAAAAAAGGCTTAAAAACGATTGTGGAGGGTCGATTTTTGAGCGAAAATTGAGAAAAAAATAGTTGTTGCAATTTATAATGCAGTGTAATATAATATAAAAAAATAGATTGAAGGGAGGAATTGTTATGGACCATGAAAGCAATATAGTACATGATTCTTATTTTTTAATTAGTTTGTTTAAACAAGAACATAGAGAAGTTACGCAATTACAGATACAGAAATTAATGTATTTTTTTGAGGCTTATTATATGAACGTTAAAAATACAAATAAATTATATGATTGTAATTTCAATGCATGGATGTTTGGTCCAGTTGCAATTCCACTGTACAAAGAATATAAAAATTTTGGTGAATTTCCAATTAACCTAACAGAAGAAAAAGTTAACATAGGAGAACAAATAGATAAATGTAAAAAAGATTTATTGCAAGAATTGTATAGTGTTTTTGGGAAATTAAGTGCAAATCAATTAGTAAACTTAACACATCAAGTAGGATCACCTTGGTACAAAAAGTGGGAAGAAAATAATAGAAGAGTAGTTTATGGACCAGCTAGTTATATCGATAAAGAGCAAACCAAAAAGTGGTTTAAGGAGAATTTTATAGTAGATGAAACTTAAACTGCCAAAAGTAGAAGAACAAAGCACGGAAACAACTAGTACGATTCTAGAAATGAATGCCAATATAAAAGCAATATTGGGCGAGATAATTAAAATGCAATCAGAAGTGATAACTGACAAAAATGAAAAAGAAATAAAAGAAATAATAGGAAAAGCAGATTTAATAATTACAGAGTGTCATTCAACGAGAAAATTTCAAATACAGAAAAATGCTAAATTTAATAGATTAGTATATGAATATCAAAGACTAAATTTAAAATATGAATCTTATCAAATTAGTAAAAAAATAAAGAAAACAATGAATAGAGCAGCAATGCTAGAAAAGGAATCTGCAAATAGAGCAAAGCAATTAGAAGATATAAAAAATGAACAGAAAAGTATTATTACAACAATAATATCAATTGTTCTAGCAATATCAATTATACCAACTGCTATAGCTGGAATAGAACATATTGACGGTAATTATATATTGCCATTTTTAGCAAGCATTATAACGTTTGGATTAGTTATGATTGGCTATACTTATTCTCTGTATCAAGAAAAATTCAAAAAGAGAATTATAATTTTTCTGGTTTTCTTTGGTATTATAACTGGAGGTCTTTGGTATTTAGCTTTCAATTTTGATATAAGTGTAACTCAAAAAATTGAACAAAATGTTGTTATTAATAATGATGTAGAATAAGAAAAACAGCTAGTTATTAGCTGTTTTTTATTACTTAAAAGTCCCCTCTACATTTAACAATAAATCAATAATCTGTGATATTTCGTACACCTCTCTGCTGTCCAATCCAAAAACTTCAATTCTGTGGTACATTTCTTCTTTCAATTTATTTACGTCATTATCATAATAAAATAAGTCTTTTATTGTAACATCTAAAGCATTTGCAATTTTATCAAGAATCTTCATTGTTGGATTAAATACATTATTGTTTTCCAGTTCTCTTAAATAAGTTCTCGAAATTCCCGTAACCTGACTTAATTTATATAAAGTTATATTTTTGCTTCTTCGCAAAAGCTTAATTACAAAAACATACATAAAATTACTCCTACAGTTATTATTAATCTATTTTAGTATGTTTATACAAAAAAGAAAATATGGAACTCCCAGCTCCATATCCAAAAGCTTGAAATCCTTGAAAAATAAGGACTTTTTGATTATATACAGTTTTAGAGAGAGTAGTATTTTGTCGAACGATTTTAATTGACATTTTTCGACAAGCTGATATAATTTAGTTAATAAAAGAAACGCGTTTCTCCCAAGGAGGAGATTTATATGGAAAAAGAAATAAATGAAATAAGTAAAAACTTGAACTTGTATGAAAGAATGATTATAAAAATTTTCAAGAAAACATTTATAAAGGGATATAATTTTATAAGAATAAAGATTGTTAATCAATTATTATGAAAAATATAATCTGATAAGACGGTTAAACGAGAAGAAAGAAAGTAACACGTAATACACAAATAGTCTCAAAAACACTAATATAGGTGGGGTATTGCTTCAGTAGAGGAAAGTATGAAATAACAAAAAACAAACATAAATAAAACAAAAAACGCACATACTTTGTGCGTTTTTTGATGCAGACAGAATGGCGGAATATATAATTATTCTGTCTGCTATGTAAACAATCAATATCATCCTTACATACGGAGACTACAAGAATGATTTGATTGCTTTTTTTTGAGGAGAGAAGGGAAAGCCGTATGGCAAAGCAGAAAAATAACAACTTTCCCAATACCACATGTGCATGCCCCGAAAGCACTATGCAGTTTTCTCTCCTTTTGGAAGATGCGCTAAAAATGAAATAAATTCATATGTATAACACATCTCCTTATGTTACAGAAGTGGATTGCTTCGTAACAATACAATTATACTACAAAGAAAATCAAAAGTCAACATAATCCACGCAAAAAAGACACACTTGCGTGTGTCTCTTTTGCAGAGGCGTATGGCTGTCCTTTCCAAACAGCCATTTTGAAAAAATGCCTCTTTTCGGGGTACTCACCTGTGATGATACACAGGGGGGGATACAAACCAAGGTGAACAAGGAGAACATGGTGAGTACCCCGAAAAGAAAGAAATGAGCAAATTTGTGAGGTGACTCATCGTACCACCAAGACGTAAAGTGGACGATGAAAGCTCATTTCTTTCTTGGATGAGAGCATATTGCTCTCAACGAAATCTACCAGATATTATGTTCTGGTAGACAGAATACATATGTAAAAATATATACATATATATTTTTACATATGTGGGAGTGATTACTCCCTAACTAGTTATTATTATAATATATAATAAGACAAAAGTCAACATTATTGACCAAAATTATGTTAAACAATTGAAATTTTAAATAAAAAATTAATAAATAGATATAATATATTTAAATATATCATATAAGAAGGGAGTATTAAAGAATGAAAGATTTTTTAAAGATCGAAAACATAAAAGCAATGGAAATATTAGATTCTAGAGGAAATCCAACTGTACAAGTAGAAGTAGTAACAGAAGGAGGTTTTACAGGTGTAGCAATGGTACCATCAGGAGCTTCAACAGGGAGCTTTGAAGCAGTAGAATTGCGAGATGATAACAAAGAAAGATATTTGGGTAAAGGAGTATTGCAAGCAGTACAAAATGTAAATAAAAAAATTGCAAGAGAAATAGAAGGAATGAATGTATATGAACAGGTAAAAATAGACAAAAAACTAATAGAAATTGATGGAACAGATAATAAAGCTAGACTGGGAGCCAATGCTATATTGGGTGTTTCCATAGCGGTTGCAAGGGCAGCAGCAAATTCTCTAGGAATGAGTCTATATAATTATATAGGTGGAATAAATGCAAAAGAACTTCCTATACCTATGATGAATATAGTAAATGGTGGCAAACATGCGGATAGTAATTTAAATATTCAAGAATTTATGATAATGCCTGTTGGGGCTCGAAATTTTAAAGAAGGGTTACGAATGGGAGTGGAAGTATATCATAATTTAAAAAAAGTGCTAAAAGCAAATGGGTTATCAACTGCTGTAGGAGATGAAGGTGGATTTGCCCCTAAAGTAGAAAATGAGGAAGAAGCTATAGATATAATATTAGAAGCGATAGAGAGAGCAGGATACATTGCTGGAAAAGACGTATGTTTAGCAATAGACGTGGCAGCAACAGAAATGTATGAAGAAGCACAAAAAATTGAAAAAGAAGGATATTATTTTTGGAAAACTAATGAATTTAAAACAAGAGAAGAAATGGTAGAATATATAGTTGATTTAACAGAAAAATATCCAATAATATCTGTGGAAGATGGATTAGCTGAAGAAGACTGGGAGGGTTGGAAGATGCTAACAAATAGAATTGGAGAAAATATTCAACTAGTTGGGGATGATTTATTTGTTACAAATACTAGAAGACTACAAAAAGGGATAGACAACAAAATTGCAAATAGTATATTAATAAAATTAAATCAAATAGGTACACTAACAGAAACATTAGATGCAATAGAACTAGCCAAAAAAAATGGATATAAAGCGGTAATATCACATAGAAGTGGAGAAACAGAAGACACTACAATTGCAGATTTAGCAGTTGCAACAAATTCGGGGCAGATAAAAACAGGAGCACCATGTAGAACAGATAGAGTATCTAAATATAATAGACTATTAAATATAGAAGCAGAAATTGAATAAAACAGGAATTCTAAAGTAAGTAATGAAAGAAGCAACTAGTCAAATTAACTAGTTGCTCTGTGGTTGGGGTACTGTGATTCGAACACAGGAATGTCGGAGTCAGAGTCTTTATAAGTGTTTTATATATTTTGTTATTTATTATTATATAATACTTCTTAAAATAGCTTTATCTCAAACATTTTTCCCATACTAATTTATCTAACTTACTATTTAACAATATTTATAAAATAACATATTTTTTAATGTTTTGGTTAGATATTGGTTAGATGTTATTTATGAACTATTATAACAGATAATCTACCATTGATAAATAGATTTTGAAAATTTTTTATAAAATTTTATCGTAAAAAATTACTCTATCCTCACAATAAATTGCCTTAAATCGATTGTGATGGCTAATTAAATAGAATAAACATAGACTACTTGTAGTTTTTAAGCTACAGGTAGTTTTTTATGTTTAAAAGAGAATTGCCACAAACTCTTAAAAAGTGATAGGTGTAATGAGCCGATGCTATAAAGTTCATTCGTATTTGTATAAGCAGTCTAATTATACAAGGTGAGTGAGTGAGATTTTAGAACACAGACTCACAATAATAAAAGAGTATTCGGTGGCATATCTTGGTGTGGATTTATAATTGTAAAAAGTTTGGACAAGTATGAACAAAGATACTTTAGTAGTATCAACAATTATAGTAGCAAAGCTACTTACTAGACTACCTATGAAACGAGGCGAACGACCGACGGTTTCTACTTATATAGGCGTAATAATTCTATTTGTAACAATGGGATTATTACACCTAATTCACTTTAGCTCTCTTCCTCTAGTTTCTGCTTAGTAGTTGCTAAAGTAAATGCCAAAAAGCGCTTATGCTTTTGGGTTGTGAGTAAAAAATTTATTTTTTTGCTCACATTCATAAAAATTGCAATAAGCAAATTTTTATGAAAAATCTAAAATGCAATTAAGAAATTTTAGGTTTTGGGGTGTGGGATTGCCTAACCCTGCCACACAGACAAACTTTGTTTGTCTAGTGTGTTAGACATTGAAACAATATCTCGAGCAAAGAAGGAGGGGCAAGGAGATATGAGTCATGTTATTGTAAGAAATGAAAAATTAACACGAGCAGAAGTAAATGGAAAAGGAACTCATAATGATAGAAAAGCAAAAAATCATACTAATAAAGATATTGCTCCTACAAAAACACACTTAAATTATTACATTAAAAAAATGGACTAACATACGCCAAAGAATTTGATAAATATTTAAAAGAAAATAATGTGCAAGGTCATCTTAGGAGTAATAGTATAATAATGTGTCAAATGATATTTACATCTGACCAAGCATTCTTTGATAAAATTGGAGAAAAAGAGACCAAAAGATATTTTGATGAATGTTATAAATTTATATGCAGTTATAAGAATCTAGGAGAAAAAATATAATATCAGCAGTGGTACATTTAGATGAAGGTGTACCACATATGCACTTAATGTTTGTTCCTGTTGTTCATACCAAAGACAAAGATGGAAACGACATTGATAAAATTTGTGCAAGAGATTTTTGGAAAGGTCAAGACAGTTATAGAAAATTACAGGATGCCTACTTTAATCATATAAAATCAAAGGGTTTTAATTTAGAAAGAGGTATGTTTGTAGAAGATACTGACAGAAAACATTATACAGTTGAAGAATATAAGAAAATTACAAATTATGAAAATACTAAGAAAGTTCTAAAAGAAATTAAACTAGAAATACCAGAAGTTCCAAATATAAATGAAATTAGTAAGTTTTCAACAAAAAGAGATGAAAAAATACTAAAAGAAATCATAAAACCTAAAGATGATTTAATTAAAGAATTATATAATGTAATTTATCATTGCATAAAGAAATATCAAAACAATCCAAAATTGTTGATGAGGCTGTAAAATATCAAAAAGAACGAGATAAAATCATTGCAGATAACAAGGAATTACACAATACGGTAAAAGAAATAAAACACGAATATCAAAATAAAAATAATACTCTTGATTTAAAATATGATAACAGAAAAAAAGAACTTGAAAAGGAATATCAAGAAAAATCTTATAATTTAGAGTATGAATACAAATATAAAGTTAGTAAATTAGAAAAAGAAAATAGTAAATTACACAAAATAATTGATAAATTCTACGAAACTATTGATAAATTCATACATTGGATTTGTGTTAAATTTGATATTGCTGAAGAAGATAATTTAATTAGAGATTTTCAAAAAGAAACTAATACTTTTCTTGATCCAGAAAAACAAATAAAACATGAAGAAATGGAAAAAGAATGGGATTTGGAAAGATAATTTTAAAATCAAACTTTGCAATTTTATTTTCTACTATTTTTTCAATTATTTTCCAATTATACAGGGGTTACTACTAAAAAATATGAAAAACTGGGGTACCTAAATAATAGGTACCCCAGTCGCTGTTTTGTTACAACAAAATCACTTTCTCATTTTACAACGAAGTTTATGATTCTGTTAGGAACGAAAATCACTTTCTTGATTTCGCACCCGTTGAGCTTTGCATTAACATAGTCCATAGCCATTTTCTGAATTTCTTCCTTGCTGATATCCTTCTTGACATTTAGCACGGTGATATTCTTGGAGTTGATCTGAACCGGAATATTGATATTTGCATACATTCCGATTTTTTCATCAACTTCAGGCCATTTTTCCTTGAAAATGCTACATGTATGTCCTAAAGATTCCCAGTAGTATTCAGCCAGGTGCGGTGCTTCCGGAGCCATCAACTTGGTTACATTTTCCATGACATCGATAAGAATCTTAGAATTTCTGCCAGTGTCAAGATAGGATCTAATGTTGCTGAACAGCTCCATCATTCTCGCGATTGTTGTGTTGAACTGGAAGGTATCAAGACCGTTGGTAATTTTATCGATAGTGGAATTCACTGCAATCAAAAGCTTAATTTCCTCATCTTCGCAGATATCCTCAAGCTTCTCAATTCTCAAGTATTTCTCGAAAATCCTGTCGACTCTGTCGTAATACTTCTGAATTGATGCAATACCACTTTCAGACCATGGACCACCCTCAGTGTAATTGAAACCAAACATCAGGTAGGTTCTGAATACATCAGAACCGAACTTATCAATGTACTCATCCGGAGAAACAGTGTTTCCCTTGGACTTACTCATCTTCTGACCATCAGGGCCAAGAATGGTACCCTGGTGAACCAGAGAGGTAAACGGTTCATCAAATTTGAGATAACCAGCATCTCTGAGAACCTTTGTTACGAATCTTGCATATATAAGATGCATACAACTATGCTCTGCACCACCGACATACTTGTCAACAGGAAGCATCTGATTGATAAAATCTGGGTCAAATGCCTGCTTGTCATTTCTTGCATCAGGATATCTCAGCATATACCAAGAGGAACACATGAAAGTATCCATGGTGTCCACTTCGCGTCTTGCTTCCTTACCACAGCAAGGACAAACAGTTTTCACAAAGCTTTCGCATCTTGCCAAAGGAGATTCGCCATCTGGTTTGAAATCCACATCATACGGGAGAAGCACAGGAAGCTGTTCATCAGGAACAAGAACTTCTCCGCAATCATCACAGTAGATAATCGGGATAGGTGCTCCCCAGTATCTTTGACGAGAAATCAGCCAGTCTCTCAAACGATATGTAACCTTTTTACCTCCAACGCCGTTGATAGACAGATAATCAACAATTGCCGACTTAGCCTCTTCAACACTCATACCATCAAGGAAGGCAGAATTAATCATTTTTCCTTCACCGGTATATGCGCAATGGTTATCGGGTTCAAATGCATCAATAACAGGTACAATTTCAAGCCCGTACTTGGTAGCAAACTCGTAATCACGATCATCGTGTGCAGGAACTGCCATAACGATTCCGGTTCCATAGCTTTCCAGTACATAGTCAGAAATCCAAATCTGGACCTTCTTACCAGTCACAGGATTCTCTGCATATGAGCCAGTAAATACACCTGTCTTTTCATGAGAAGTACTCTGACGTTCGATTTCTGTCATTCTCTCGGTGTTTCTCACATATGCTTCGACTTCCTCTGCATGTTCTGCAGTAACAAGCTTGTTAACAAGCTCATGTTCGGGAGCCATAACAATATAAGTCACACCAAAAACGGTATCCGGGCGAGTGGTGAAGATCTCAAGATCCCCAACCACATCATTTTTGAAGATTACAGAGGAACCTTCAGACTTACCAATCCAATTTCTCTGCATAGCCTTCGTTTTCTCAGGCCAGTCCAGACCATCAAGACCGGTAAGCAGTTCTTCTGCATAATCAGTAATCTTGAGAAACCACTGATTCATATTCTTAATGTGGACATCAGAGCCACATCTTTCGCACTTGCCCTGCTTTACCTGTTCTCTTGCAAGAACAGTCTGGCAGGACGGGCACCAATTTGCGGGTGCGGCTTTCTTGTAAGCAAGACCTCTCTTGTACAGCTCACAGAAAACCCACTGGGTCCACTTATAGTATTCTGGATCACATGTCACAACCTCATTAGACCAGTCGAACATTCCGCCCATCTCTTTCAGCTGACCACGCATAACTTCGATATTCTTCATGGTGCTGTCATAAGGATGAGTTCCGGTCTTTATTGCATAGTTCTCAGCAGGGAGTCCGAATGCATCAAAACCCATGGGTTGAAACACATTAAAGCCCTGCATCTTTTTGAACCGAGCATAGCTATCTACTAAGCCAAAGTTGAACCAATGGCCCAGATGAAGCTTAGCGCCAGAAGGATAAGAAAACATATCCATGACATAGAGTTTCTTTCCCATCTTGGAATGGTCAAAGGCCGAAAGCCTTTCTCTCTCCCACTTGTCTTTTGCAAATTTTTCAATCTGCTTAATTTTCTCGATATTCATAAGATACCTCCATTCAGATAAGATTGTTCAAGCTAAAGGTTAAAGTCTCATTATTACCGTTTTTGTAAAGGATTTCCTGTACACAAATGTGATACAAAATCTCGGTTGCTAAACGATGATTCTTGAGTTCTCCCTTTTCGCTGCGTACTTGATCTGAGCAACGTTTTCATATCTCCAAATTTCGTCGTTCGGATCAACCTGGAAAGAGATCGCGTCCAGCAAAAGGATTTTCTTCATGATTTTTCCCTCCATTTGGTTTTTAATGTTTTTCGACATACATATTAAATTTTCAATGTACATATTAATACAAGCTTATAATTTTCAACCTCATTGTAAAAATTTTTGGTTCTGCCATTGTGAATTTTCACATAAGCACAATTATAATATTATACTAATAGCGTTTATATTATATCACTCATTTTATATTATGTCAATTGTTTTTTGCGATATTGTATTATTAGTCATATTTCAACATAGTAAAAATTAAAAAGTTAATTTGATAAATCAAATTAACTTTTTAATTCATTATATTTCTTTAACAATTTCAGTAGCAATCTTCAAACACTCTTTTAATATAAAACTTCTATCCTCTTTTAAAGTTCTTATATCCCAAGCTTCTCCAACAAGTGTATCATCTGAATATAAAAACTGATAAGCATTAATATTTCTTGAATTTGCCACAGCCATGATAGATGCACATTCCATCTCTACAACCTTACAACCACTTTCTATCCTTTTTTTTATTTTATTTCTAGTTTCTTTATATAAAGCATCCGTAGTCCATGTTTTTGTTAACTCATAATTAATATTTTTCTTCTTAAAAATTTCTTCTAATCGTGTTGCTGTTTTTACTTTTACAAAATCTGATACTGGCATATAATGGTAACTTGTTCCCTCATCTCTATATGCTTCTGTTGGTATAATAAATGCTCCTTTTTTCATATCTGAGATAAGTTCCCCACAAGATCCAAAGAATATAAAATTTTCAACTCCTCTAGCATGAATTTCTTCCATCATTGAAGTTGTTGCCGGACCTCCAACTAAAGTTCTATATAAAATAACACTTTCTTTACCAATTTGAGTTTTATATATTTTAATTTCCTCACCACATACATTAATCTCACTATATTCTTCAAATTCCTCTTTATTCTTCACAACATCTATCAACTCTTTTTTAAAGCAAACAATTGCAGTTTTTGGGAGTTCTTTTTGTCCTCTAGTTAAAATTTCAGCCTTAACAACTTCTTCACTCTCATCATAAGAATCTATTAAACTCATATTTATCCTCTTTACAATTTATAAAATTAATAATATTAATATATCATATAATTGTACTTTTGTAAAACACATTATATATGATATTTATATTATTTATATTATTTATTCTCAATCATCCAATTATATAATTTATCTTCTTCAAGTTTACCTTGCTTAAATAGCTTAATTTTATCTTGTGCTTCCTTTTTCCATTTATCAAAATCTTTCTTTATCTTTTTATCTTCTTTATTCCTATAAACCACCATAACCTTCTGTTGATACATCTTTCTATATAAACCTAAAGCAGGAACACTCTCCAAATTCTTTTTATAATTTATAGTTGCACCTTTTTCTCTACAAGTTGCACTACCATCAACATTGGGTAAATCACAATATATTTCATTTTGCCTAAATGTTGGAATAAAGTACCTACCACAAATTTGGCAAGTTTTAATTGGTAGATTTTCTTGTCTTACAAGTTGATCTAATATTGTAAAGCAAATACTTCTTAATTTTGTACTTGTATAAACATTATGCAATTCTAAGTTTGGGTTTTTATCTTCAATACCTTTAATCAAATGTTCAATACTCTCATTGTGATGACGATTATGTATATTTATATAATTGTCTAAAATTACTTCCACATCTTGAGAATATGTATAAATATCGTTTTTTATTGAGTATGCAACAAACTTTGAAGATATAGACTGTTCCTTATATTCTTCATTTCCATTTAAGTTATATACAAAATCTACACATTTTCTAAAATTATCTTGCCATTCTAATAAATCATCTAAACATGTATTATAAATATCTTCTAACATATCCATAAATTCTATATCTGTTATAAATTCATCATTTTTCGAATATATGTAAGGTACATATTCTTTTATAAGTTCAAAACCATAGGCATAAAAGAAAGTATTATATGCAGATGCAAAAGAAGAAAAGTCAGCATTTAAAAAATTAATTAGTAACATTCCTATACTTTCTGCATAATGAATATAAATAGTTGAAGGATGCTTTATAATTTCCTTTTTTCTATTTAATTTTGTTTTAGAAATATCTTTTTCCAACTTTAAATATACTCTTGTTTCATCTCTCGTCTTTTCTTCATCATTTTCTTTGTCTGTATCTTTTCTCAGTACATTATATAAATATAATGGTGTTGAGTAATATTCTTCTTTTTCCTTTATATTAAACCATATATAAAAATCTTCTGATACTAAATGTGAAGGTAACTCTTTCATTTCTATTTCCTCCCAAAAAATTTTAGTAAAACATTTAAAATTGTATTGACAAATATAAATTATGATTATATGACAACAATATCAAATTTCATTGTAAGATTTTTCACAATATTATAATACAACATATAGTAAAAAATGTCAACAATGAAATAAAAAGTTAATTATAAAATGTAAGTTCCTATAGGATACTTATGTCAAAAATTTTACAAACAAAAAATCAACCATAGAAGGAGGCTAAATGAATATGAGTAATAAAGAGAAGATTTTAGATTTATATTATAATCAACATTTGAAACAAAATAAAATAGCAGGAATTGTTGGTACTACTACTCAATATGTTTCAAAGGTAGTAAGAACAAAGAAATAAAGAAGAAAAAGAAAAACGCAAAAAAGAAAATTCTGAAAATAGAAAAATTTATTTACAAGAATATTTTAAAACTTATAATAGACCAAAGAAAGATGACAACAGTTACGAGCAAATGATAGCACAACAAATTCAAGATTCAATGTAACTATCGTTTAGTAATAGTAACATTTCAAATTATGTTTTTGTAAAATGGAATTCATCTGCTTATCATACTAATAATAAAGGAAACTTAGTAATAGATAGAAAATTGAAAGTTGGATTTGATGTTCCAAAATCAGTAAATATGAATATTAAAATACCTGCACAGAAATATAAAAATAGATGTGTTTATAGTTATTAATGAGATTTATTAAAATTGTTTAATAAGTCTTTTTTATTTTAAATTTTAAAGAAAGGAGATCTGCCCTATGGGAAGTATTAAAGAAAATTATGAAATGATGTTTACTTCATATCCAGATTTAGTAAATATCAATCAATTAAAGGAAATGCTTGGAATTGGTATAACTCTTGCTTATAGATTAGTACGAAATAAAACAATAAAAGCACTTAAAGTTGGTAGACAATACAAAATACCAAAAAGAAATGTTATAGCATATTTAACAAATCAAAATGAAATATAGACTGGATTTAAAGTTATAAACATGGTATTATACCAATATCAATAGTAGGTTAAATCTAGTCTGTTATGAGAAAAGAAAGGAGTTTTAATGAATATAACAGCAAGCCTACAAATAAAAAATAATATTTATCAAGTTGTTTTAAATTATAAAGATATTAATGGTAAAAGAAAACAAAAATGGGTTTCAACAGGACTATCTGAAAAAGGTAATAATAAACGTTTAGCAAATCAAAAAATGCAAGAAATTTTAGCAGATTTTAAAGAAACTATTAATTGTACTACATCAAAGAACAATAAAAAATTATTTACTTTATATCTTAAAGAATGGTTGCTAGATATTAAAAATACTATTGAAGAAAACACTTATGATTCTTATAAAGTTATAGTGAATAAAATTTGCGATTATTTTGAAGATGAATAATTACTACTTAAAGATTTAAAACCTGTTCATATTCAAGAATTTTATACTACTTTATATGAAAAAAATTAACCGGAAATACAGTATTACATTATCATAATGTTATAAGAAAATCATTGCAAACTGCTCTAAAATTTAGACTTAATATTAAGTAATCCTGCTGATAAAATTGAAAGACCGAAAAAAGAACAGTATATTGGTACTTTTTATTCTAAGGCTGAACTTAATACACTTTTTAGCTTAATAAAAGATGATCCTTTAAAAATAGTTATTTATCTTGCTAGTTTTTATGGATTGCGAAGAAGTGAAGTTTTAGGTTTAAGATGGGATGCATTTAATTTTGAAGATAAAACAATTACCATCAAACACAAAGCCATTGAAACCAGAAAAGATAATAAAAGAGTTATTCTTTTGAAGGATAAAACTAAAAATCAATCTAGTTATAGAACTTTACCATTAGTTGATGAGATTATCGTTCTTCTAAAAGAACACAAGAAACAAATTGATGAAAATGAAAAATTATGTGGAAACAGTTATAATAAACAATATTTAGATTATGTATGCGTCGATTCTACTGACAAATTATTTAGACCAGAATATGTTACAGACCATTTTACTTTGATTATGAAAAAGAATAAAGATGTTTTAAGAAAAATTACTTTTCATGGATTAAGGCATTCTTGTGCTAGTCTTTTACTTGCTAAAGGAATACCTATGAAAGAAATTCAAGATTGGCTTGGACATTCTACTTATTCTACTACTGCTAATATTTATGCCCATTTAGAAAAAGATACAAAAAATAAGTCTGCAAATGTTCTTTCAAATACTTTAACATTCGCAGAATAATATACCTCGCGAAAAATTGTTAGTGAACACAGTGAACGATTTTTTTCGCGAAACAAGGAGCAACAGTGTTTTGACTTAAGTTGTTTTGTAAAACAAAGCAACTAGTCAAATTAACTAGTTGCTTTGTGGTTGGGGTACTGTGATTCGAACACAGGAATGTCGGAGTCAGAGTCCGATGCCTTACCGCTTGGCGATACCCCAATGTTTTTTCTATGTATACTATAATAGCACACTTTTATTAAAATGTCTATATATTGACAAGATATGTTATTATAATTATAGTTAATATTTAGTAATATTAATTAATTATATATAGAAAGAGTGGAATTTTGATGAACAAAAAAGAAATATTAAATAGATATTCAAATGAAGATGAAAAGATACTTATGGCTAAAGTAATGGATAAAATAGAATTTACAATAAATAGAAATACTATAGAAAATACGGACTTTTTAGACTTATATCAAAAGGAATTAGTAAAAGATTTACTAAGGAACATAGAATTTTGTAATTATACTTTTTGGGGTGGAAGTGAGACAGCAGAAAGAGAAATTTTAATATTATATCCAGAAAAGCTAGAAGGAATATTAAAAAAAGAAGATGTTGCAGAAAAACTATTAAGCATTGTGAACGTAAATTTGCCAAATGAATTGAAAGGCGAATATAATCATAGAGATTATTTAGGGGCTATTATAAAATTAGGAGTAAAAAGGGAAAAAGTAGGAGATATATTTGTTAGAAATGATGGAGCAGATATAATTGTTTTAAAAGAAATAGAAGAATATTTGCTTACAAATTTAGGACAATTAACCAGATTTGGTAAGAGCCAAATAGATATTAAAGATATAAAAGACCTTGAAGAAATAGAAACAATAACTCAGAAAGTTCAAGTAATAATTCCTCAAATGAGATTAGATTGCATTGTTTCAGAAGGTATAAGATGTTCAAGAGCGAAAGCAAGTGAAATAATAAAGCAAGAGAGGGTATTTGTAAATCATAAATTAGAAACAAAAAATTCCAAACTATTAAAAGAACAAGATATGATTACAATAAGAGGCAAGGGAAGATTCAAGATAAACACAATTTTGTCAAGAACAAAAAAAGATAAGATAGTGTTAGAAATTGAAAGATATGTATAAATATTTTAATATATAGTACAAAAATAATGTAGAATAAAATCGAAGAAAGCATATTATATATTAATAGTATTAAAAACAATACTATTGAGGAGGTAGAAAATATGCTAGAAAATAACTGCAGAAGAGCATTCAGATGTTGCATAGATATAGTAATATTTATAATTTCCATTTTACTAACTTTTGTAATAGGAGTTTTGGTAGGCGGAGCAACAGAATTGGCAACAGTAATAGGAACAGGTGGATTTATAGTATTAATAACAGTATTTGTACTATTTATTATAATTAGAGTTGTACAATTGTTATGCTGTAAAATAAAATGTTGTTAATTAAAAAAAGATATTGAAAAAAAATCTTGCATATTGTAAAATATATGCAAGATTTTTTATTGAAAAGGTTAAAAAAATGGCAAATATAATAGATGGTAAATTGTTGGCTAGTAAAATAATGAAAGAATTAAAAGAAGAAGTAAATAGTCTAAAACAAGAAGAAATTTGTCCTAAATTAGCGGTTATAATGGTAGGAAATGATAAGGCATCGGAAGTATATGTTCGAAACAAAAGCAAAGCATGTAACGAAGTAGGTATAGAATTTGAAGAGTTTATTCTAAAAGAAGATATAACTATGCAACAACTTCTAGCAATAATAGAAAAACTTAATAATAGAAAAGATATACATGGAATATTATTACAAAGTCCAATACCAAAACATTTGGACATTAGAAAAGCATTTAATACCATAAACTGCCAAAAAGATGTGGATGGATTTAACCCAATAAATATTGGAAAATTAATGATAGGAGAAGATACATTTATTTCTTGTACACCATATGGAGTTATAAAAATGCTAGAGGATAACAATATAAAAATAGAAGGAAAGAATGCAGTAGTAATAGGAAGAAGTAATATTGTTGGAAAACCATTAGCACAATGCTTGTTAAACAAGGATGCAACAGTAACAGTTTGTCATTCTAAAACCCAAAATTTGGAAGAAATAACAAGACAAGCAGACATATTGTTGGTGGCAATTGGCAAACCAGAATTTGTAACTGCTAAAATGGTAAAAGAAGGAGCAACAGTAATAGATATAGGAATAAACAGAAATGAGGAAGGAAAATTGGTAGGAGATGTGAAATTTGACGAAGTTTCACAAAAGGTACAATATATATCGCCAGTACCAGGCGGTGTTGGACCTATGACAATTGCAATGTTACTTAATAATGTAATAAAAGCAGCAAAACAACAAAATATAGGGGGCTAAAACTTAATAGTCCTCTTTTTTGATGCAATGATAAAAAATAGGTTAAATATTCAATTAGAGAAAGGAATTAATTAAAAAATGGAATATAAAATAATAAAGATTAATGAAAAGGAATACCCTAAAAAATTAAAAAAAATATATGCACCGCCTCAAGAACTATATGTATTGGGAAATTCAGAGATACTTAATGAAAATAGTATTGCAATAGTAGGATGCAGAAATTGTTCAACATATGGAGCAAATATGGCAAAAAAGTTTGGATATGAATTATCAAAAAAAGGAATAAACATAATTAGTGGTTTAGCAAGAGGAATAGACACATATTCACATATAGGCAGTCTTATGGCAAATGGTAAAACAATAGCAGTTTTGGGGAGTGGATTGGATAAGATATATCCTGCGGAAAACAAAAAACTATGCAAGGCAATAATAGAAAAGGGAGGAGCAATAATAACAGAATTTCCAATGGGAACAAAGCCGGAAAAGACAAACTTTCCCATTAGAAATAGAATAATAAGTGGATTATCAGATGGAATACTTGTAATAGAAGCCAAAGAAAGAAGTGGAACATTAATAACAGTAGGGTATGGTTTAGAACAAGGAAAAGAAATCTTTGTAATACCGCGGAAATATAACAAGTGAGTTCTCTACAGGAACTAATAAACTAATAAAAGATGGCGCAAAAATTGTAATGTCTATAGAAGACGTATTAGAAGAACTGCAATAAGATTAAAATTTTGTCAAAAGTCTTTTCATTTTTAATATTATAATATATAATATATTAGTAATATTTTAATTGAGAAGGAAAGTTTTTTCCATCTAAATTAATGCCTTTAGAAAGGAATGAGATAAAAAATGAGATCCAACAATAAAAAGACAAATGAATATGAAATAAAAGGGAAAAAAAGAAACAAAAAAGATAAAAAGAAACATTCAAAATTAAAAAAAGTAATATTAATAATATTTATAACATTAGTAATAATTGGACTAACAGGTATTGGAATATTTGCAGGGATATTCTTTAGTGATAAATGGAAAATTACTAAGGAAGATGTAGTTATAGGTTATAACAATACTACTGTTTATGATTCAGAGGGAAAATTTTTATGCGAGTTATCAGGAGATGAAAATAGAAAGATAATATCATTAGCAGATATGGGAAAATACATACCAAAAGCGTTTGTGGCAATAGAAGATGAACGTTTTGAAAAACACTCAGGTGTTGATTTAAAAAGAACAGCCGGAGCAATAGTAAACTTTATAATTCACAGAGGCAAATCTTCTTATGGAGGTAGTACAATAACACAACAATTAGTAAAAAACATGATGAAAGAAGATGAAGATGAAGGTCTAGCCGGTGTAAGAAGAAAAATAAGAGAATGGTCAAGGGCATATCAAATAGAGCAAATGCTATCAAAAAATCAAATACTAGAGACATATTTAAATCAGGTATTTATGGGCGGAGGAACAAATATATATGGTGTAGAAAAAGCATCAAAATATTACTTTAACAAATCTGCATCAGAGTTAACATTAGCAGAAGCAGCATTCTTAGCAGGCATAAATCGTGCACCAAATGCATATAACCCATATGAAGAGGGAAATGAAGAAGCAATAAAAAAAGTTACTAAAACTGTTTTAGTAAAGATGAAAGAACTTGGAATGATAGAAACAGAAGAAGAATATAATGAAGCAATAGCAACCGTAGACAAGGGTTTAACATTTACCAAAGGAGAAATAGTAGATTCAACTGATATATCATACCATACTGCAGCAGCTATAGACCAAGTTGCAGAGGATATAGCAGAACAAAAAGAAGTAAATATAAAAGAAGCAAGAAGAATATTATATAGTGGAGGGTATAAATTATACACAACACAAGTAACAAGCATTCAAGAAAGAATGGAAAAAGAATATTTAAGAGATAAATACATATTTGATTCTAAAATAACAAAAGACGAAAACGGAAAATATAAACATACTCAATCTGGAATGACTATAATAGAACAAACAACGGGAAAAGTAGTTGGAGCCATGGGAGGATTGGGCTCAGACTCAAGTCCATTAGGATTAAACAGAGCTACGCAAACATTTAGACAATGTGGTTCTACAATGAAACCATTAGCAGCTGTGGCAGCAGGACTAAATGCTGGTGTAATAACTGCAGCAACAGTATATGATGATTCATGGACTAACTTTGGAAACTGGGCACCGGGAAATTCAACAGGTTATGGTGGATTGAAATCAGTAAGATTTGGAATTGAAAACTCATCAAATATAATTAATTTAAAAATAATGTCAAATTTAGGACCAGAGAATTCTATAAAATTTTTAAATTCCTTGGGACTAGATACATATAACGAAGACGATAATATGTTGTCATTGGCTATTGGAGGAAGTGCACATGGGTCTTCTCCACTTCAAATGGCAGCTGCATATGCAGCAATAGCAAATAATGGAGAATATATAACACCAATATTTTATACAGAACTTCAAGACTCTAATGGAAAAACAGTACTAAAGCCTACACAAGAAAAAAGAAGAGTTCTATCTGTAGAAAATGCATATATAGTACAAAGTATTTTACTTTCTTCTGTAAATGCAGGAATAGCAGATGTCGGAAGAATTTCTGGAATGGACTCAGCAGGTAAAACAGGAACAACAAATAATTATGTAGATAGATGGTATTGCGGATTTACTCCATATTATACAGGTGCAACATGGTATGGATATGATGAAAACGAAAAAGAACCATATGTTGGTAATAATCCATCAGGAGACATATGGAGAGAAATAATGAAAGATGTTCATAAGGACTTAGAAACTAAAAGGTTTGAAAAACCAAGTGGAGTTGTGTCAGCTAAAATATGTAGTCAGTCAGGAAAATTTGCAACAGACAAATGCAAAAACACATATTATGAATACTTTGTAAATGGAACAGTTCCAAAAGCATGTGAAGGACATATTGAATTAAAAATATGCAAGGATACGGGAAAAATAGCAACAGAATATTGCACTAATACAGAAACAAAAATATATACATCAAAACCGGAAAGAGAGCAAAATCCAAATTGGAGTACAAGTGCAGGAAATAAATATAATGTTCCAACTGCAACTTGTGACAAACATACAAAACCAGTGGTAGAAAAAATTAAGGTTCCACAAGTAATAGGAAAAACAGAAGAAGAAGCAAAAGGTTTGTTAAGTCAATTTTCTATTCAACTCGTATATGAAGATAATAAAACAGAAAAAGATGGAATTGTTTTAAGACAAAGTTTACAAGAAGGAACAATTGTAGATGCTGGAACATCTATAACAATATTTATAAACAAAAAAGTATTGCCAGAACCAGAGAAACCAGAAGAACCAGAGAAACCAGAAGAACCAGACAAACCAGAAAGTTCAAATACAACAAATACTGCGGGACAATAAAAATTGGGGGAATTTTATGCAAGTAAAATTATATAATACTTTAACAAAAACAAAAGAAGAATTTAAGCCAATTGATAATAAAGAAGTTAAAATTTATACATGTGGGCCAACTGTGTACAGCTATGCCCACATAGGGAATTTTAGGGCATATATTTTTATGGATAATATACGTAGAGTTTTAAAGTATAATGGATATGATTTAAAACATGTTATGAATATTACAGATGTGGGACACTTAGAATCAGATGCAGATGAAGGCGAAGATAAAATGGAAAAAGCAGCAAGAAAAGAAAATAAGAACCCATACGAGATAGCAAAATATTATGAAAGTATGTTTTTTAGAGATATTGAAAGACTAAACATAGAAAAACCTGAAACCATTGCAAGAGCTACAGAGCATATACCAGAAATGATAGAATATGTCCAAAAATTAATTGACAACGGATATGCTTATGAAACAAGCAGAGGAATTTATTTTGATATATCAAAATTAGATAAATACCCTGTTCTGTCAAATAGAAATATAGATGATCAAATTGCAGGTGCAAGAGTAGAAGTAGACAAGGAAAAAAGAAATCCGTATGATTTTGCCATTTGGATTAAAGCACCAGAAAACCATATAATGAAATGGGAAAGTCCATGGGGATTATCATATCCAGGTTGGCATATAGAATGTTCTGCAATGTCTTTAAAATATTTAGGAGAGCAATTCGATATTCATACAGGAGGAGTTGACCATATACCAACACATCACGAAAATGAAATAGCGCAAAGTAAAGGAAGAACAGGGAAAATACCTGCAAAAACATGGATGCATGTGGAGTTTCTACAAGTTGACAATGGAAAAATGGGAAAGTCATTGGGAAATGCATATACATTAGATCAACTACAAGAAAAGGGAATAGAGCCATTGGCATATAAATTATTTTGCTATACTGCTCATTATAGAACAAAATTGAACTTTACGTTTGAGATAGCAAAATCATCACAAATAGCAATAGATAGATTAAGAAATGGATATTTAAAGCATTTGAATGGAACAGATATTATAAATAATAATATTATAGAGGAATATAAAAAGAAATTTTTGGAAACAATAAATGACGATTTAAACATTCCTTTAGCAATGAGCATTATATGGGAAATAATTAAAAGTGAAAAAAAATCAAAACAATATGCAGAATTATTATTGGATTTTGATAGGGTTTTGGGATTAGACTTAAAAAATTCAAAAAAATATTTAGAAAGCAAAGAAAAAATACAAATACCAGAAGATATAAAAGAATTAATTGAAGAAAGAAAAAAAGCAAGAGAAGAAAAAAATTGGCAATTGTCAGATTTACTAAGAGACCAAATAAAGGAAAAAGGCTATATAGTAAAAGATACCAAAGAAGGAATGACAATTGATAAAATATAAAGGAGAAACAAAGGTGGAAGAACAAAAAATATCGTTTTGGAAAAGAATATGTATATCTGTAAAAAATGTAGAGAAATATCAAATATTGGCAGGAGAAAGTATAAAAAAATCAATTGTATATTTATTAAAAATAATGATTATATTTTCTCTAGTCGTCTCACTAGCGTTAACTATTAAATTTGGCAATGTTGTTACGAACCTAAAAAACTTTATAGAACAGAACATAGAGGAAATAAATTATAAGGATAATAAATTGAATGTAGTGGCTAAAGAGAATTTGACATACTATATAGATGAGGTTTCAACTAAAATTATAATTAATACCGGTGAGTTAACAGCGGAACAGCAAGCAGAATATGCAGAATCTCTAAAATACGAATTTAATGGAATTATGCTTTTAAAGGACAAAGTAATTATTAAAAATCAAATGACCAATATTCCTTCAGCATATAATTATTCTGATATTGCAGAACAATATGAAATAGGAACAATAAACAAACAAGATATAATAGAAAAATTGTCAGGAAAAAATCAATATACATTATGTTTTGTATTTTTTATTGTGATGACTATATACTTATTTATAATATATTTTTCTAGTGTTTTGATGGATGCGTTAGTATTAGCTATATTAGGCTATATAACTTGTTCGATTTTAAAAATAAAATTAAAACCAAGTGCATTATATAATATAGCAATATATGCATTAACATTACCAATAATATTAAATGCTATATATATGATTATAAATATATTTACAGGATTTACAGTTAAATATTTCCAAGTAATGTATACAGCAATCTCATATATATACGTTATTTCTTCTATATTAATTATTAAATCGGATTTTATAAAAAAGCAAGCAGAACTTACTAAAATATTGAGTGAGCAGGAAAAGGTAAAAGAGGAACTAGCAAAAAAAGAGCAAGAAAAAAAGGAAGAAGAAGAAAAAGAACGAATAAGAAAAAAGGACAAGGGAAAAGAAGACTCAGAGAAAAAGGAACCTAATAAGAAAGAGAAAAAGGATTCAAATTTGGGAGAGCAAGCAGAAGGAACTAATGCATAGTAGGAAGGGAGAAAATGATGAACAAAGATAAGGAAAAAAGAAAAAAAATAGTATATATTACTTTGTCAATAATAGTATTAGTGGCAGTATTTATAGTATTGGGAATGTACTTAGTAAATGCCAAAAACAAAGATAAAGCAAATGAGCTAGCTTATACTGACTTGATTAAGGAAATTAATGAGGGAAAAGTAGAAGAAGTAGAAATGACTGTAGGTAGCAACACTGTTAAGACCAAAATTAAAGACGTAGAGGAAAAAAAGATTACAAATGTACCAAATACACAAGCATTTATCGAATTAATCCAACAACAAAAAATAGATAAAAATAATGATATAAAATTAAATCAAAAACAACAAAGCATAATTGTAAAAACATTAACTTCATTATATGGTTTACTTCCTACAATAATGATATTAGTGTTATTCTTTTTAGTTATAAAAATGCAAGGATTAGGTGACAAAAGTAAAGTATATGATTCAGAAACTACAAATTCAAAAGTAAAATTTGAAGATGTAGCGGGCTTAGAAGAAGAAAAGCAAGAATTAATAGAAATAGTAGATTTTTTGAAAAATCCTAAAAGATTTTATGAAATGGGTGCTAAAATACCTAGAGGAGTTTTGTTATGTGGAAAGCCAGGAACGGGAAAAACATTAATAGCAAAAGCAATTGCGGGAGAAGCTGATGTTCCATTTATTTCTATGAGTGGTTCAGAATTTATAGAGATGTTTGCTGGATTAGGTGCATCAAGAGTTAGAAAATTGTTTGAAAAAGCTAAAAAGATATCACCATGTATAGTATTTATAGATGAAATAGATGCTATAGGCGAAAGAAGGTCATCAGGCAATGGAGCAGAAACGGAAAATAATCAGACATTAAATCAACTATTGGTAGAAATGGATGGGTTTGACACAGAAGAAACAATAATAGTTTTAGCAGCAACTAATAGACCAGAAATGTTGGACAAAGCATTATTACGTCCAGGAAGATTTGACAGACAAATAACAATAGCACTTCCAGACTTGAATGGAAGAGAAGCAATATTAAAAATTCACGCAAAAGGAAAGAAGTTTGCAGATGATGTGAATTTAAGGAGTATAGCAGAAGATACGGCTGGATTTTCAGGTGCAGAACTTGCAAACATATTAAATGAAGCAGCAATAATAGCAACAATTAGGGGACATAAAGCAATATCAAACAATGATATAGAGGAAGCAGTAAAAAAGGTTACAGTTGGACTAGAAAAACAAAGTAGAATTGTGTCTGACAAAGATAAAAGACTAACTGCATATCATGAAGCAGGACATGCAATAGTAAGCAGTCAATTAGAAACACAAAAAGACATTAAAGAAGTATCTATTATACCAAGAGGTGTTGCAGGCGGTTATACAATGTATAAGACAAATGAGGACAAGTATTATATTTCTAAAACAGAAATGGAAGAAAAATTGGTATCATTGCTTGGTGGACGAGCAGCAGAACAAATTGCCTTAAACGATATTTCAACAGGAGCAAGTAATGATATAGAAGTAGCAACACAAATAGCAAAAAGTATGATAACAAAATATGGAATGAGTAAAACATTAGGTCCAATATATATAGACACAGATAAGGATCCTTATGAATTGCAATTGTTAGGCGAAAAATTTGGAGATGCAATAGGAGCAGAAGTTAAAATTATGATTGATACCGCATATGCGAGAGCTCAAGAAATATTAAGAAACAATATGCCAAAGTTGGATAAAGTAGCAGAGAAACTTTTAGAAAAAGAAATAATATCGGCAGATGAATTTCAAGAATTAATACAATAGGGACAATTATGGACAGTTCCAAAATGTGCAAATAGGACATTTTAGGACTGTCCCTAATTGAGCTTAATTTTCTAATAATTCTGGCTTTTTTAAATATTTTTTAAATAGTTTTACAGAATTTGCAAAATAATATCCATCGCAAATTCTTTCATCACAAACAATTGAAAAGGAAATACACTTTTCTTCTTTTATTATATCATCATCATATATGTAACTTTTTTTCTTTTTTCCCATAGCTATAAAAATACCAGTAGTACCAAAATTATAGAGATGATGATATATGGAGTCTATCCCAAGAGAAGCTACATTTGTAAGAAAGGCACTTGTATGAAATGGACTAGCATTTATAATACTTTTTGGAAGCAAGCCTCTATTATCTAGAAACATAATAGAATTAACTAAAAATTTCAAAAGCCAATTAGGTGTTAATGATAAAATTTTTGCTAATTTATCTGTTTCGTTAGAATTTGCATTAGATTTATTTTGAATTATTGTAGAAGATAATTTGTTATTAATTTCAAATATATTTTCATTGCCTGTAAAAGGTAGTTTTACAATTGTTTCAATTCCCTCATCAGATAAATCTTTTTTTATTGCTAAAGAAATATAAATACCAGTTCTTTCATATGTTATTCCATTCATTATAAATCTATTTAATTGAGGTCTTTGAGAAATAAGTTTTACCAAAGCCGAATAAATGACACTCATGTAAGACAATTTTATTCCTTCATCTGCTTTTTTATCTATGTATTCATCAAGTGCTGTAATTGGCATATCCTCTGTATAATATACTTGTGCATCATTTCTTGTTTTCATTATATGTGGAATTAGCTTAAAAAAAGGCGAAATATTTTTGACCTTTTTTCCATCACTTCTATATCCAAACACTTAAACTCCCCCTTTTGTCAATGTATTTATATAGCGCATAACATAAATATACAATAAACGACAAAATATTGCAAGTTTATAATAATTTTTAAATTTCAGAAATTTAAAATTAAATGTTGTAATATAATTATAAAAATGATAAAATTTGTTTTGAAAGGAATTTTATAATGGATAATTTATTTAGTATATTAATAAAAAATATACCAGAAGAAAATATATATTTAAATGAACCAATGAAAAAACATACATCCTTTAAAGTAGGAGGTAATGCGGATATCTTTATAAAAATAAATGAACTTGAAGAACTAAAATATATTTTGAAAGTGGTAAAAAAAGAAAATGTGCCATTAACTATAATAGGAAATGGAACTAATATGTTAGTAAAAGATAACGGAATACGAGGAATTGTTGCAAAAATAAACATACAGAAAATACAAATAGAAGATAAAAATGAAGAAATAATTGTGACATTGGGTGCAGGAGAACTTTTAGGCAAAACTGCGCAAATCCTTTTAAAGAGTTCCATAGAAGGCTTTGAATTTGCATCTGGTATACCAGGAACAATTGGCGGAGCAATAAGGATGAATGCTGGTGCATATGGAGGAGAGTTTAAAGATATTGTTGAAAGTGTAACTTATATGGATGAAACAGGAGAAATAAACACAATAAAAAACAAAGAGTGTGAATTTGAATATAGACACAGCTTGTTTTCTAACAAAAATTATATAATTATACAAACAACACTAAGATTAAAAAAAGGAAATGCAAAAGAGATAAAAGCAAAAATGGATGAATATGCAAAAAGTAGAAAAGCTAAACAACCTATAACTATGCCAAGTGCAGGTAGTACATTTAAAAGAGGAGAAGATTTTATAACTGCAAAGCTAATTGATGAATGCGGATTGAAAGGATATAGTATAGGAGATGCAGAGGTATCAGACTTGCATGCAGGTTTTATAGTGAATAAAGGAAATGCAACTGCAAGTGATATTTTAAAATTAATAGAGTATATTAAAAACGAAGTTTATAAAAAATTTAATAAGAAAATAGAGTTAGAAATTGAAGTGTTAGGAGAGTAGGATAGAGATATGAAAGGCTTTTTAAGATGGTTTAAATCAGGAGCAAAAATGAAAAGATGGGTAGTTATAATATTAATAGGAGTAACTTTGTGCTGCTATGGAATGATGAAAATATTAACAGGTAAAGAGCTAGAATTTATGGAATTGGCAAGAATAATTACAGTTTTTGTAATAGGATTTGTATTACTTATAGTAGGTATAATATCAATTCAAAAACGAACATTAGAGCTATTGGTAGCTGAATCTGATAAAAGAAATAGCCCAAAAGATACAGATGTAAAATCTTTAATATTTAATAAAAAAGTTTATAATCAGGGTCCAAAAATAGTTGCAATAGGAGGAGGAACAGGACTAAATTCTGTTCTAAAAGGTCTAAAACATTATACAGATAATATAACTGCAATTGTAACAGTATCAGATTATGGCGAACAAGTGTCGGATTCTAGAAAAATGCTAGAAACAATGCCATTAGATGACATAAAACAAAGCTTGATTGCATTATCAGCAAATGAAGATGCAATGGCAGGAATATTAAATTACAAATTTAATACTGGAAAGCTAAAAGCTCTTTCTTTTGGAGATATATACTTATTAGGAATGAAAGAATTATATGGCGATTTTGCCGAATCCATAAAACAATCAAAAGAAGTGTTAAATATAACCGGAAAAGTACTACCAGTGACGTTAGAAGAAATAAAAATATGTGCTGAACTAGAAGATGGAACAATAATAGAGAATAGAGAAAAAATTGAAGAAGAAGTTACAAGTAGAATAAGTAAAATAAATAGAATATTTATAAATCCAACAAGTTGCAAACCAGCTCCAGGTGTTTTGGAAGCTATAGCAGAGGCAGATGCAATAGTTATAGGGCCAGGAAGCTTATATACAAATGTTATACCAAATTTATTAGTGAAAGGTGTAACAAAAGCTATAAAAGAAAGCAAAGCCTTTAAAATATATGTTAGCAATTTAATGACAGAACCAGGACAAACTGATACATATAGTTTGTCAGACCATATAAAAGCAATTAAGGAACATGTTGGAGAAGGAGTAATAGAATATTGCATATATGATAATGGAGATATAATACCAGAGTTTATAAGAAAATATAATATGGAAGGACAGGATTTAGTAGAAATAGATGTTTCAAAAGCAAAAGCTGAAGGAGTAAATCTAATGCAAAGGGACATTTCATGTGTCACAGATGGGTATGTACGTCATAATCCAGATGCAATAGCAGCTTCTATAATACAATTAATATGTGATGATTTGAAATTTAACGATATGCAAAACAATACACAATATATGATTCTTAATGATAAATTAAAGGATGCAAAAAAATCATTAAAGCAAGATCAAAAAGCAAGACCAAAAACAAATAATAAAACACCAAGAGGAAAAAGCAAGTTTTATCAGAAATATCAAGAAAGAATAAAATCAATACAAGAGGCAGAAATTAAGGAAAAAGAAAGAGAAAAAAAGAGAAATATGCCTAAAAGGGGTAGAAAAAAGAAAGAAGAAACAAAAATAGAAATAAAACCACTAAGATAAAAGGGGAAAGTTAAAATGGAATATGCAAAAGATAAAATGAGTTTAGAAGAAGGAATAAAAAGAGAATGGATTATAACAAATGGCTTAGGAGGATACTGTAGTTCTACAATAATAGGTGCAAATACTAGAAAATATCATGGCCTTTTGGTAGCACCACTTACACCTCCAGCAAGAAGGCATCTAATTTTATCAAAACTAGACGAAAGTATACAAACAGACGGAAAAAAGTATAATCTTTACACAAATATGTGTAAAAATTATATTTCAGATGGATATAAATATTTACAAAGCTTTAAAAAAGATTATATACCAGTATTTGAATATGAAGTAGCTGGCATAAATATAAAAAAATCAATATGTATGGAATATAGAAAAAATACAGTTGTGTTAGTATACGAAATAAAAAATAATGATAAAGATTCAATATTAACACTAGCACCAATAATGAATCTTAGAGATTTCCATACTGTAACAGCAAACTATGAGTTTGATTTAAGGCAAAACATAAATAAAAATAAGGTTAAAATAGTAATAAATAGACAATCGGAAACACCGATATATATGAATTTAACAAATGGAAAGTACATAAAACACGAAAATGACAAATTTAATAATATGTATTACATAGAAGAAAAAAAAAGAGGAATGGCAGCAGAAGAAAATTTAATCGTACCTGGAAGATACGAAATAGAATTGGCACCAAATGAGGAGAAAACAATTACTTTTGTGTGTTCTTTAGAAGAAAACATAGAAGAAATTGATGGAAAAGAGATTATAAAAAAAGAAATATCAAGAATAAATAAACTAATAGATAAATCAAATCTGTTAAATTCGGAAAACGAAGAATTGGTCAAAACATATATTATTGCTTCAGATAATTTTGTAGTATATAGACCATCGTTTGCCCTTTATACCATAATTGCTGGATATCCTTGGTTTTTAGATTGGGGAAGAGATAGCTTAATTTCATTTGAAGGACTATTGCTATTGTCAAATAGATATGAAATAGCAAAGGAAGTTTTATTAACATATATAAGAGATATAAAGTTTGGTTTAGTTCCAAATGGATACTCAGGATATGATAATAGACCATTATATAATAGTGCTGACGCATCATTGCTATTGTTTGAGCAAGTAAAAAAGTTTCTTAATTATACAAAAGACTATAACTTTGTAGAGAAAAATATATATAGAAGTTTAATAAAAGTAATAGAGTCATATATAAATGGAATAAACCATGATAATAACAATATATGGTTGGATAAAGATGGGTTGCTTGTAGCAGGGACAGAACATACACAAAATACATGGATGGATGCAAAGGTGGGAGAATATTGTGTTACACCAAGAAACGGAAAAGCAGTTGAAATAAACGCAATGTGGTATAATGCATTAAAAATAGCAGAAGAACTTACAGAACTATATGGTACCAAAGAACAAGAGAAAAAATACAATGAATTGGCAGAAAAATGTAAAAAGAGCTTTAAAGAGAAGTTTTACAATAAAAGAAGAAAATGCTTATATGATGTCATTGGAGATAGCAAAATAAGGCCAAATCAATTATTTGCAATAAGCTTAACATATCAAGTTATAGAGCCAAACTCGGAAATAGCAACAGAAATGTTTGAAACAGTAACTAAAAAATTATTAAATGATTATGGATTAAAAACACTTGCTAAAGGGGAACCATTTTATAAAGAGGTATATGAGGGCGATGTTTTAAAAAGAGATATGAGTTATCATCAAGGCATAACGTGGCCATGGCTATTAGGTATATACTCAGATGCATATAGAAATAGAATAAAAGCAGAGAAAAATGCAAAAGTAAAAAATGAACTAAAAAAGCAATACGAAAACTTTAGGGAAAATGTTAAACAAACATTTATAAAGGAAATGAACGAAAATTCAACTGTTGGAAGCATAAGCGAGCTATATGATTCAAAAAAACCATATTTAGCAAAAGGTGCATTCGCACAAGCGTGGAGTGTATCAGAAATATTTAAAATAATTTTACAGAAGGGATAAAAAGTGAGAATATTAGGAATTGACCCAGGTTTTGCTATAACTGGGTATAGTATAATAGATTACATAGGCAATAAATTTAATTTAATAACCTCTGGTGCTGTCACAACAAAGGCTGGGGAATCATTTCCATTAAGACTATTAAAATTAAATAATGACTTAGAAAATATAATAGACGAGTATAAGCCAGATGCAATATCAGTAGAAGAATTATTTTTTAACAATAATGCAAAAACAGCCATAAATGTTGCTCAAGCAAGAGGAGTTATATTAGTTGTGGGAAGTAGAAAGCAAGTTCCAACATATGAATACACACCACTTCAGATAAAGCAAGCGGTTGTGGGATATGGAAGAGCTGATAAAATGCAAGTGCAAAAAATGGTTAAAACTATATTGAATGTTGAAAAATTGCCAAAATTAGATGACACTACAGACAGCATGGCTGCAGCAATATGTCATGCACATTCATCAAAATTTTCACAAAAATTATAGGAGTTTTTAATGGTATATTTATTATATGGAGAAGAAAGATATCTTTTAGAAAATAAAATAAAAAGAATAAAAAAAGAATTTGGAGAATTAATACAAGGAATAAATTATATACAAATAGGAGAAACAGAAATAGATAATATTATTTCAGATATTGAAACTCCTCCATTTGAGTATACAAAAAAAATGATACTAGCAAGAAACACGGGAATATTTAAAAAGAGCAAAAAGACAACTAAAAAGGAAGAAAAAGCTAAAACTATAGTGGACAAACTAGCTGAGTATATAGAAAAAAATATAAAGCAAATAAATGAAACAGTAGATATTATTTTTGTAGAGGAAGAGGCAGAAAAAAATTCATTGTATAAATCAATAGAAAAAAATGGCGAAGTTATTGAGTTTACAGAGTTAAAACTTCCAGAACTAATAAGCAATATAAAAAAAATATGTAATGCATATAAAGTAAATATAGATGAAGCAACAACAAGATATTTTATAGAATGTTGTGGCACAAATATGCAAGAACTAATTAATGAAATAAGAAAATTGATAGAATATGCTGGAGAAAATGGAACAATAACATCAAGGGAAATAAATTTACTAAGCACAAAACAAATACAAGCAATAATATTTGATTTGACAGATAGTTTGGGAAAAAAGGATATAGCGCAATCTTTAAAAGTGTTAAAAGGTTTAATAGCATCAAAAGAGCCAATACAAAAAATTTTAATAACACTGTATAATCATTTTAAAAAGTTATATATAGTAAAAATTGCTGAAAGAAGTAATAGAAACTTAATAACGGCTATGAATTTAAAACCAAATCAAACATTTCTTACTACAAAATATAAACAACAGGCAAAATATTTTGAAGAAATAGAATTAAATAAAATATTAAAAGAATTATCAAATTTAGATTCAAATTACAAGAATGGATTAATAGATTTGCAAATAGGACTAGAAAGCATATTGTGTAGATATTGCTCAAAATAAAATGTATAAAAAATACCGATTTTTCTAAAAATATAGTAGAGATAGTGTAAAGTAATCTATGAAAAATGTAGGGACGATTTTAATCGCCCGTACTTCGAAGAAATTACTAAAAAAATTTATAAGAGAGGTATTTTTATGTATAATTTTAGAACAGACTTAGCTTTAGAAAGAAGAGATTTATATAAAAGAGCAAATAATATAGAAAATGAAGTAGACGGAATAGAAACAGAAGAAGAAAAAGTAGATGAAGACATAAGAATAACCAGAGTAAAGGTTTTAAATGAAAATGGAGAAAAAGCAATAGGAAAAAAAGTTGGAAATTATATAACAATAGACATAAACAACTTGAAAATAGCGGGACAAGAGCAGATTCAAAAGGCTTCTGATACTTTAACAAAAGAATTAAAAGAGTTATTAAAAAAACATATAGGCGAACAAGAACCAATATTAGTTGTAGGATTAGGAAATTTATATGTTACACCAGATGCCTTGGGGCCAAAAGTTGTACAAGATATAGATATTACAAGGCACATATTGCAATATATGCCAGAAGTACTAGATAAAGATACAAGACCAGTAAGCGCTATATCGCCAGGAGTATTAGGAACTACAGGAATAGAGACACTGGAAATATTAAAAGGAATAGTAGATAATATTAAACCTAAACTATTACTAATAATAGATGCTTTAGCATCAAGAAGTATAGAAAGAATAAGTAGCACAGTGCAATTAGCTGATACAGGTATAGTGCCAGGTGCGGGAGTTGGAAATACAAGAAAAGAATTAACAGAAGAAACATTGGGAGTACCTGTTATAGCAATAGGAATACCTACGGTTGTAGAAGCAGCAACAATAGCAGCAGACAGCTTAGACTTATTTATTCAAAAAATACAAGAACAAGCAAAATCAAATGATTTTCTAAACAAATTGCAAGAAGAAGATAAATATGAAATGATAAAAGAAGTACTTGCACCAAATGATTATAATTTTATAGTAACACCGAAAGAAATAGACGAATTAATAGAAAATATGAAAGATGTAGTGGCAAGAGGAATAAATTTTGCGACTCAAAAGTAGAGAGAATGGGCGATTTTAATCGCCCACTAAAAATATTTAATTGATATCTTGTATGGATTAATAAAATATGATAAAATTTAAAAGATTGCGAGTAAAGCAAACAAGTATAGAAAATGAACTAAAGGAGCGAAAAAAATTGAGAATATTAAAAGATTTTAAAATACCTAATTTTAAATTTCCAAAGTTAAAAATGGATAATTTGTCAAAGATAGACAATGTAGAAGTTAATTATGAAGATGTAAAAAAGGCAGAAGAATATAAAAAAAGAAGAAAAAAAGAAAATTATCCAACTACATCATATACAACAATAAAAGAAATATTTGAAAAAAACATACAAGAATTTTCTAAGGAAACTGCAATATTAGAAAAGTTTAATCCAAAAGAAAAATTTACGGAAATTACATATGAACAATTTGGAAATGATGTTATAAATTTTGGTACAGCATTAACTAAAAAATTATGTTTAAAAGATAAAAGAATAGTAATTATAGGGGAAAATACATATCACTGGTATGTATCTTATATGACAATGTTATGCGGGGCTGGAATAGCTGTACCTGTCGACAAAGAATTACCTGAAAACGAAATAGAAAATGTAATAAGAAGAGCAAAAGCATCAGCAGTTATTTTTTCCACGAAAAAATCAGATGCAATAAAAAAAATAGAAGAAAAATTACCGGAAGTACAATACTTTATACAAATGAATTCAGACAGCGAAATATCTGGAAAAAATGTTGGAATGGATTGTTTAATAAAACAGGGCAAACAACTTGTAGAGCAGGGAGACAATTCTTTTATGGATATTAAAGTAGATCCAGACGAATTCAAAGTGCTAATTTTTACTTCTGGAACCACATCAAATTCAAAAGGGGTAATGTTGTGCAACAGAAATTTGGCTGCAAATATTAATGCGGTTTTAGCATATGTTAAGTTATATCCGAGTGATAGATTTATGTCTATTTTGCCATTACACCACACATATGAGTCTACAATTGGATTTTTATTACCGTTTGCAATAGGCGGATCTGTGGCAGTATGCCAAGGACTAAAATATATAGTACCAAATTTACAAGAAACGAAACCTACAGCATTATTGACAGTACCATTATTGGTAGAAAATTTATATAAGAAAATAAATGCAAACATTAAAAAAAGTAAAAAAGAAAATATGGTAAATTCAATGATACACGTTACCAATGCATTAAAAGCAGTTGGTGTAGATATCAAGAAAAAGGTTTTTAACGAAATACATGAAAATTTGGGAGGAAATTTAAAATATATAGTTTCCGCAGCAGCACCGATAGATGCTAAAATTGGAAATTGGATTGAAGATATTGGAATAATTTTTTTACAAGGATATGGCTTAACAGAGACTGCACCAATAGCAGCACTTACACCAGAGTTTGACGCAAAGATTGGCTCAGCAGGAAAAGCTGTTGTAGGAGCAGAATTAAAAATTGATAATCCAAATGAAAATGGCGAAGGAGAAATATTAATAAAGAGTCAGACATTGATGTTAGGCTATTATGAAGATGAAGATGCTACAAATAAAGTAATAAAAACAGTAGATGGTGAAAGATGGTTCTATTCAGGAGATATAGGCTATTTGGATGATGAAGGATTTTTGTATATAACAGGAAGATGTAAAAATGTAATTGTTACGCAAAATGGAAAAAATATATATCCAGAGGAAATTGAATTGTTATTGGGAGATATCCCAGAAATTAAAGAGAGTCTTGTATATGGAAAAGAGCCTGAAAATGACAGAAAAGATGAGAAGGAATTAATAATATCTGCAAAGGTAATACCAAATTATGAAGAGATAGAAAAGATACATGGAAAAGGTTTAACAGAAGAACAAGTATATAACATTATTTGGGAAAAAGTTAAAAGCGTAAACAAAAAATTGACTTCGTATAAAGCAATTAAAAATTTAGAAATAAAACATGAAGAATTTGAAAAAACAACAACAATGAAAATAAAAAGATATGCGGAGCTAAAAAAAGACAAAAATTGACTTGACAATAAAAAAAGCGTGTAATAAAATTGTAGTAGAAAATATGATAATCCTATTGTAATTTTATTTATAGCATTATATAATATTATTGAAATTGTAAAAGTAGATATAATAACATAGGACAAAGGAGGTAATGTTTACAATGTCTAGAGCTGGCATAGTAAACGTGAGAATGGTAATCACGGAAGAAAAAATCTTATCAAATATTGATAAAGTACAAAAATTAATTAATCCAAACAGTAAAAAACAAATAGTACAATTAGAAGAAGATGCATATTTTAAAGATTTAATTGAATCAATAAAAACATACTTAATAGAATATCCAAAAAAGAAAAGTTTTCCTAAAGGAGTCTATAAAGCATCATATCAATTGGTAGAATATGCAACAAGTGAGTTTGAGGAAAACACAAAAAAAATAGAAGAATTAATAAGACAAAGAGAAGCTAATATAGCGCTAGCAGCAAAACTTAAAAATATATTAAATGCAATAGTCAATAAAGAAGCAAATTGGAAACAAACACTTAAAGAGGCTTCAAATGATTTCTCAGAAGATATAATAGATACATTAGGATTAATAGGAAGAGCAAAATCAAAGAAATCACAAAATTGCCAAGATGCAATGAAGTTAATTAATGCTAGAATAGCAAATTTGGAGTCAAACCTACATATTGAAATAGACATGGAGAGAATAGAAGACAGATCAAAAGCATTAAGCTACATAGGAATCGAAATTGCAGATGCGTTAAAGGCAATACCTGCACCTCAAGAAGAGAAAATAATACAAGAAGCAGATCAAGTAGCAATAGAAAATGAACAGTATATTGAAGAAACAAGAGTAAAAGTTAAACCAACTCTATGGCAAAGAATTAAAAATAGTAAGTTTGGAAGAACAGTAAGTAAAATTATGAGAATTAGAATAGTGGTACAAATACCTACACTTCCAGAAGGAAAAGAAGAATAAAAAATGTCGAAAAACCAGTTAAAATGACTGGTTTTTTTGATAAAAATAATATTTACAAAACATAGTTAGAGTGATATAATTACGGTGTCAATAATTTAAAATATATATGAAAGGGGCTTAATTATGAAAACGAACAAACTAAAAATGATAATGACTATATTTTTTACAATTTTTATATTATGCATATTATCATTAACAGTTAACGCAACAAATGATGAAATAGAAATATTAGAAAAATTAGAGGAAGGAGAAAAAAAATATATTATTTATATTTCGACAGATTCAGAATTTGAATTCGCCTTTTCAGATAACTCAGCAACAGAAATAGATGACTTAGTATTTTTACCATCGGTAACAGACACAAATGGAAATAACGTAGCTTATATAGACTCAACAATGTCAGCAACAACATATTTATGGGTAAAAAATACAACAAACAATACGATGCTTATAAAAGGATTAAAAGTAGATTTAACAGACACTGTTACAGATAGTATTGTTGACGAAATAGCTGATATAACAAAAAGAATTAAAGTTGACATGACTAAAAAAAATAAGGAAGAAAAAGAAATTGACGGCGTAAAAACTACAATAACAACAGGCAAAGTAGAAATAACAGATAATGAGAATTCAGTATATAAATATCAATTAATTAAAGTTACAGACAGCAACAAAGATTTTGAAACTTTAATTGAAAATATGAATAAAGCAACCAATATGTTTGAAAAATTGAAAGCATATAAACACTTTTATAATAGATATTATGAGCTAGTGCCTTCACCACGTGATTTAGCATGGCAAGAAGTAAAAAACATGACTATACCACAACCAGAAACGTCAGAAAATGGAGACAAATATATTTTATGGTTAATGCAAGATGGCGATATTATAGATTTGCAAATATTAACTTGTACTAGAGCAGAAGATGGTGGAGAAGAAATAGAAACTGTTATAGTAAAAGAAACATCTAAATTACCTTTTACATATGATAGTATGATTTTATTTATAGTATTAGGAGTATTAATAGTATTAGCAATAGTGTTATTAATAGTTAAAAATAGAAAAAATGAAAAATAGAATAATTAATATATTGTTAGCAATTTTAATAACAGGAATAATAGTAACAATAATACTTATAGTAATAAAATATGGAAGAAATCAAAAAAAAGAAAAAGAATTAAAGGATGTTGTTGAAATTGTTACAACAAAAATAAAAGAAAATAAAGAAGAAAATAAACCTATAGGAAATATAGAAGTGAAAGGTTATAAAGTAGAGGGAATAATAAAAATTTCTAAAATAAATATAGAATATCCAATACTAGAAAAAACAACTGATGAGGCTATGCAGTATTCTGTTACACACTTTTGGGGTGATAGTGTGAATGCAATAGGAAATTACACAATAGCAGGGCATAATAATATTGATGGTACAATGTTTGGGAATACAGACAGATTAGAAGAAGGAGACATTATAGAATTAACAGGACTTGACGGAAAAAATGTACAATATAAAATATTTAAGCAATATATTATTGATCCAGAAGATGTTAGTTGTGTAAAAAGTGTGAAGGCAGGAACTAGAGAAGTAACTTTAATAACTTGCCAAAATGGACATAAAAATAGATTAGTAACAAAGGCAAGAGAAATAGAACAAGAATAATTAATATAAAAGGTAGTGTAAGGTAATCTATGAAAAATGTAGAGGTGATTTTAATCGCTCGCACTTTGAAGAAATTACCAAAATAGAAATGGAAAGGGGCAAAAAAATGAAAAGCAAGTTCAGTTATAAAAGCAAAAGAACTATTATAATAGCAGCAATTATAACAGTACTTTTAGCTGGAACAGCAACAGGTGTGTATTTCTTTACAAAAGGTAATGCACAAGCACAAGCTGCTGGCGATAATAATACAACACAAGAACAATATGGCGATGCACCAGAGGAAAACAAGAACGAACAACAAAATAATACAACAGAGAATGAACAAAATAAAAATGAACAAGGAGAGACAACTCCAAATCAACAAGAAGAACAGGAAACAGAAAGACAAGAGCAAACAACAAATAACAATCAAACAACGCAAAATGAACAAACAACAACAACTACAACAGGGGAAGTTCCAAATCAAGAATATGTAACTGAAAGAGAAGAAACAGTTAAAAATCCTTGGGAATCATTAGAAGTGGGCTGGGGACCAACACAATTTGCGTCAATTGCATCAACTGCAAACTTAACAGCAAAGAAATCAAATCTTGAAATACATAAGACTGTAGACAAAGAAAGTGTAAAAATAGGAGATACACTAACATATACTATAAGCGTAAAGAATAATGGAGACAAAGTTGCAAAAGCAATAATATATGACAATGTACCAGAAGGAACAGTATTACTAAATAAAGATAATAATGAAGATGAAAATACAAAAAAATTAACTTGGAGAGTAACAGTAGAGCCTGGAAAGACAGAGAACGTTGAATTTACAGTAAGAGTTAAAGCAGAAAAAGGAACAATAAAAAACTCTGCAATTGTTAACGGAAAAACAACGGAAGAAACAGAAACAGGAATTATAAATATCACAGGTAAAAAAGAAGTAAATACCTCAGAAGCAAAAGTTGGAGATACATTAACATATACAATTACATTAACAAATAGTGGAAATGCAACAGGAACAGTAACAGTAACAGATGAAATCCCAGCGGGAACAACATTAGTTGAAAAGTCAATAACAAATAATGGTGTTGAATCTAATGGAACAATCACATGGACTGATGTAGAAGTAAAAGCTGGAGATACAGTAGAAGTTTCATTTAAAGTAACAATTAACAACGATACAAAAACATCAGTAAGAAACACAGCTGTAATTGATGATAACAAACCAACAGAAGAAGTTGAAACAAAAGTTGCAAATATTACAGGAGCAAAATCTGTAGATAAATCAACAGCAAAAGTTGGAGATACATTAACATACACAATAAAATTAACAAATAGTGGAAATGGTGATGGAAAAGTAACAGTAACAGATGAAATTCCAACAGGAACAAGAATAAAAGACGAAAACACAACTGGATATAATAAAGAAACAAATACAATGACATGGTCAAATGTAGAAGTAAAAGCTGGAAAATCAGCAAAATTAGCATTGGAAGTTGTTGTTGATGATAACATAAGCATAATAAAGAATATTGCTTATGTTGATGGTAATAAAATACCAGAGGAACCAGAAACAACTGTAAAACATCATTATACAGTTGAACATTATACAGAAAATTTAGATGGAACATATTCAAAAGTTGACAAAGATACAGTAGTTAGTGAAGATGTTGAAATAGGAACTAAGGTAAGTTACGAAGTCAAAAAATACGAAGGATTTGAATATGATGAAAGTCAAACAGTAAATAAAGATGCAACAGTACCAGATAACAACAACTTGGTTGTAAAACTATATTATACAAGAAATAGTTACAAAGTAACATATGAGTATGAAGGAACAGTTCCAGCAGGAGCAAGTAATTTACCAGAAGAAGCAACATACAAATATGGAGCAAATGTAACAGTAGCAGAAGAAGCAACAGCTCCAGGATACACATTTAGCGGTTGGGATAAAGAAGATTTCACAATGCCAGCAGAAGATGTAGTAATCAAAGGAAGCTTTACAGCAAACACAGATACACAATATAAAGTAGAACATTATCTACAAGATTTAGATGGAAATAGCTACACATTAAAAGATACAGAGACATTAGCAGGAACAACAGATACAACAGCAACAGCAACACCAAAACAATACCCAGGATTCACATATGATTCAACAGTAGAAGGAACAAAAACAGAAGGCGTTATAACAGGCGATGGTCAACTAGTATTAAAATTATATTATACAAGAAATAATTACAAAGTAACATATGAATATGAAGGAACACCTCCAAGTGGAGCAAGCGCATTGCCAACAGAGAAAACATACAAATATGGAGCAAGTGTAACAGTAGCAGAGGATGCAACAGCACCAGGATATAAATTTAGTGGTTGGGATCATGAAGACTTTACAATGCCAGCAGAAGATGTGGTAATTAAAGGAAGCTTTGAAGCAAGAAATGATACAAAATATAGAGTAGAACATTACTTAGAAAATTTAAATGATGAAGGATTTACATTAGAAGAAGGCAAAGATTATGCTGCAACAACTGATACAAAAGTAACAGCAGAGCCAAAAGAATATCCAGGATTCACATTTGATTCAACAGTAGTTGGAACAAAAACAGAAGGAATAGTAACAGGCGATGGTCAACTAGTATTAAAATTATATTATGTAAGAGCAACTTATACGTATACAATACATTATTTCTACAATGGAGTAGAAGATGAAGGAAAACAAGAGGGACCATTCCAAGCTAAGTTTGGAGAAAAAGTTAACTCATATAGAGATAAAAGTGAGGAAGGAAAATACACTCAATATGATATAACATCTTCTAATAAAACAGAAGAAGCAATTCTTGTAATCGGTACAGGAGAAAACTTCATTAATGTATATTATGGAACACCAGAAGTTTCAATAAATAAAGATGTTAGCTCAAAAGTAGCAAATGTAGGAGATACATTAGATTACACAATTACAGTATCTGAAAATAGAAAGCTTGTAAATGCAAGAAATATAAAAGTAACAGATAATTTACCATCAGAGCTAGATGTAATAGCAGATAGTATAACATCAGGTGGAAAATTAAATGATGCAAAAACAGAAATTGAATGGAATATTGCTGAACTTGAAAAAGGTAATAATGTTGAATTAAAATTCACAGCAAGAATCAAACCAAACTCAATAGGAAAAACGATTTCAAATACTGCAAATTTAGGTGGCACAACGAGTGGAGATAGTAATACAGTAACAACAACTGTATCTGAATTAAAAGCTGCAGTAAAAGAAGTTAAAAAAGGAACAACTGGAAAAGACGCTGTGAATATTGTACTTGTAATGGATTTATCATATAGCATGAAGTCAAACAAAACATCAGATGGAGTTACGAGACTAGAGGCTGCAAAAACAGCTGCAACAAAATTCATAAACTCTATATATACAAAGGATCCAAAATCTAAAGTTACAGTAACAGTATTAACGTTTAACTCGGCAAATCCATTAACTACTATTAAATATGTGGGAACAGAAAGATGCACTAATAATGATATATTGCATCTACATTGGAATTGTAAAAATATAGATGGCGTTTGGTATTCTAAATGGGAAGAAAATACAGTAGAGATACCATATTCAGGAACATCTAAGTTGGGATTTGCTGATAAAAGTAACTATACAAGTCTAGTAGAAGAAATAAATGAAATAACATTGCCAAATGAGAATCCTGGTCCTGGACTTGGAACTAATGTATCTGCTGCATTAGATTTAACTAAAACAACAGTAGCTGATTTGGAAGAAAATCACTCAGAAAATTCTAATGTTGTAATACTTCTATCTGACGGAGCTCCAACAACAAGTTATTCAGGAAATTCTAGTTGGAATAATTATGAGGGATTAAGAAATCAAGCTTCAGAAATTAAAGGAAATCCTATAACAACAGAATTCTATTCTATTCAATTTGGAACTGAAGATGGAGCATATGACTTGTTAAGGGCAATGTCATCAAATAATACTGTTTACACATCGAATAGTATAAACTCATTAGTTGAAAACTTTACTAACATACTGGATCAAAATACAACAAAAGACCCAATAGACACAGTAAACGGAAAATATACAACTACATTATCAAATCCTTTAGTAGTAGATGCTGATAATCTAATAACAGTAACTTATAAAGGTACAACATTATTTACATGCAAAAGTTTGCCAAGCAACGGATTAACATACGATTCTACAACAAAGACAATAACATGGGATATAAATGCATGGAACGCAGTTGAAGACCATACTAAAGTAACTACAAATGACATTGTTATACAGTGCTATGTAGAAAGATAATGTAAAACATAATATTTTACAAAATAATAAAACCTATCAATTTTAAGTTGATAGGTTTTATTCGTGTTAATGGACATTTTAAGTAGTATGGTGTCATTTTAAATATATAGTAAAAAAATAATAGAACCGCTGTAATATCAGTGGCTATAATTTAATTTTTGGTTATTTTTATATGTTTTGCATTCGTAAGATTTTCTTTAGAATTTATATTTATTTTTTTAGTACTATTAGAAAGAACTTTGCTTACATAAGTATCAAATGATACAATGTCAGATTGGTTTTCATCAAGCAATATTACAGTTAAATGTAAATCAGAGATATCTTCCTCAGAAGTATTATCTAAAAATACAGATACCTTGGTTTGGTTTTGATTGGATGTGTCTATTTGAAAATTTTTTATTTCTAAGTACTCTAAATTTTCTACAGTATTTGTAGTTTTCTCAACAACTTCTAAATTCTCAATATTAACTTCATTAAGAGTTTCATTTGAAAATATGGTATTTTCAACTTTTGACGAGATGTTTTTACTATTTTAACTATTAAAAAAAGTATATATAGAATCTCTATAATGATATAATAGTAACAAAATAATTACAATAATCAAAAAAATAAATACAGGTAAAATATTAAATTTGTGACTTATAATACAATAGATTTTCTATAATGTCAAATAAAGTAGAAAATATTGGAAAAAACATATTGAATAAGATAGAATAGAATACAAAAATGTGATAAAAATCATGAAAAAACCTGTAAAAGTGTGATAAAATCATCTGAAAACCTTGCAAAAATGTGATTTAATAGTATAATTAATATAGAAAGCAGTATATTATTAATAGGAGATGATAATTTTGAAGAGATTTATAATAGAAAAATTAAAAGAATGGAAAGAAAGCAAATATAGAAAACCATTAATTTTAAAAGGAGCAAGACAAGTAGGTAAAACCTATATTTTAAAACAGTTTGGAGAAGAAAATTACGAGGGAGTTGCATATTTCAATTTTGACCATGACGAAGATTTGTATAATTTATTTGAGAATACAAAAGATCCAAAAAGAATATTAGAACAATTAGCATTTATATATGGCAAGGCAATTATGCCAGAAAAAACATTAATAATATTTGACGAAATACAAGAATGTCCAAATGCTCTTAATTCATTAAAATATTTTTATGAGGAAGCGAACGAATATCATATAGCTTGTGCTGGTAGTTTGTTAGGAATACGATTATCACACACTTCATTTCCAGTTGGAAAAGTAGAATTTATGAATATGTATCCAATGTCTTTTAGTGAGTTTTTAATTGCAGACAATGCACAAAATTTGGTAGATTATATGAAATCATTGAAGAAAATAGAACAAATACCAGACATATTCTTTAATCAATTGAGCGAAAAACTAAAAGCATATTTTATAATTGGCGGAATGCCAGAAGCTGTTAATGCTTGGGTAAATGAAAAAGATATGGAACTTGTGAACAAAATACAAGAAAATATACTAAGTGCATATGAAAGTGATTTTTCAAAACATACACAAGATAGTGAGGCAAATAAAATATCGCTAATATGGAACAGTATTCCATCACAACTTGCAAAAGAGAATAAGAAATTTCTATATCAGGCTGTAAGAGAAGGTGCAAGAGCGAGAGAATATGAAGGTGCATTAAATTGGCTAAACGATGCAAATTTAATATATAAAATTTATAATATAACTAAACCGGATTTCCCATTAAAAGCTTATATAGACTTGTCATCATTCAAAATATATATGAATGATGTTGGCTTATTAAGAAAAATGGCAGGATTAGATAGTAGAATTGTAATAGAAGGAGACAGACTATTCGAAGAATTTAAAGGAGCATTCACAGAAAATTTTGTGCTTAATATGCTAAATACAACTTTAGATAATGTTCCAAATTATTTTACTTTTGATAGAAATGAGATTGATTTTGTAATTCAAAATAAAAACAGAATAATACCAATAGAAGTAAAAGCAAACAAGTCAACGAATAATACTAGCCTAACAAGATACAATGAAAAATTTGATAATGATATTTCTATAAGATTTTCTATGAATAATTTGATTAAAGATGGAAAAATAATTAACATACCACTATTTTTAATAGAATATATGGAAAATTTCATACAATTTTAAAGATTAGACAATAGTGTAATATAATTGTAAAAAAAATAACATTTATTTGTAATAAAATAAATTCATATATGTTATATAATAAAAATAGTAGGAGTAATGTATATGAATGATAAAAAAATATTTGAACTAACTGGTATAAATGTAATAGAAAAAATTGAATTTGAAGCTAAAGAAGAAATAGTAGATAATGTTGCAAACATATTGGCAAGTGAATTTGAGCAAATTAATTATAGGGAAATTAAAACAAAGTTGTTAGAAACGCCAATGTACATAGCTGATGTACCAAACCAATATTATGGAGTTGTTTTTTTGCACGATAATTCTTCTATATATATAGATAAAAAAATTGACATTTTAGAATTGTCAGAAAGAGTTATACATGAATTTATACATGCAATACAAACAGTAAAAGACAAAAAGAATAATACCCAAAAAGTGGGAGTTTGTGAATTTAATGAATTTAAAGCAACAGGAATAGGATTAAATGAAGCAGCAGTACAATATATAACATCTAAAATAGAAGGCAAAAAATATGAATATATAGAAAAATATGAGGTTGTTGCTAAAACGTATAATGAACAAAGATATCCGTTAATGTGCAATTTAATATTACAACTAATTTATGTGACGGGAGAAAACATTTTTCTGGATAGTATACTAAATTGTAAAAATGATTTTGAATATAAAATAATGGAAAATTGTGGAGAGGGAACTTATACAACAATAATTAATGGATTAGATAAAATGTTGTATGCAGAAGAAGAAAATATACAACTATTTCAATTTTTAGAAAAGCATAAACAAACGAGTAATGCAAACACAGATTATGCAACAACAGAGCAAGAAATATATAAAACAATGGCAAAAATAGAATCAAACAGAAAAATAATAAAAGAGACATATATAAAATTGGAAAATTTAATATTAAATTCATATTTCAACAAATACTTTTCAAGAATAGAAACACTAGATGATATAATAGCATATAGAAAAGACTTGTACAATTATAAAGAAATATATGGAATGAATAGCTTTGATAATGAATACAACAAATATTATTCAAACAAAATAAAAGATTTGGAAGATAAACGAATTAATATAATGAGAAAAACAGGACAATTTTCTTTAGCTAAAACAGATAACAAAATATTAAATATCTTTTCAAAAATAAGAGCTGCATTATTGGGCATATTTAAAAGAAACATACAAAAAGAAGAAAACAGATAAAGTTTTCTTCTTTTACTTATAAAAACATATTTAAAAAATTAAGAACAATAATTCCTAATCCAATTTTCCAGGTAATTGTAGTAGTTTTATCAAATAAATTACGAGCCAATGCTAAACGGTATTCTTTTCTAACAGTTAAAGCAAGGCAGTTTGTGTTATCTGTAGTCTCTTTTGGAATGTTCATATTTATTTCATTCACATTTATCACATCCTCTATATTTATCATAAGTAAACTAAAAAATTATTAATTAAAGTATAACATAAAAGGAAAAATATTGCAATAACGTTGACATATGTTCCAAGATATGGTAAAATAATTAACTGTAAGCCGCCTAGGTCGGGTAACTAAATATTAGCTAAAAGCTAATTACCTTGAATTTTATGCTTAGCGAGTATTCGGATAAGAGGAGGTGTACATGTAATGTACGCAATAATTGAAAGCTGTGGAAGACAATACAAAGTAGCAGAAGGAGATGTAGTATTCTTTGAAAAATTAGAAGGCGAAGAAGGAAAAAAAGTTACATTTGATAATGTAGTTTTAGTATCTAATGATTCAAAAGTAGAAGTAGGAGCTCCTTATGTAAAAGGTGTAAAAGTAGAAGGAAAAGTAGTTTCTCATGGTAAAGGTAAAAAAATCTTAGTGTACAAATATAAAGCAAAAAAGAATTATAGAAGAACACAAGGTCATAGACAACCATATACAAAAGTAGAAATTACAAAGATAAAAATGCCTACAGAAAAAGCAGAAGTAAAGGAAGCTTCAGCAAAAAAGGCAACTGCTAAAAAAGAAGCATAATAAGAGATATAAAGCACATGAAGGGAGTGAGAAAACATGGCTCATAAGAAAGGTCAAGGTAGTGTTAAAAACGGTAGAGATAGTGAATCTAAACGTTTAGGACTAAAAAGAGCTGATGGACAAATAGTTCCAGCAGGAAATATATTAGTTAGACAGAGAGGCACTAAATTCCATCCAGGAACAAATGTTGGAATTGGTAGTGATGATACGTTATATGCAAAAGTAACTGGAAAAGTTAAATTTGAGAGACTAGGAAGAGATAAAAAGAAAGTCAGTGTTTATCCAGTGGAAGAAGGTAACAATTAGGGATAGTCCCCAATTGTCCAAAAGCAGTAGAAAAAGTTCTACTGCTTTTTGTCATAATACTTGCAAATAGGCAATATTTACCTTATAATTATATAAGAAAAATGTATAATAAATTCAAAAAAGGAGATTTTACTATGGAAAGTAAAAAACGTGTTTTGACAGGAGATAGACCAACCGGAAAATTACATATAGGGCACTATTTTGGGTCTTTAAAAAAGAGAGTAGAAATGCAAAATAGTGGAGAGTATGATTTATATATATTAATAGCAGATGTTCAGGCATTAACAGATAACTTTAACAATCCAGACAAAGTCAGAGCAAATGTAAGACAAGTAGCATTAGATTATTTATCTATAGGGATAGACCCTGAGAAAACCACAATATATATTCAATCTATGATACCAGAAACAGCGGAACTTACAGTCTTTTATTCAAACCTAGTTACAATAGCAAGACTGCAAAGAAACCCTACAGTAAAGACGGAAATAGCTCAGAAAAAAGAACTATTTGGCGAAAGTGTAACATATGGGTTCTTGGGGTATCCTGTAAGTCAAGCAGCAGATATAACATGTTTTGATGGCGAACTAGTACCAGTAGGAGAGGATCAACTTCCTTTAATTGAACAATGTAGAGAAATAGTAAGAAAATTTAATAGTATTTATGGAGAGACATTAAAAGAGCCAGAGGCAGTGCTATCTAAAGGAAAAAGAATAAAAGGGCTAGATGGAAATGAAAAAATGGGTAAATCCTTAGGAAATGCAATATATTTATCTGACAGTGAGGAAGAAGTTAATAAAAAAGTTATGAGCGCGGTAACAGATCCTAATAGAATAAGAAAAGATGACTTGGGAAATCCAGATATATGTATGGTTGCATATTATCATAACTTGTTTACAAATTTAGAGGAATATTCTACAGTTTGTAAAGAATGTAGAGCAGGAGAAAGAGGATGTGTAGCGTGCAAAAAGCAATTAGCAAAAAATATTAACGAATTTCTAAAGCCAATGAGAGAAAAAAGAGCATATTATGAAGAACACCCAGAAATAGTAGATAAAATATTAATGGAAGGAACAGCCAAAGCTCAAAAAACAGCCAAAGAGACAATGAAAAAAGTAAAAAAAGCAATGAGATTAGATTACTAAAAGACATTTGTGGACGGGTCACTTTTGTCCTTTATATAAAAAACAAACTTGTGTGCCCAAAAATAATATATTTAAAAGAAAGGAGGAATAATCAATTAGATATTTATAATTGATTATACGAGAAAACATGTTTAAAAAAGGTGATTTATGCAAACATTTTAAAGGAAAAGATTTAATACAAAAGAATATTTATGAAGTATTAGAAACAGGGGTAAAATATACAGGAACAGCAGAAGGTATTACGGATAAATTAATTGTATATAAAAACATTTTCCAAGAAGATAAAATATTTGCAAGAGAAGAAAGTCAATTAGCAGAACAATTAGAAGAAAGCAAGCAAGAAGAATTTGGACAAAAATATCGTGTAGAAAAATTGACACAAGAAGAGATAGAAATGATAAAGACAGAGGAATTTATAAAAGCTAAAAAAGAATATATGAAAGAGGTAAGATAATGTTTACTGACTATGTAAAAATAATTGTAAAAGCAGGCGATGGAGGTAATGGAGCTGTTTCTTTTCGTCGTGAAAAGTATGTAGCAGCAGGAGGACCAGATGGAGGAGATGGTGGCAAAGGAGGAGATGTTTACTTTGCAGTGGATCCAGACGCTAATACATTAATAGATTTTAGATACAAAAAGAAATTTAAAGCGGAAAATGGTAATAATGGAGAAGGCGGACATAGATATGGAAAAAGTGGGGAAGATCTTACTATTAAAGTACCATTGGGAACTATAATAAAGGATTCAGCCACTGGAAAAGTATTGGCAGATTTGTCGGAAAAAGGCGAAAAAGAGCTAATTATATTAGGAGGAAGAGGTGGAAAAGGAAATTCACACTTCGCAACTTCAACCAGACAAGCTCCTAGATTTTCACAGCAAGGAGAAAAAGGGGAAGAAAAAGAATTAATACTTGAATTAAAATTATTAGCAGATGTTGGACTAATTGGATTTCCAAATGTAGGCAAATCAACATTTTTATCAGTAACAACATCAGCAACGCCTAAAATAGCGGATTATCACTTTACAACATTAGAACCTAATTTGGGAGTTGTAAAGAGTGAATATGGAGACAGCTTTGTAATTGCTGATATACCTGGAATTATAGAAGGTGCAAGCGAAGGAACAGGGTTAGGACTTCAATTTTTACGACATATAGAGAGGACAAGATTGTTATTACATGTAATAGATGTATCTGGCTCGGAAGGAAGAAATCCAGTAGAAGACTTTAAGATTATAAACAATGAGCTAAAAAAATATAGTGAAAAATTAAGCAAAAGAAAGCAGATAATAGTAGCAAACAAAATAGATAGTATGCAAGATGAAACACTTTATAAAGAATTAAGCGAATTAGCTAAAAAAGAAAAATTGGAAATATTTAAAATATCAGCAGTTACAGGAGAAGGAATAAAAGAACTTTTAAATAAGGTTTCGCAAGAATTGAAAGAATTACCAAAAGAAGATCTTGTAGAAGTAGAAAAAGATAAAAAAATATATGAATTAAAAGATGAATCACAATTTACAATATATAAAGAAGGCAAAATCTTTGTTGTTGACGGTCCAGCAGTACAAAGGGTAATGAGAAGAGTAAATGTAGAAGACAATGAATCACTACATTATTTCCATAAATGCTTAGATGACTTAGGAGTAAATCAAGCGTTGAAAAAAGCAGGGGTACAAGAAGGTGACACTGTAAGAGTAGTGGATTGGGAATTAGAATGGTATGATTAAAATTTAAAACTTTTGTTTGACATTTATTTGTTTGTATGATATTATATTGGCAGATAAAAGAAGGAGTGATTTATAGTGAGAGAAAAAAAACTAAAAACAGGCATTAATAAAAGGGAAAAGGCAATATTAAAATTTATAGAAAAGCAAATAAACAAAAACGGTTATCCACCATCAGTAAGAGAGATAGGAGAAGCTGTTGATCTAAAATCTACTGCTACAGTACATGGATATTTATCTAGACTAGAGCAAAAGGGGTATATTAAAAAAGAAGAACAAAAAGGTAGAACATTAAGATTACTAAAAGGGGAAGACGGAAAAGAAAGAAACAAAAAGGCAGAACCTAAAAATCTATATACAGGTAAAGAAATGGTAGAGGTTCCTGTAATTGGAAAAATTACAGCTGGAGAACCTATTTTAGCAGTTGAGAATGTAACAGATACATTTCCAATTCCACTAGACTTTGTTGGAAATTGTGAAAGCTTTATGCTAACAGTTAGAGGAGAAAGCATGATAGAAGCTGGAATCTTAAATGGAGATTATATTTTAGTAAAAAAACAAAACACAGCAGAAAATGGAGAAATAGTTGTAGCTTTAATAGGAGATGAAGCAACAGTAAAAACATTTTATAAAGAAAAAGACCATATAAGATTGCAACCAGAAAATAGTACAATGGATCCTATTATAGTTCCAGATTGCCAAATTCTAGGAAAAGTTGGAGGAGTATTTAGAAAAATATAAAATTCCTATATAAATAAGAAAGGGGAACAAAATGAGTGATTATATGGACTTTTGGTGCATAGATAAAAGAAAAAGAATGCACAATATAATAATGTATATCTTAATAATTGCACTATTATTTGTATTTTCAAATGTAATGATTTATTTATATATAAATGGAACATACAAGGCAATAGAGGATAGTAAAATAGAAGTAGAAAATCCTAACATAACTATTGAACAAGCAAAAGCAACCTATGTTAATGGATATGTAAATGGAAAGATAAAAAATAATACAGAAGAAACAATTAATGAAAAGTACATAAAATTTGAATTTTCTACACTTAGAGATGTGAATATAGGAAATAAATATTTAAAAATAGAAAATTTGGAACCAGGACAAGAAATAGAATATAAGGTTAATTTTAAATATCAAGACATAAAAAAGATGAAGATTAGTGAAGCAACAGCAGAAGAAGTAAAAAATGCAACAGAAAGCGAATTTGAGATAACAGAAGAAATGAAACAAGGAGTGTTAATAGGAACACTATTAATATTATTATTAAAATAACAACACAAACACTTGAAAAATAAGCAAAAAAGTGTTACTATATGAAATAATTATAAAAAAAGCGATAATAAAGGACACGGTATATAAATTAGTAATATTTAGAGAGCCAAATACTTGCTGAAATTTTGGTATATGAAAAATATATATTATCACCTTTTATGTTGTTTAATTGAACAGAAATAAGTAAATTAAACCGTAAATCTTGCGTTAAAGATATTAAGAGAGATAATATTAAATTATCTAATTTAGGTGGTACCGCGGAAACAAAACCATTTCGTCCTAAAAAGGGCGGAATGGTTTTTAACATACATTGAAAAATGTAGGGACGATTTTAATCGCCCGCACTTCGAAGAAATTACTAAAAAAGAACAGGAAGGGGAAAATAAAGTGGAAGAAGAAAAAAAAGATTATGGCAAAACACTTAACTTGCCAAGTACAGATTTTCCGATGAGAGGAAATTTACCAGAAAATGAACCAAAAATAAAAGAAGAGTTGTATGACAATGGACTGTATGAAAAAATGTTAAAGAAGAATGAGGGAAAAACACCATTTGTATTACATGATGGACCTCCATATGCAAATGGAGAAATCCATTTAGGACATACTTTAAATAAGGTACTTAAAGATACGGTGGTAAGATATAAAAATTTAAAAGGGTATTATACTCCTTTTATACCAGGTTTTGATACACATGGATTGCCAACAGAGAAAAGAGCAATACAAGTATTAGGGCTTAATAAAGATGAAATAGGAGTTACAAAATTTAGAAATACATGTCGAGACTTTGCATTAGGTTTTGTTCAAAAACAAACTGAGGGATTTAGAAGATTAGGAGTTTTAGGCGATTGGGAAAACCCATATATAACATTAAAGCCAGAATTTGAGGCAAGACAGATTGGCGTATTTGGAGAAATGTACCAAAAAGGTTATATATATAAAGGTCTAAAACCTGTATACTGGTGTACAGACTGTGAAACAGCATTAGCAGAAGCAGAAATAGAATATGCTGATGTAAAAACAACATCAATATATGTAAAATTTAGGGTGGCAGATGGAAAAGGAAAGTTAGATGAAAAAGACACATATATAGTAATTTGGACTACTACGCCTTGGACACTTCCAGGAAATACAGGAATAACTGTAGGAGAAGAATTTGAATATAGTGTTGTAGACACAGGAAAAGAAAAATTAGTAATAGCAACAGAACTTGTAGATAAAGTAATGCAACTAGCTAAAATAGAAAATTATAAAACTATAAAACAATTAAAGGGGAAAGATCTAGAAGGAATACAATGTAAACATCCATTTTTAGACAGAAAATCAAAAGTTGTATTAGGTAGTGAAGATACAATATTGGTAGAATTGGGTACAGGTACAGGGGCTGTACATACTGCACCTGGTTATGGAAAAGAAGATTATCTTTGTGGAATGAAAAATGGATTAGAAATAGTAGTAACAGTAGATGGAAAAGGCTATCAGACAGAAGGAGCAGGACCATTTAAAGGGTTATTCTATGAAAAATCAAATGCAGAAATAATTAAATGGCTAGAAGAAAATAATGCATTATTGCAAAAAGAAGAATTAGTTCACTCATATCCACATTGTTGGAGATGTAAAAATCCAATTATATTTAGAGCAACAGATCAATGGTTTGCTTCAATAGATGGCTTTAGAGAAAAAGCTATAGAAGAAATAAAGAAAGTTGATTGGATTCCAGCATGGGGAGAAGATAGAATATTAAACATGGTAAAAGATAGAAGTGACTGGTGCATTTCTAGACAACGTACATGGGGTGTACCAATACCAATATTCTATTGCAAAGAATGTGGAAAAGAATATATTACAAAAGAAAGCATAGAAAAAATTCAAAAAATATTTAGAGAAAAAGGGTCTAATGCTTGGTTTGATATGACAGAAGAAGAGTTGATGCCAGAAGGTGCAAAATGTGAATGTGGGCATACACACTTTAAAAAAGAAACTGACATTATGGATGTTTGGTTTGACTCTGGTTCTTCACATCAAGGCGTATTGGTTGAAAGAGGTTTACCATACCCAGCAGATTTATATCTAGAGGGAAATGACCAATATAGAGGATGGTTCCAATCATCTATGTTAACAGCAGTTGCGACAACAGGTCAATCACCATATAAACAAGTTTTAACACATGGATTTTTAATAGACATGGATGGAAGAAAAATGTCTAAATCATTAGGTAATGGTGTAAATCCACAAGATGCAATAAAACAATATGGAGCAGATATACTAAGACTATGGGTAATATCTTCAGACTTTAAATCAGATATAACGGTATCACAAGATATTATGAAACAAATAGCAGAAGTTTATAGAAAAATAAGAAACACAGCAAGATATATATTAGGCAATATTTCTGACTATAACCCAGAAGAACCTGTAGAATATAATAAGTTACAAGAAATAGATAAATGGGCTTTAACAAGGCTAAATAAACTTATTAAAGATTGTACGAATAATTATGACAAGTACGATTTTCATATTGTATATCACGATATAAATCAATTTTGCGTAACAGATATGAGTAATTTTTATCTAGATATAATAAAAGATAGATTATACTCTTCTAAAAAGGACTCTATAGAAAGAAGAGCAGCACAAACAACAATGTATGAAATATTAAATACATTAGTAAAAATATTAGCTCCAATTTTATGCTATACAGCTGAAGAAATATGGAAATATATGCCACACACGAAAAATGAACAAGTAGAAAGTGTTATGCTAACATATTTCCCAGAGGTTAATGAACAATATGACAATAAAGAACTAACAGAGAAATGGAATAAGATATTAGAACTAAAAGAGTTGGTATCTAAAAACTTAGAGTTAGCAAGAGCAGACAAAATTATAGGACACTCTTTGAATGCAAAGATAACATTATATGCAAATGACAAAGATTACGAGTTTATAAAAAATAATTTAGAAATATTAAAAACAGTATTTATTGTTTCAGATTTACAGGTTGAAGAAAATTTGAGAAAAGAAAAAGAAAAAATCGGCATAAAAGTAGAAATGGCAGAAGGAGAAAAATGTGAAAGATGTTGGATGTATTCTACAACAGTAGGAGAAGACAAAGAAAATCCTACAATATGCCATAGATGCAGTCAAGTAATTAAGGAGTAACAAAATGAAAGTATCAGATTTTAATTATAATCTGCCACAAGAACTAATTGCACAGGTTCCAATAAAAAATAGAGATGAGTCAAGATTAATGGTTTTAGATAAAAAGAATAAAACAATAGAACACAAAATATTCAAAGATATAATAAATTATCTAAAACCAGGAGACTGTCTTGTAAGAAATAATACAAAAGTAATACCAGCAAGACTATATGGAATAAAAGAAGAAACAGGAATAAATGTAGAATTTTTACTTTTGAATAGAATTGAAGGCGACTATTGGGAAGTCATGGTTAGACCGGGTAGACGTTTAAAAGAAGGAACAAAAGTAATATTTGGAAATGGAATATTACAGGCAGAGATATTAGAAATAATGAATGGTGGAAATAGAAAAGTTAAATTTACATATGAAGGAATTTTTAACGAAATTTTAGATAAAATTGGACTTATGCCATTACCACCATATATTCACGAAAAACTAAAAGAAAAAGATAGATATCAGACAGTGTATGCAAAGTATGAAGGCTCAGCAGCGGCGCCAACAGCAGGTCTACACTTTACAAATGAGCTATTAGAAGAGATTAGACAAAAAGGAATAGATATAGCAAATGTAACATTGCATGTGGGAATAGGTACCTTTAGACCAGTTAAAGAAGAAAATGTAGAAGAACATGCTATGCATACAGAGCATTTTTACATTAAACAAGAAGATGTAGAAAAAATAAATAAAGCAAAAAAAGAAGGACACAGAATAATAGCTGTTGGAACAACTTCTTGTAGAGTGTTAGAAAGTATTGCAGATGAAAATGGATATGTAAAACCAATAGAAGCAGATACAGGAATATTCATCTATCCAGGTTATAAATTTAAATGTATAGATGGTTTAATTACAAATTTTCATTTACCAGAATCTACTTTAATAATGCTAGTGTCAGCGTTAGCAGGTAAAGATTATATAATGCATGCATATGAGGAAGCGGTCAAAGAAAAATATAGATTTTTTTCTTTTGGAGATGCAATGGCTATATTATAAAACAATTAAATATATAAAAAATTATTTGCATTTTAGGAAAGGAAACAAGAATGAAATCAGCAATAACATATGAATTATTACATGTTGACAAAAATAGTGGTGCTAGAAGAGGAATAGTACATACTCCACATGGAGACATACAAACACCAATTTTTATGCCTGTAGGAACACAGGCAACAGTAAAATCTTTAACGCCTGAAGAACTAAAAGAAGAAGTAAAAGCACAAATTATATTATCAAATACATATCATTTATACTTAAGACCAGGACATGAATTAGTAAAAGAAGCAGGCGGATTGCATAATTTTATGAGGTGGGACAGACCAATACTGACAGATTGTGGAGGCTTTCAGGTTTTTAGCTTAAGTGATTTAAGAACTATAACAGAACAAGGGGTGGAGTTCAAGTCACATTTAGATGGAAGTAAACACTTCTTTTCACCAGAAAAAGTAATGGAAATAGAAGAAGCGTTGGGAGCAGATATAATAATGTCATTTGACGAATGTGTTGAATACCCAGCTACATATGAATATACAAAACAATCAATGGAAAGAACAACAAGGTGGGCTGTTAGGTGTAAAGAGGCACACAAAAATACAGATAAACAGGGTCTATTTGGAATAATACAAGGCGGATTTTATGAAGATTTAAGAAAGCAAAGTGCAGAAGACTTAATTAAATTGGATTTTCCAGGATATGCAATAGGAGGAATAAGTGTAGGAGAACCAACTGAAGAATTTCTAAGAATATTAAAATATACCACTCCATTAATGCCAGAAAATAAACCTAGATACCTTATGGGAGTTGGTAGTCCAGATTACCTAATAGAGGCAGCTCTTGCTGGAATAGATATGTGTGATTGTGTATTGCCAACAAGGATTGCTAGAAATGGAACAGCAATGACATCTAATGGAAAAGTGGTAGTAAGAAATGCAGTATATGCAAAAGATTGGGGACCACTTGATTCAGAATGTGACTGCTATACTTGTAAAAATTATACAAGAGCATATATAAGACATTTGATAAAAGCAAATGAAATATTGGGAGTAAGATTATTATCAATTCACAATTTAAGATTCTTGACTAAATTAATGGAAAGAGTTAGAATAGAAATAGAGAATGACAACTTGCTGAATTTTAAAAAAGAATTTTACGCTAAATATGGTTATACAAAAGAATAAAAAATGGTTACGAGCTAGAAAAAGCGAACCTGAAAGAAAGGAATGTAATAAAATATGGATCTTACTGGTAATAGAAACATGAAATCTAGCAATGAAGAAAAGATAAAAAAAACACTTAAAACCACTATTGTTATATTAAGTGTGATTTCAATTTTAATAATTATTTTAATAGGACTTTTATATGTTCAGAAGAAAAAAGCGTTAAAAATATTTATTGATGGTGCAGACAATACAAAAATAATGGATAGCAAAATAGTTTTTGAAGGAGACAAAATATACATTCCAATAAAAACATTTGCTAAACAGGTGGGATATGAAGTGTTTGATGGAGAATACAAACAATCATACATAGAAGACAAAAACAAATGTTATATAAAAAATAAAGATGAGGTTACCTCATATGTGTTAGATTCTAATCAGATTTATAAAAAGATAATTACAACAAATGAAGTAAGTAATTATGAATATTTTGAAATTGATGAACCAGTAAAAAAAATTAATGGAGAATTATATGCATCTATAAATGGTATATCAAATGGATGTAATGTAGCAATTTCATACAACAAAGAAAATAATAAAATAGATATATATACACTTTCAAAATTAGTAACATCATATACGGCTCAAGGTACAAAATTCGAAAAAACTTCGGCGCTTGTAGGTGAAGATGTTAATTATAGTAATCAAAAAGCAATATTATATGGAATGATGGTTGTAAAAAATGATGAGAAGAAATTTGGAGTTTGTGATTTAAAAGGGCAAACTATAATAGGTACAAAATATAAAAGCATAAAATTTATCGAATCATTAAAAAGCTTTATAGTTAAAACAGATGATAATAAAGTTGGAATAATAACATATGCAGCAACCCCTATAATTCCACCAGAGTATGACAATATAGAGCAAATAAATAATCAACTATACTTAGTGGCTATAAACAAAAAATTTGGAATAATAAATAAAGAAGGAAAAACAATAGTATATTCAGAATACGACCAAATAGGTGTTGACGCTACTAAATATCCTTCTATAGATAATCAATATATAATGCTAGATAAATATATTCCTGTCATGAAAGATAAAAAATGGGGAATGTATAACACAGATGGGCAAGAGGTTTTAGGTTTGGAATATGATGAAATAGGTTGTACAGAAAAGTATAAATCTATAGCAGACCCTGTAGTCGTAATACCAAAATATGAACTAATTGTTGCAAAAAAGAATAATGCATATGGATTAGTTGATGGAACAGGAAAAACAAAAATACAATTTGCACTAAAAAACGTTTATTCAGTATTAAGTGCAGGAGTGAATAAATATTATATGGTATATGAAGGCAAGGAAATTAATATAGAAGATTACCTTGAACAAAATAAATAATAAAAAAATAGTGTGCTATAAGCACATTATTTTTTTTGCAAAAAGCAATTGTTCTAAAACACAAAAACAAGAATACAAATGTAAAAGAATAATTATAAAAAACTAAAGGAGGTCACAATGGAAAAAATAAATAAAATGGAAAGAAGTAAACATGAGCAAAACATAATTAGAATAGTAAAAGGAAGTCTTTTTGCAATTATATTAACATTTATTTTTTTATTTATATTTGCAACAATACTAACATATTCTAATATACCAGAAAGTACAATAACACCAATAGTAATTATAATAACAGCTATAAGTATTCTAATAGGGAGCGCAAAAAGTACAAGAAATATAAATAAAAATGGTATGATAAATGGAGGCATGGTAGGATTAATATATATAACTTTTTTATATGTTTCATCAAGCATAGTGTTTTCTGGACTTCAGCTAAGCCTCAAGTCCATAATAATGATAATTTCAGCAATCTTAGCAGGGATAATAGGAGGAATAATAGGAGTAAATTTCACAATAGGGGACAGTCCCTAATTGTGAAAAAAATATTTTGAAAATTTCAAAAAATGTATTGACAATTTGTAATAAATTTAGTATACTAAGGAAGTCGTAGGAAATGGGCGCATAGCTCAGCTGGGAGAGCATCTGCCTTACAAGCAGGAGGTCATAGGTTCGAGCCCTATTGCGCCCACCATTTCTATATATAAAAATCTATGGCCTGGTAGTTCAGTTGGTTAGAACGCTAGCCTGTCACGCTAGAGGTCGACGGTTCGAGCCCGTTCCAGGTCGCCATTTTTTTATTATATAGGCAAAAATAACTGGCTTGATAGCTCAGTTGGTAGAGCAGAGGACTGAAAATCCTCGTGTCAGTGGTTCGATTCCACTTCAAGCCACCATACAACATATGGGGCTTTAATTTTTTATCATATGGCGAGGTAGCTCAGTTGGCTAGAGCATTCGGTTCATACCCGACAGGTCGAGGGTTCGAATCCCCCCCTCGCTACCATAGAAAAATTACTGTAAATAGTTTGTATCTAAGGATACAAGCTATTTTATTATTATTTATCTTATTTTAATATAATTTCTAATGATATTCCTCAAATCAAATTTTACTGCTAAAACAATCAGACAATGCAAGCTGGTTGTTTTTTATTATGCAATGTTTGTAATGAAAATGTAATACAAACGCAATTGAAATGTAATATATAGCCCCAAATGTAATAAATTTAAACCGTTTAAGCCAATTTAACAATAAACAAGAAACAAAAAAGTATTGATTTATAGATTAATAAATAGTATTATATAAACAAAGGAGGGAAAAATCATGAATAATAAAAAGAAAGTTATAGGGATAGTAGTGCTAGTTGCTATATTAGCAATAGGAATTGGATATGCAGCAATAACAACTATACCTTTGAAAATCTCTGGTACTGCAGGTGCAACAACTAAACAAGGAAACTTTGTAGTAAGATTTGAAGGTACTCCTACAGTAACAAAAGGTGAAAACCTTGACGCAAGTGTAACAGCAACAGCAACATTAACAGATGATACAAATGCTAAATTTGAAGTTGCAGGCTTAACAGCAAAAGGAGATAAAGTAACAGCTAAATACACAATAAAAAATGCAAGCCCAGATTTAACAGCTAAATTAACTGTAAATGACCCAGTAGTTGAAAACACAACTTATTTTAAAGCTACAAAAACAGTTACAGGATTAGCAGAAAACAATACAATGGAATTAGCAAAAGATGCAACTGTAGAAGTAGAACTAACAGTTGAACTAATTAAAACACCAGTAACTGATGATCCAGTAGCAACAACAGTAAATATGTCAATTAATGCAGATCCAGTACAACCATAATTATTAAAATGGATAAGAAAAGCAAAAGGAGGAATTATGAATAGTGATAGACTTAGATTATATATAATAGAGTTTTCATTAATTTTAGTTCTCCTTTTAGCTCTCATTTTTAATGAATATATAACAAGAACAATAATAATGACAGTATTATTAGTATTTATGGTAATAGCAATAAAATTTATTAAAGGCCAAAAAACAGAAACTATATATAAAAAGCAGATGATACTTTTAGTAAGTACAATTGCTATAATTTATGTAGCAATTTTATATATGCTAGGAATAAAATTGGGCTTTTATAGCTCTGTAGTAAAATTTAGCAAATGGTCTATAATAAACTATATAATACCATATGTAGTAATAATAATATCATCAGAAATTATTAGAAAACAGATATTAATAAAACAACAAAAAAAGGCTAATCTAATAATTTTAATAGCAATGATATTATTAGAAATAATAATATCAACAAATATAAGCAGTATAAAAACATTAAAAGATTATTTTACATTAGTCAGCTATACAATATTTACTGCAATAGCTAACAATGTGCTGTACAACTATATTGTAACAAAATACGGAAATTACAAAGCAGTAATATGTTATAGAATAATAACATTAATGTATATGTATATTATACCAATAACACCAGACATAGATATATTATTTAGAGCAATAATAGGAATTGTTGTGCCATACGTGACATATGTTTTGCTAGAGAATTTGTACTCAAAAAGAGTGCAGATTGTAGCAGTGAGTGAAAAAAGAAAAGAAATGATAATATGCATAATACTGTGTATATTAGTATCACTGCTAATAATGGTAGTTTCTTGCAGATTTAGATATGGAACTTTAGTAATAGGCACAGGAAGTATGACAGGTACTATAAATAAAGGCGATATTATAATATATGAACGCTATGAAAAAGAAGAACTAGAAATAGGAGAAATAATTGTATTTAAAACGGAAAATGTTTTTGTGATTCATAGAATAATTGATAAAAAGAGTGTTGGAAAAGAAATAAGATATTATACAAAAGGGGATGCAAACCAACAGGAAGATAAAGGCTTTAGAACACAAAAAAACATAGTTGGAATAGTTAAAGGTAAAATACCATATATAGGAAAAATTACACTATTATTAAATGACATAATTAATAAGTAAAAATCGGAGGATAAAAAGATGGGAGAAGTAAATCAAGATACTATATTGCAACATCAGAGAAAGAGAAGAAGACACAAAATAAAATTAGCTGTAGGAAGTTTTGTAGTAATACTAGTAGCTATTATTCTTATAGCAACATATGCAATATTAAGTAAAAACTATTATAACGAATACAAAGAAAATGCAGAAGTAGAATATAAAATAAGACTAAACGAAAATGAATTCTATACAGGAGAATATTTGGAGGGAAGCACAGGAGTAGTTGCAAGTATAATAAAAGATATAGAAGCCGAATTTAAATATAAATTAGATTTAAAAGAAGAACAAGACTATATATATGATTATAAAATACTTAGCCAAATAGAGGTAAAGGAAGGTAGCAGAGAAAACTCAATATATACAATTGAAGAAGAAATAGCAAGTAAACCAGCAACAGAAACAAACTCGAAACAATTGGAAATAGACGAAAAATTCACCATAGACTATAATGAATATAACAGAAAAATAAGTAAATTTATAACAGTATATAATTTAAGTAACACTAATAGTACCTTATCTGTAAATATGTATTTACATGTAATAAATAAATATGATGGAAGCCAAGTAAATAAAGATGAAAAGGTAATGACACTAAATGTACCACTAACCACCAAAACAGTAGATGTAAGCATATCAACAAATGTAGTAAAAGGCGAAGGAAAAATGCTAATACAAGAAAGCCAATATGGTGACCTAACATACGTTTTAATAACAGGAGTTTCAATTTTAACCATAGGAATAATAATATTATTAATGTTTATAAAATATGTGTTAGAAACAAGAAGCGCAGAAACTATGTACGAGCAAGAGTTAAGAAAAATATTATTTAACTATAAAAGTAATATACAAAAAATAAGTAGCGAAGAAAACTTACAAGGTTATAAAATTTTAAAAATAGGCACATTTAACGAAATATTAGAAATGAGAGATACAATACAAGCGCCTATACTAATGTATGTAGAGAATGAAGAAAGAACAAAATTTATGATAATAAATAATGACGTTTTATTTGTTTATGTATTAGGAGTAAAAGAAATAAGGAATGAATTAAGAGAAAAAGCAAAAAATAAAAAACAAAGAGCAAAGAAATAAGTTGTAGGGGCGATTTTAATCGCCCGCACTTCGAAGAAATTACTAAAAAAGAAGATCACAAGGAGAAAAATGTGAAATATAACGACAAGAAATTTAAAGTTATTGGTGCTGTACACACACCAATATTTTATATAAAATTTAGTAAACAATCATTAATACTATTTGTGTTATTAGGAGCAATATTATTTATAGGAATAGGCTATTCCGCAATAAATTCTGTAACAGCAGAAATAACAGGAGGAATAACAGCAACAACACAAAATGGAGTATTCATAACAGATGTAACATATGTAAGTGGAGTAGATGCAAACGTAGATGCATCCAATATAGAATACTATAGAGGAACAATGCTACAAAGCTTGATATCACTTTCAGAACAAAACCCAAACTCAGAAATAAAATATAAAGTAACAATATATAACAATTCAGAAGAAACATATCCATTTGTAGCAGTACTGTATGACGAAGAATTTTATGACAATCCAGACATAGTATTTGAGATAAGTGGATTTAATATAGGAGAAACAATAGGAGCAAAAGAAACAAAAGAGCTATATATAACATTTAAATATAAAAATCAAACAATACCAGAAAAAACAATATTAAGCTCATATATAAACTTTAAAATAGCAGAACCAAATAGACTAATGGCAACCGCAAGTTCAGAAGCAACAAAAACGTATTTAAGAGGAACAATAACAAAAGAAAAAATAGAAGAAATAGAATTTGCACAAGGAACACAACCACCAGAAGGCACAATAAATGAATTAAGTTTTGACGCATCAGAAAAGCAAGACAAAAGCATAATGGGGTATTACACAGATACAGATGGAAATGGATTATATAAATTAACCTTTTTAAGTCCAGAAATAATAGCAACAAATAAAGATGCAGGGTATTTATTTCAAAATTTATCAAGCGTAAAAAACATAAAATTTGACAATTTTAGTACATATGGTGCAAATAAAATGAATTTTATGTTTGGCGGTTGCAAAGAAATAATAGAAATAAATTTGAGCAAATTTGATACAAGCTATGTAACAGACATTCAAGGGATGTTTTATAACTGTGCCAGCATAAATACATTAGATGTAAGCAAATTTAATACCAGTGAAGTAAAATCTTTTTGCAGTAATGAAGCATGGCGAGCTAACGGGACTTTTCAAGACTGTACTAGTTTAGAAAATATAGATATATCAAGTTGGGATACATCTAAGGCTACAAGTTTTTGTAAAATGTTTTCTGGATGTTCAAGTTTAGTAAATTTAAATGTAAAAAACATTAATACAAGTAATGCGGTAAGTATGGCAAGTATGTTTAGAGGGTGTAGTGGATTAACAACACTTGATGTAAGTGGTTTTGATACCAGAAAAGTAACTGATATTGGAGCAATGTTTTATGGTTGTAGTAGCCTCATAACTTTAGATGTAAGCAACTTTAATACTAGTCAGGTGAAACTTTTCTGTAACAATAATGCGTTTACAAACGACGGCATTTTTCAAAATTGTGCAAGTCTAGAAAGTTTAGACCTATCCAATTGGGATACCTCTGCTTCGGTTAGTTTTACAAAAATGTTTTCTGGATGTACAAATTTAACAAACCTAGATATAAGTAATTTTAACACAAGTAATGTTATGTACATGTCATATATGTTTAGTGGCTGTAACAAACTGACAAGCTTAAACTTAAGCCATTTTGATACAACAAAGACAAATAATTTTGACTTTATGTTTCAAGGTTGTAAAAAACTTGAAAGTCTGAATATAAGTAGTTTTAAATTAAAAAATAATATAAGATGCTTATTCTACGATTGCAATTTGTTAAAGGAACTTAATTTATCAGGAGTAACTGCTACTAATATAACAAGCATGCAAGATACATTTAGGAATTGCAGGAGCCTAAAATTACTAGATTTAAATGATTGGGATGTACAAAACTTAACAACAATGCATCAAACATTTTTAGGCTGTACAGCTCTTGAAATATTAAATATATCAAATTGGAAAACAAGCGATAAATTAACATCAATGTATGCAACGTTTCATGATTGTTCAAGTTTAAAACAACTGAATTTAAGTAATTTAGACACAACAGGAGTTGGAAATACAAAACTTACGTTTAGAAATTGTAAAAGTTTAACAAAACTAGATCTTAGCAATTTTAATACAAGTAATGTAAAAGATATGGATTGGATGTTCCATGGATGTAGCAGTTTAATAACAATATATGTTAGTGAATTTAATGCGGAAACAAATACAGGTTGGACTACAACAGCGGTTACAAAATCTGATATGATGTTTTATAATTGTACTAAATTGGTAGGTGGTAACGGAACAACATATAACAATAATATAATAAACAAAACCTATGCAGTTATAGACACAGCAACAACACCAGGATACCTTACAAATATTAATAAAAACAAGAAGATAAATAGGTTAATATCTGCTAGCAGAGTAGCTCCAACTGGAAAATATTTAAATAGTACAATAATAAAAAATAAAATAGAAACAATAGAATTTAAATTAGGAAAAGAAAAACCAGAAGGAACAATAGAAACTTTTGATGCATCAGAAAAACAAGATGAGAGCATAATGGCATATTACACAGATACAGACAGAAATGGATTATATGAATTAACTTTTACAAGTGATGGAGTAATTGCTACAAACACAGAAACACAATATTTATTTCAAAGTTTAACACAATTAACAAAAATAACTTTTGACAACTTTAGTACTTATGGTGCAACAAATATGCAGTCTATGTTCTCAAACTGTAGTAAATTAATAACATTAGATGTAAGTAAATTCAATACAAGTAATGTAACAAGCATGTTAGAAATGTTCTATAACTGTAAAGCATTAACAACATTAAATTTAAGTAATTTTAATACAAGTAGCGTAACAAATATGCAAACTATGTTCAGTGGTTGTATGGCTTTAACAACATTAGATTTAAGTGGCTTTAATACAATTAATGTAATAACCATGAGAACTATGTTTAATAATTGTAAAGCTTTAACAACAATATATGTAAGTGAACTTAATGCAGAGACAAGCACAGGATGGACGACAACAGCGGTTACAAATTCAACAAGTATGTTTTCGAATTGTACCAATATAATTGGTGGCAACGGAACAACATATAACAATAATATAACAGACAAAACCTATGCAGTTATAGACACAGCAACAACACCCGGATACCTTACAAACATAAACCATAGATGGAGGAAGAATTAAATATGAAAGTTTTAATAACAGGGGCTTCTTCTGGAATAGGAAGAGATATGGCAAGAATTTTAGCAAAACTAAATTATAATCTAATTTTAGTTGCTAGAAATGAAGATGGATTAACTAAAATAAAAAATGAACTAGAAACAGAAAACAATAAAATAAATATAACAATATACCCTATGGATTTAAACATAAAAGAGAATTGCTACAAATTGTATGAAAACGAAAAAAATATAGATGTATTAATAAACAATGCGGGATTTGGCTTATTTGGAGAATTTGCAGAAACAGATTTAGAAAAAGAAATAACTATGATAAATACAAATATAACAGCTGTGCAGATATTAACAAAACTATATTTAAAAGACATGATAAAAAAAGACAAAGGAAATATATTAAATGTAGCATCAATAGCTGGATTTATGCCAGGACCACTAATGGCAACATATTATGCGACAAAAAATTATGTTGTTGCATTAACGAGAGCAGTTAGAAAAGAACTAAAAAAGAAAAAATCAAATGTAAAAATAAGTTTGCTATGTCCAGGGCCAGTAGACACAAATTTTAATAAGGTTGCGAATGTAAAATTTAAAATACCAGGATTATCAAGTGAAAAAGTAGCCCAATATGCAATAGATAAAATGCTAAAAAATAAATTTATGATACTTCCTGGAACATTAATAAAAATAGGAAAGGCATTTTCGGAAATAACGCCAGATATAATAAAAGAAGAAGTAGCATACCATGCACAAAAAAGAAAAAGAGGTTGACAGAATACTAAAAGTATGTTAATATAGAAAATGTAATTTAAGAGTTTACCTAAAGCATTAAATTCTTGAGCGGTAAAGAGTAATAAAAATATTACTTACACAGAAAGTAAGATAAATAAAGTCTTACTAAGGAGTCTTAAAAGATTTCTTAGTGAGGCTTTTTTGTTTTATCAGAAAAAGGGGGATGAGAAAAGTGAAAATAATAGAGGTAAAAAATTTAAACAAAGAATTTAAGGTAAAGGAAAAAGAGAAAGGAATAAAAGGAAGCATAAAATCCATTTTTAAACCAAAGTACAAAACAATAAAAGCAGTAAATAATATAAATTTTTCAGTAGAGGAAGGAGAAATGTTAGCATTTATAGGTCCAAATGGAGCAGGAAAATCAACAACAATAAAAATGTTGACAGGTATTTTATATCCTACATCAGGTGAAATAAAAATAATGGATTTAGATCCATCAAAGCAAAGAAAACAATTAGCATATAAAATAGGAACTGTTTTTGGACAAAAAGAACAACTTTGGACACATCTAACTCCATATGATAACTTTAAATTTTTTGGGGCGATATATGATATGCCAGAAAACATAATAGAAAAGAAAATAGAAGAGCTAAAAAATACTTTTAAATTACAAGAATTTATAAATACACCAGTAAGAAATTTATCACTAGGGCAAAGAATAAGATGCGAAATAGTAGCTGCATTAATACATGAACCTAAAATTCTATTTTTGGATGAACCAACAATAGGGCTAGACCCAGTGATAAAAGAAAATGTAAGAGCACTAATAAAGAAAATGAATAAAGAATATAAAACAACAATTTTTTTAACAAGTCATGATATAGGAGATATAGAAAAACTATGCAAAAGAGTAATTATAATAAATTATGGAAAAATAATATTGGATAGCTCTATGGAAAAACTAAAAGCTAATAAACCATTAGAAGATATAATTACAGAAATATATAAGGGAACAAAAGAATATAACTAACTTCTTAGAAAAAAAGGGGATGATAAAACAATGAGAAAGTATTTATATATTTACAAATCTACACTTATAGAAAATTTAACATACATTTACAATATATTAATTGGATTTATATACTTTTTTATAGTAATGATTGTGTTAATGAATTTATGGCAATATATTTATGAGGATCCAAGTAATATGATAAATGGGTATACATTAAACCAGATGATGTGGTATGTATTAATAACAGAAGCTTTGTGGTATGCTACCAAAAATAAAGTGCTAACAAATGAAGTGAGCCAAGATATAAGAACAGGAGATGTAGCCTATAAGATTAACAAACCATATAATTATATATTCTACATTATGGCTAAATATTTTGGGGAGATAACATTAAAAACAATAATATTTAGTATAATGGCTGCAATAATTGGAATATGCTGGATAGGCCCTATTCAAGATTTTAACTTAGCGGTTGTTCCATTAATATTAATAGTTATAGTATTTCGGAATATTAATAAATGCCATTATGAAAATATTAATTAGCATAATTTCATTTTGGATAGAAGATTCTACACCATTTCATTGGATATATGACAAAATGATATTACTAATAGGAACAATGTTCCCAATTGAAATGTTTCCCCAATATTTAAGACCAATAATAAAATGTACACCAATATATGTGGTAACATATGGACCAGCAAAATTATTAATAAATTTTAGTCTGCAAAATTTTGTACAAATTTTACTAGCACAAATTATATATTTATTTGTTGCTACAACATTAACACTAATACTATATGAAAAAGGAGTGAAAAAATTAAATGTTAACGGTGGTTAAAAATCAGATAAAAGTTATGATATTATCTGTTAAGTATAATATAATGATGCAAATGGTAAATAAAGTAACATTTATAACTAATATATTATTTATGATATTGAATAATGCTAGTTTTATAATTCAATGGATAATATTATTTAATATAAAAAATGAAATAGGAGGATACAACATAAAGCAAATAATACTATTATGGGGGTTAGCATCAAGTGTTTATGGATATTCACGTGTAATGTTTGGAAGAGCATTTAACATTTCAGAATTAATAATAAATGGACAATTAGATACATTCTTGGTACAACCTAAAAATGTATTCTTAAGTGTAATAACATCAGATTCTAAAATATCAGCAATAGGGGATTTAATATATGGATATATTTGTTTAACAATTTATGGAATAAATATAAAAAACTTTTTGATATTTACATTCTTTTCTATTATAGGTGGAATAATAGTAACTGCTTTTGCAGGAATAGTAGGAAGTTTATCATTTTGGATTGTAAAAGGAGATGCTGTAGCTGATGTGTTAAATAGTGCCTCAATTCACTTTGATACATATCCAGGAACGATTTTTGATGGTGGTATAAAAATACTGCTATATACAATTTTGCCAGTAGGAATAGCGAATTATATGCCATTTGAAATAATGTTAAGATTTGATTTTATAAAATTTATAATAGTAATTATTTTTACTGTATGCATTTCAATTTTCGCATTTATTGTTTTTAATAAAGGTCTAAAAAGGTATTCTTCATCAAATTTAATGAGTGCTAAAATTTAAGTTAATTTAACAACCTCTTAAACATATAATAAGTTTAGGAGGTTTTTATGATACGAATTGGAATTTGTGGATATGGAAACTTAGGAAAAGGTGTTGAAGAGGCAATAAAGTATAGCGAAGATATGGAATTAGTTGCTATTTTTTCTCGAAGAGACATACAAACAGCGGTACCATTGATAAAAATGGAAGATATGGAACAATACAGAAAAAAAATAGATGTTGTAATTATGTGTGGGGGTTCTGCAAAGGATTTGCCAAATCAAGTTCCGCAATTTGCAAAAATATATAATACAGTAGATAGTTTTGACACACATAAAAATATACCAGAATATATAGAGAAAATTAATAGAATAAACAGGGAAAGTAATACAATATCTCTTATATCAGCAGGCTGGGATCCGGGACTTTTTTCAATAAACAGATTGTATTCAGAAGCGATAATTCCGAATGCACACACATATACTTTTTGGGGGAAAGGGGTAAGTCAAGGACATTCTGATGCAATAAGAAAAATAAATGGAGTAAAAAATGCAATACAATATACAATTCCCATAGATAGTGAAATAGAGAAAGCCAGAAGAGGAGAAATACTATGTTTAACGAATGAGCAAAAACACTTAAGAGAATGTTTTGTGGTACCAGAGGAGGGGGCTGATTTAGAAGATATAAAGCAAAAAATAATAAATATGAGAAATTATTTTGAAGGTTACAAAGTAATAATTCATTTTATTACAGAACAAGAATTAAAAGAAAAACATAATCAAATGCCACATGGAGGAAGTGTAATTTGTTCTGGTTTTACAAGTACAGAGAATAGGCAAATAGTAGAGTATTCTTTAAAATTGGATTCTAATCCAGAATTTACAGCCGGTGTTTTAGTAGCATATGCAAGAGCTGTTTATAAATTAAGTTTGATAAAGGATTATGGAGCAAAAACGGTTTTAGATATACCACCAGTTTTATTATCAAGTAAGAATAGAGATGAACTTATAGAAAAAATATTATAAGTGATAGTGAATAGGGACTTACTATACTTAATAAAATTAATTAGGAGGATTAAGCATTGCTTTGGAAAGGGCGGAGATAATAGGGTGGTTATAAAGTTAAAGAAAAGTGTTTTGTTTAAGATAAGTGTATTAGCGATTATGATAATTACATTATCAGTTGTAACAATATCTTTAGGAATGGATCATTATTATAATGTTGATTTTACAACAGGATTAGTTACAGCAAGTTTACTAAATGTTAGAAGCGGACCAGGTACAAAATTTCCAATAGTTGCAACAGTAAAAAAGAATGAATATATTAGGGTATTTGCAGGGATTGGAGATTGGTATGTGGTACAATTAGATAGCAATTATATAGGAGCAGTAAGTAAAAAGTATATAAAGCCAATTTATCCTAATACTGGAACAGGAACAGGTTTAAACAATAATGATTCAAATAATTATAATACAACTAATACAACAAATTTAACTTCAGATGAATGGGAAGTATTTAATTTAATTAATCAACAAAGGAGTCAAAATGGTTTAAGTCCATTAAAAATAGATTATGAAGTGCAAAGAGTAGCAAGAATAAAAGCACAAGATATGGTAAACAATAACTACTTCTCACATACTTCACCTACATATGGTTCACCATTTAATATGCTAAACAATTTTAAGGTATCTTATAGAACAGCAGGAGAAAACATAGCCGGAAATTCAAGTAATAGTGCGGCAGTAACTGCATGGATGAACTCTTCTGGACATAAAGCTAATATACTAAATAGTAGTTTTAATTATACTGGGATTGGAGTAATAAATGGTTCAAAATATGGAAAAATATATGTACAAATGTTTATAGGCAAATAATAAAACAGTAAAGCTATTGATAAAATAGTTTTACTGTTTTATAATGTGAGTGTAAAGAAAAAATTTTAGGAAGGAAATGGTGATATAATGAAAAATGGAGTTTGGAAATTATTACTAGTTATTTTATTTGTATTGGCTATTGTATTTGGAACGTTTTTTATAATAGATACAAACAGAATGAAAAACAATAAACCTGTGTTATTTAGTACATGGGGAAAAAAGTATAGTGCACCAGTGGCTTCGGCAGATAAAATGAATGCGGTGCTTTCTTTGGAAGATAAAATAGCAGATGATACGGTTTGGTGTGGTACATTTAATTTAATATGGAATGATTTGAAGAATGAACTTGCAAAAAAAGATATAGAATTTACGCCACAATTAGATGTAGTAAGGAATTTAAATAAAGGAACATTTAATACAGAATGTTTATCAGAAGATAGTTATTATAAGGTATATGGCAAGCCAACAATTGAATTAAAAAAACAGATAGAAAAAGAAATAAAAAGAAAATTTAACGAAACAAGTGATATATTAGATGATTTTAATTGGAATGAGTCAGGAGATAAGGATTACTTTCTATATTCTATGCTAAAAAAAGAGTTTGAATTTCCAAAAGTATTTGACAGATTAGAAAAAGGAAAGTTTAAAGATTGGGAAAATGTAAAATATTTTGGAATAAAAAAGAAAACATCTGAAAAAGTAAGGGAACAAGTTAAGGTATTATATTATAATTCAAAAGAAGACTTTGCAATAAAATTATTAACAAAATCTAATGATGAAGTAATTATCTCAAGAGGAAACAAAGCAAATACATTTGGAGAAATTTATGCAGAGATTAAAGAAAATAACGAGAATTTTAAGGGAAGTAAAAATATAGAAGAAGATGAAATAGTAAAAATTCCAAATATAGACTTTAAATTAAAAAAGGAATTTAACGAAATAGAAGCTAAACCATTTTTATTTGCCAGTGGAGAAGAATATGTTATAGAAAAAGCAGTACAAACAATAGAATTTTCTTTGGATGAAAAAGGTGGAAGAGTAAAAAGCGAAGCGGGAATGACGAACAAAACAACAGCATTATTACCAGATTTAGAGCCAAGAGAATTTTTAGTAAATGATACTTTTTGCATTTTTTTGAAAGAAAAGGATAAGGAATTACCATATTTCGCAGCAAAAATATCTGATATAACACAAGTGCAAATATTAGAAAATTAAATATATAAAAGTGCAATAACCTTCAAAATTTGTGACTATAATCACAAGGAAAAACCTGCCTGCATAATATATATCAAATTATGTAGGAGGTTTATTTTTTATGGATTATGAGATAATGATGAATGGAATTATAAAAATAGGACAATATGCTCCGGATTTTGAGGCAACAACAACAATGGGAAATATTAAATTAAGTAACTATAAAGGCAAATGGATTGTGCTATTTTCGCACCCAGGAGATTTTACCCCCGTATGAGCATACAATTTGGGGAAATATCAGAAACGCTTGATATTGCTTAACATTTCTTTAATCGATAACTTACTCTAAAATGAATAAAAATTGCCACAAAATCGATCGTGAGGCGATTGATTAGGAAGATTTAAATAATTTGGAAGGAGAAAATTCAAAGTATATTATATTACCAGAATATATAACAAAAGATAAAAACTTAACAGATAAAGAAAAAACTATTTATTCAATGATATTAACATTAAGTAAAACTAAAGAATGTATAATGTCAAATTCATATATAAGTTCAATGCTAAATATATCAAAAGTGCATAGCTCAAGATTAATTAGTTATTTAAGAGATAAAGGCTATATTAAAGTAAAAATAGAATATAAAGAAAATTCAAAAGAAATACAAAAAAGAATTCTTACCCCTATTAACAAATGTGTTAATACCTATAAACAAATTAGAACAAGACCTATTAACACAGATGTTAAAGATATAATAAAGAATAATAATATAAATTATAATAACTGGCGATATAAAAGTGACAGGGATTATAGTAAATTTGATTTTAGTAAACTTTATGCTAATAATTTTTAGAAAGGACTTGATTTGACAGGATAAATGGATTTATGTTATCATAGGAATTAGATAAAGATTAAGTTAAACAGGTGATGAATATGAATAAAGAAGAATTGATAAAATATATATGTAATAAATTAAATTCAGGTAAAGATGTTGAGTTTGAATATCAAATTAATGGGGTACCATATAAAATAAAAATTTTGGCTATGGATATGGATAGAGGTATTAATATACCGAGTATTCTTGCAATACCTTTATCATCAAATATAAACAATCAACTTATAGTTGAATCTAATAATTTAGAAAGTGAAGAACTAGAAAAAATTATAGAACAAGGAGAACAAACAGGGATTAGGTTGGCTCAATTAACAAATGATTTACCGAGCCCAATTGTTGTTCCATTAATACCAAGTTATAATGATTATCCTTATTTTCAACAACTATCTCAAGAATGTTTTAGTCTTTCTAGTAAGGATAAAAATTATAGAATGGATGAGCAAGTTGTAAATATTATTAATAAAGCAAGATCTATTTTACAGATAGAAAAAGGATTAATTATTAAAGATAAAATATTTCTAAATGGTTATTCGAGTTCGGGAGTTTTTGCACAAAGATTTGCCTTGTTACATCCAGAAATAGTTGAAACTGCATGCATAGGTGGAGCAAGCGGTAGTATCCCTATTCCAACAGAAAAAATACCATATCCAATAGGAATAGCAAATTACGAAGAGTTGACCGGTAAGAAATTTGATTTAGAAAGTTATTCAAAAATTAAGTTTAGATATTATGTAGGTGAATTGGAAACACAAAATAAATCAGATTCAAGAGTTGATGATTTAGGTAATCCAGCTCCTATGCATGATATGAGTTATTTTAATAGAAGTGTACCAATTGAGGTTGGGAAACAACAAAGAGAAGCTTTAGGAAGAGAAATGTTTTGCAGAGCGAAAAAAACTATTGAGATATTACAAAGTTTAGGAATTGATGTTCAACATAAAATAATTTTAGGTAGAAGTCATAATAATAGAAGTGGTACAGGTGTTAATGAACTAGGAGATAAATTTATTAATGATACTTATAAAAGTACCATTGTAAATAAAGAAAAAGATGAAGGTTTAACAATATAAATTTAAGTAAATTTTATAATTAAGGGGGGTGACTAAAAGTCACCCTGTTTTTTTATGAGTCACCCGATAAAAGCCACGCTTTTAGGCGTTAATGGGAGTTCGGGGTGACTCCCTGTTCCTGCAAATTTTGAAAAAATTTGAAAAGGTTATAAAAAAGTAATGAATTTCTTAGTTTTTTTGTTCTTTCATAATGAAAGTTTTTATAAATTTTATTTAAAAACTTAACATTTTAAATAGAAAATGAAACATACCCTATAGAAAAATAAACTTTTTCCAAAAAATGTAACATTTAATAAAAAAATTGGATTCTTATATATGAAAAATCCAACCATTTTGGAATTAAAATGCAACATAATATATCAGGTGCAAATAAAAAACATGATTACTATTTTTCGGGAATGTGCGTATGTAATGATTGTGGCTCAGGAATGTCTGGTATAATAATTAAAAGAAAAGTTAAAGAAAAAGGTTATGACTGTTCAAGATACAGACAATATAGTACAAAGGCTTGCCATTGCCATGAAATTAAAGAAAAAGACATATTAATTCATTTAAAAGAATTTTTTAAATTTACTAAACAAAAGTATTTAAAAGAAATAAAGGATATTAAAATTGAAATAAAACAAGAAAACAAAACTAGCGATAAATTTAAATTACAAAACAAACTAAATATTCTAAATGAAGAATATAAAATGCTAATTAATCAAAAAATAAAAGAAATGGCATCTTGTAATAATTCTATGCAAAGAGAAATTATAGAAAATACATATAACGAATTAGAAAAAAAATGCAAAGAATGGCTCACTTGCAAGAATTAATTCAAAATGATGAAAAGAAGAATTTAGAAGATAAAATTCAAAAATTAAAGACTTCAGTGGAGTATTTTGATGAGATTATAAACGCAAGTAAGCCAAACAGAATTATATTACAAATGATAATTGATAAAATATACATACATAGAGATAAAACCATTAGATTTAGTCTAAAAGCAGACATTGAAAAATTGTTAAAATAATTCATTAAATATATTGCATACAGAACAAAGGTTTGTTATAATTATTTTTGAATTAAATATAAAATTTAAAGGAGTGGTTTTATGTCAAAAATAAATGTACAAAATATTGAAATTGGATATCAAGTTGTTGACGATCAAGACTATATTTGTTTAACTGATATGGCGAAGCAGAAAGATGGAAGAATAGAAATTATTATTCAAAATTGGATGCGTAATAGAATGACAATAGAATTTCTTGGACTTTGGGAGAAAATTAATAATTCAAATTTTAATCACATCGAATTCGATGTATTTAGAAGTAAAGCTGGATTAAATAGTTTTTATTTAACTCCAACACAATGGATGGAAAAAACAAATGCAATTGGAATTATAACTAAAAAAGGTCGTTATGGTGGAACTTATGCACATAGAGATATTGCATTTGAATTTGCAAGTTGGCTATCTCCTGAATTCAAATTATATTTAATAAAAGAATTTGATAGACTGAAAAGCGAAGAGCAAAAGCAACTTGGCTGGGATATAAAAAGGAACTTGGCTAAAATTAATTATAGAATACATACAGATGCAATAAAGAAAAATCTTATACCAGAGAAATTAAATAGCAAACAGATAAATATTGTATACGCCAATGAGGCAGATGTTTTAAATATGGCATTATTTGGAATGACAGCAAAACAATGGAGAGATAATAATCCAGATAAGGAAGGAAATATTAGAGATTATGCAAATGTCAATGAATTAAATTCTATTTATATAAATGAAGGTATGAGTCAAAAAGATAGACTTATTAAATTAAATGAAATAGCAATTTCACAAATGCAAATATTAACAAGAGATACCGTTAAAATGTTAGAAAAATAATAATAAAAATCACACCCCCTCACATCAAAATATATTGTATCATAAAAAAGTGAAAAAATAAATAACTTTTGGCGTTTTTGCACTTTTAGTGCAAAATTTAATAAAAAATTGCACCAAAAGTACAATAGTAATTTAAGAAATTTTATGTTATAAAATTCTTATAATTATATTAATGATAGGAAAATGAATATTAAATTTTACAAAGGAGGTTAATCTTGAAAAAAACAGTTATAACAATTGCAATTACAGCACTTTTAACAGCAGTATTAATGATAAGTGGATATTTTATCTATACTAAAATAATTAATAAAGACAATAATGCAAATAGTAATATGACAAAAAAAAATGAAAACAATTCTGAAAATGTTGAAAATCAAATACCAAATGACATTAAGAATATTAGTTTAGAAGAATGGAGAAAAGTAATAGCTCTTTTCTATAAAGAGCATTATGGCTATAAACCAGACAACATAACTTGTACAGAAGTAGGACCCAATATAATATATGTAACAATATATCATAATACAGAATTAGTGGCAGAATACACTCTTGATGCAGAAACAGGAATTGCATCAAGTCCAACAGAAAGAACAGCAAATTTCTTTAAAGGAATATTTTTAGATAACTTATCAACAAAAGTTAATTTTAAAAATAATGAATGTATTGCAATAGGATATATAGAAAAGGGAAAAGAAGCACAAATTAAAGAAAAATACTTTAATTCTGATATTGAATATGAATCTTTAACAACTGTTGTAGAAGGAGATGAATATCAATTTATAGTCATTCCAAAAAGTTTAGATGCCACATTAAGAATTTGGAAATATAATGTATCAGAAAATGGAGAACTATATTCTGAAGGATTATTATTAGAAGCAGTAGGAACACCACTATTAATAAAAACACAATGTACAGAAGTGTTTCCAAGAGTTGGTGTAGAATATGAATTTGGCGATACAAAATTTACAATACCACTAATGATTAGTGGTATGGATGGAAAATTTACAATAACTGATTATAAAAACTTAGTGAAAGACATATCAATATATTAGTTTTTAATTTGAAATTATTATAAAAAGGTGGTGGAAAAGTTATAAAAAAATAGAATATTAAAAGCTATCAAAAAAACTTGTACAAACGTATATTTTAGGAGAAAAAAATGAATAAAAAAATAATTCTTTCAGTATTAGCAATTTTAATTAGCATA
>ERZ772892.200-NODE-200-length-76140-cov-16.662719_pt1 | contig 76140 bp, 60 predicted proteins | sample MGYA00512126_ERZ772892 | MGnify/ENA primary metagenome ERZ772892 (study PRJEB29015, sample SAMEA2737697) | human gut metagenome | biome: human gut; feature: human-associated habitat; material: faeces | place: China | collected 2012 ... | reverse complement strand
GCGCACCACATGTGAGCCTATGAACCCGGCTCCGCCGGTTATGATGATACTCTTCTTGAATTCCATGATTATTTTGTAGTTAGTTCATTATTGAAGTATTGTTTTATGAAACTATGCGTTTTACATTTCAATTCGGGCCGTTTTGTTTCATGACATGTGCCATTTGGCAACATAATTTTGTGCCTTTTGGAATGTGTGTCGTATCATTTTGGCTTTCAGTGTGTTAACGTTGGCGTGAAGGTCTATGCCTTTAGTACGCCAATGTTATTCATGCATTTTCTTAATGAGTCCGTCCAATAGGGAATATTGATGCCAAATGTTTCCTTGATTTTCGTCTTGTCGAGAACCGAATACGCCGGACGTTTTACCGGGCTGGGGAACTCATCGCTGTGGCAAGGCTCGATGTCGCAAGCTGTGTTTCCCGCAAGCTCGGCGATTCTCTTCGTGAAGTCATACCATGAGCAGACTCCCTCGTTACTGAAATGATATATTCCACGTTTTGAATATCCGTCTTTCGGGCTTTCCTTTTCATAGTCTGCCAGCACGGCCTTTATTGCCACTGCAAGGTCGTATGCGTATGTCGGTGTCCCAGCCTGGTCGAAGACAACGGTGAGTTTCGGCTTTGTCGCCGTAAGGTTGAGCATTGTCTTTACGAAGTTCTTGCCGAATTCTGAATATAACCATGCCGTCCTTATTATGACGTAATCAGCCCCGACTGCCTCTATGTTATTCTCTCCCTCGAGCTTTGTCTTGCCGTAGACTCCAGTAGGTGTTCCTTTTTGGTCTTCACTGCAAGGCGTATTGTAAGGGTCGCCGCCGAAGACATAGTCGGTTGAAATCTGCACGAGAAGTCCGTTGACTTCCTTCATCGCCTCTGCCAATAGCTTTGGTGCATCGGCGTTGAGTTTCCTGCATAACGCCTCGTCACTTTCCGCCTTGTCAACGTTTGTGTATGCGGCGCAGTTGACTATGCACTGTATATCCTTTTCCTTGACTATCTTCTTTATGGCTTCGGCATTGGTTATATCCAAGATTGTCGTTTCAACGCCTTCAACCTCTACGACATCTGTAAAGGTATAATTGTCGTTCGTATCTTTGCTTATTATGCGCATTTCATTACCGAGCTGGCCGTTTGCGCCTGTTACAAGTATGTTCATGTTGTTAGATGTCCCTCCAAACCTCCTATGTATGGAGGCCTTGAAGAGAGCCGTATTAAAAGTTATTTGTAATATTTAGTTTTTAAACCGTTTCCTTCACAGTGTAAAGAATGCTGTAAATGGCTTTCCATCCCTACCTGGAAGGTCAGAAGGGGCTGAAAGGACTGTCAAAGTCTTTAAACAGCGGATGCTTCGTGTCCTTCTCACTTAGTATTGCATGTTCGGTAGGTATGCGCCAATTAATTCCTAAGCTGTCGTCAAGTATGCTTATTCCACCGTCCGCCTCGGGATGGTAGAACTCGTCGCACTTGTACTGGAACACCGCCGTCTCGCTCAACACGGCAAAACCGTGGGCAAAGCCTTTGGGTATAAAGAACTGCCTGTGATTGTCTTCGGTCAGCTCTACTGCCACGTGACTTCCGTATGTAGGCGAGCCCTTCCTTATGTCAACCGCAACGTCGAGCACTTTTCCCCTTACACACCTAACAAGCTTTGCCTGTGTGTGTGGCGGACGCTGGAAATGCAGCCCCCTCATTACACCATACGAAGACATGCTCTCGTTGTCCTGGACGAAAGTTACGTGTCCGACTTTCTCCTCAAACTCCCTCTGCGAGAAGCTCTCGAAGAAATATCCCCGTGCGTCCTTGAAAATGCGCGGCTCTATGATTACCACGCCCTCTATCCCTGTCTTTATTACTTCCATCGTTTTATAGTTTAAGGGGAATAGCAAAATAACTTGTTTGAGCTACAATGCCATCTTTCTTAATTCTTAACTCTTAAATTCTCAATACTCCAAGTTTTTCGTTATATCGTCCTCTCTTTCGCCAAGAATCGACATGAGGTACTTCCCGTAGTCGTTCTTCAACATCGGCTGCGCCACTTCCTTTAGTTTGTCAGCCGTTATCCATCCCTTTCGGTAAGCTATTCCCTCAAGACAGGCAACCTTCAAGCCTTGCCGCTTTTCCAATACCTCAATAAAGGTACTTGCCTCCGACAGAGAATCATGAGTACCCGTGTCAAGCCATGCGAAGCCACGAGCCATCGTCTGCACCTTCAATTCCTTATCTTTCAGGAACTCCTGGTTTACCGTGGTGATTTCCAGCTCACCGCGTGCCGACGGTTTGATGCTCTTTGCGATGCTGACAACCTTGTTCGGATAGAAATACAATCCGACAACGGCGTAGTTGCTCTTCGGATGTTCAGGTTTCTCTTCGATGCTAAGGCAATTCCCGTCCTTGTCGAACTCAGCCACACCGTAACGCTCGGGGTCGCTCACCCTGTAACCAAACACCGTTGCCTTGCTGTTCTGCTCAGCATCAACAACGGCCTGTTCCAACAAGTCCTTCAGTCCTGCGCCATAGAAGATATTGTCGCCAAGAACAAGACAGGCGCAATCATCCCCGATAAACTTCTCCCCGATGATGAACGCCTGTGCCAGTCCATCAGGCGACGGCTGCTCCGCATACTCGAACCTCACCCCGAAGTTGCTGCCGTCGCCTAATAGTCGCTTGAACCCCGGCAGGTCGTAAGGTGTCGAGATAATCAGTATTTCCCTGATACCTGCCAGCATCAATACGGAAATAGGATAATAAATCATCGGCTTGTCGAAAATCGGGATAAGCTGCTTGCTGATTCCCTTGGTGATAGGGTACAACCGCGTACCGCTGCCACCAGCCAATACTATTCCTTTCATAATTCAGGATTTATGTTGGTTCTATTTTTTAGATAATCTGAGGTACATGTCAGCCACTTGGCCGGCGATTTTCTCCCAGTTGTATTTCGTCATGTCGTAATCAATGTGCTGCAGCGGTTGCTCGATGATATCTTTCAGCTTTTCCGCCAAAGCATCTACATTACCGACGGGAAAATAATCACTTTCAGGTAGACTAACTTCCTTGTTGGCCGGTATGTCGCTCACAACAACTTTTACACCGTAACTCATAGCTTCAAGCAAGGCGATAGGTAGTCCTTCGTGACTTGACGGCAGGCAGTATGCCCGGCAGTTCGTTAACAACGAATGCAGTTTCCTGCCCTTGATGAATCCAGTGAGGATAATGCCGTTCTTCCTCGCCATCTCCTTTAAACCACGTGAATAATCATCCTCAAAGTCTGTATCGCCAGCCAAAACCAACTTTATTCCGCTATCTTTCTGCACCTTTAATTCTTCATTCTTAACTTGAGCGTAAGCGGAAATGAGGTGGTGCAAATTCTTTTCAGGCACGAAGCGGCACATGCCAAGGATGTACTTGCCTTTCTCTATGTCAAGCTCGTTGAAGTATTCGGGATAGTCGCATATTTCGGGTTGCGATACGCCGTTGTAAATCAGGTGGACGTGACTTGTGCGGTTGTATTTCCGCTTTATCAGGTTGCGTATCACGTCGGAAATTACTATCACCTCGTCGGCAAACATACAGCCCATCCGCTCGCCCAGTTTCAGCATCGTCTTTGCTGCAAATCCCCATTTGTCACGGTCGTAGTCTGGGCCGTGATGGGTGAAAACAACATTCATGCCTAACATCTTGGCGTATGGAACGAGCAATGCGGGGCCTATGGCGTGGATGTGCAGGATGTCCGCCTTTAGCCTTTTTGCCTCGTTGATAGCCCTGAAAGTATGGATGATGGCCTCAAATGATTTCTTTTTCGGGCTGTCAATATTAACCAACTTTACGCCTTTCCATTCCTTCTGGTCGTCCTTGACATAATTCGTCCTGCGTATCACGGTAATGTCAAAGCCTCGTTTGGCTATCCTCGGGAATAGCTCCTCGCAATGGGTTTCAACGCCACCCATGATGTTAGGTATGCCACGGGTGCCCGTAACTACTATCTTCATATTGTCTGATTTTTTAAGAATACAAAAAATAACGCCAACTTATACTCTATATGGAAAGCATATTTCCGCACTTATTGCTTTGTATCAATGGATTTTCGTATATTTGCAGCACAACTTCAAGACATTTGGATTAACATTATCTGAAGTAAATCATACATATTTGGAAATGGCTGTTGTAACAAAATCTGTAAAGGAGGCGTTGCAATATATTGGAACAATTGTGTTGTCCTTGTTATCCGCCCTATGGTTACTGATTACAGGGAAAAGGATAAAGTGACCTATCATAACCCGAACAGCACCTTCGTAACCTTATATCGCTTGAACACCTTGAAAAGGATTATAGGTACGACAACGCCGCAGGTTATTATCGCCAAAGCCTCTGGAACAAACACATACCATAAGTCTGAATCAAACGGCAACTTTCTGCACACGGCCTTGGCGAAACCCTCAAACGTTGTGTGGAACAGGTAGATAATGTATGACGATGCCGATACGAGCAACAGCACGCTTCCTTTTTCCACCTTGCGGTAATGGCAAACCAACTTCGACACTTCAAGGACAAAGAATATTCCGATGTATGGTAGCAATATTGTTATTAAATCGCCCCCAAGTGACATATTGGCACTTTGAACAACCACGAACATCAATATTGCAACCACAGACTTATCCAAGCTGAAGCCATTGACAAACCCGTGCAAGACCTTGTGCTCAAAAGCGACCACACCGAGCATGAAAAACACTACCATGTTCTTAAACTCCGCAAGGCAGAACACTCTCGGAACACCTACGGGCAGATAATGCAGGGCAAGGCATGCAATAAAAAGCCATAGATGTGAACGTCTACTCCTGAATAATGGTACAATGACGAACATCCACCACAACGCCCAAATGAACCAAAGGAAATACCCTGCTTCGGGATAATAGAACATCCGTAAATAAGATGCCGCAGTAACAGGATGGTCAACACTCATGCTCCCTTCTGTTAGAATCTTTATAGATATAACAATGATGGATGTTGTAAAATACGGTACCATCAGGCGTTTTATTTTCTTTAATATAAATTGACCGTATGATATATCCTTTTTTGTGGCTATGTAAACATATCCACTTGTGAACATAAACAGCGGCATGTGGAACGTGTATATTATGTCATGGAATGCGACGTACCACGCAGGCGAGTTGTCTGGAACGTAATGGCCTATGACAACAAGCACGATGCAGATGGCTTTCGCTATGTCAATGAATATAATTCTTTTCATCTTAGAGTATAAATAAAATAGGGGTAGCACTATCTTTCAAACCTTTTCACCACAGGCTGCAACACTTTGTATTTCATCACGTGGGCGAAGCAAATAACTCCGGCTATCGTGAGCAGTGATGTGACGATATAAAGCAGGTCGTGCTGCGTGATAAGGTTTTCAAGGTGCAGCCTTTCAAAGGCGCGGTAAACAAGCATGTGCGAAAGGTATATCTCCATACTTATGCCGCTTAGGTACTTCGCGACGCAGTTATTCAGTACCTTGTCTTTGGAGCCGACTGCATAGGCAAGCCATGCGGAGAAAAGTGCAAGCTCAAGCAGGTATCCGGCAAAGCCATTTAACGCAAACTCCCTAATGGCAAAAAATGCCACCGTCAATGCTATTACACCAATTGCGCCCAACAAGGGATAACGTTTGCCGACGTCTGCCAGCCTGTGCCTATATAGGTAAATGATACCTCCGACGATGAACAGCGGTGCGCAGAATACCATGCACCTGCGGCCCGGATTGGAATAATAATCAATGGAAATGAACACGAATATTACAGCCAATACGAAAGACACCCACGCACGCCGTTTATTGCCAAGCATGAAAACGTAAAACGGGAACAGCATGTAGAATAGGAACACTACACCTAAAAACCAGCCTACGCCTATAACGTGGATTTCTGCATCGGGCGGCAATAGCCCGAAACACAGCGTCATGTTGGCGAACGCCTCATAAAGCGAACCAATGTTGGGCTCAAGCGCCAGGTCTATAAGACACAGCAAGGCGAAGAACGGCAATATGCGCAGGTAGCGTTTCCTATAGAATGCGTTTGGCGTAATCGTTCCTTCCTTTATCCGTGTGTAGTAACCGCAGCAAAGTGAAAAGCCACTGACAACCATAAACAGCAGCGTAAAATCGGTAAAGAATGGTATGATGCTTTCAGTGAGGTAATTCTCGGATGGCTTGACGTTTATGTTTGTCAGCACGTGCATCAGTATTATGCCAAGCGCAGCATAAGCACGGAGCCCGTCGAGCGAGCCATACCGCTCTCTGTTAACTTTATTTTTGCTTTCGGGGGGGTAATTAATGTTTTGTTACACATTTTTGGGTTTGATTGTATAAAATATATGCGCGGTCGGAACAGGCGAATCTCATCGATCGCCTGTCCCTTGCTTGATCATAAACCAATGGAATCAGAACTTCTCCCTCATGTCTCCCTGGCACGGATCCTGGCCTACGTCGCACCATTTCGGGTCTATGCAAACCGGCTTGCCCTGCATCGAGCGCAGCTTGTTCTGCAACGCCCACTTGGCAGGATACTTGATGTACTTGTGCATAACAGGGCTTGCCGTGCCCACCATCCAGCAGTTCTTCGGGCATTTGCGAACCATCTGGCGTACTTTCTGCGCCTGTTCGCTCTCCCAGATTTCCATGAACGGACGGTCGTGGATGTTGCCCATGCTCTCTTTCCAGTACCTTTCCTCCAGTCCGTTGCAGGGCATAACCTCGCCCCACGGGTCAATGAAGAAGTTTACCATGCCGGCCTCGCAAGGCAGCATACGGCGCCCGCCCTCGATATAGTTGATAAGTCCCATGTTGAACCATGCGCGGAACCAACTCTTCGGGTGCTTCTCCTTCAGCTGCCACTCTATCAGCTGCCTGAAGTTGCCCGTCACCTCGTCTTTGTTCGTGATTACGTTGTCGCTCTTGTGGAAGTAGTACGAGTTGTGGAACGCTGCCGTGGCGAACTCCATTCCGAGCGAAAGCGATAGTTGGTAGAGCGAAAGCATGTCCTTCGAGTTGTGGTTTGACACTGTACAGCCGAAGCCAATGTCCTTCAGTCCCATGTGTTTCAACGTAAGCAATGTCCTCAGGCCCTTGTCGAATCCTCCTGCATGGCCTCGAAGCTCGTCGTTTTTCTGACTCAATCCCTCAATGGAAATGCGGATACCAATATTCGGAAACTTCTTTGCCAATGCGACAACCCTATCCTCAAACCATCCCGAGGTGGAGATTACAATTCGTGGGGTATGCTTGTAGCACTCCTCAACTATCTCGGCCAGGTCTTCGCGGATGAACGGCTCTCCGCCCGTAAGGTTGATGAACTTCAGTTGCGGCAGCGTCTTCAGGTCTTCCGCCTTTATCTCCTCCTGCCTGTTTGTCGGGTTCTTCCAGATGTTGCACATTTGGCAGCGCATCGGGCAGCGATACGTCAGGATGATACTTGCGTCGGTTGGACGCGGAATGTTTGTGTTAGCCATTTTATCTTGTTTCTTTAATATTTAAATCGTTGAGAATAAGATGCTTATAGGTTTGGGCAATATGCTTAAAAACATATTGCCGATAAAAAGAATTTTGTCTGCATTCCGATTTGCCGCATATCGCAAGATGAAACGTGCCATTTTGCGGTGCAAAACGTGCCCTTTTGAACGGCAATATACGGCTTTTTGCAAAGTGTCCTTTAACGGCCAAGGTAACACTTCATTATTTCACCATAATAGCTTTCAGCGTTGTACCGTTTCATCGCAGCATCTGCAATGTTCTTATAGTCAAAATCTGCATTGTACATCGCCTTGATTTTTTCCGCGAGGTCGTCTGCGTTGCCGCTCTCGAATGTCATACCGTTCACGTCCTCGTCTATCAGTTCCGGTATGCCGCCAATACGGGCGCCAAGCACAGGTGTGCCTAAGCACTCGGCCTCAATAGCCGACAACGGGTTGTTCTCGTACCACTCTGATGGTATCACGGTAAACCTGGCTTTCCCTACAATGTCCTTTATGTCAGACCATTGGCGGAAACCAAGAAACTCTACATTGCCCTTTAATTCTTCATTTTTAATTTTTAATTGCTCCAGCAATGGTCCTCCGCCGATAATCTTAAGTTTATACGGCAACCGTGCAGCGGCCTCAACAAGTGTGCCGACGCCTTTCTCATGGCTAAGACGGCCGACGTAACAGTAATAGTCGTTCTTCGCGTAATTGTCCTTACGGCATTTTTCAATGTCGATGAAGTTGCACAACACTTTCAACTTGTCTTTCCTGAAACCTCCCTGGGCCATCTTTTCGGCCATGGAACGGCTCGGGCAGACAAACAAGTCGGTGCATTCCTCAAGCCGCTTCCTGTTCCACGTCATTGCTTCACGATAACCGATTTCGGATGCAAGTCTTGAACCTTTCATACAGCGGTAAGTCTTGCACTGCGACTTGTCGCCATTGAAACACAGTTCACAAATTTCCTTGCCATTACGCAGACAGTCGTAACGTGGACAAAGCAGCTTGTAGTCATGCAGCGTCCACACCGTCCTTATACTCCGCCTGTGCGCCAATTCTGCAATGACGGGTGACAGCTGCGTATGGATGTTGTTAAGATGCATTAAATCAGGACGGAAGTCATCAAGCAGCTTGCCGAACTTGTTTTTCACCTCATGCGACCCGAAAGGTCTTGTGAAAGCCATCAGCTTGCTCATGTTCGACGGGAAATACTTCTTCCACGGAGTTTCCTCGTTCTCGGGATAGTCCATTGCGAACACCGCCACCTCATGCCCGTGCGCCTTCAACAGCTGCTCAAGGTTAAGCATATAGATGCAGTCGCCGCCACGCCGGTAATAGAATTTGTTGGAAAGTAAGATGCGCATAAAATGGAATAATAAACTAATTTTTAATATTTTTGTCTCACTGTTTCATTTGCTTTGTCAAACATGTTTATTCTGTTCGTACAAAGATATTTATTGGAATATTCAATGGCGACACGCGACAGGTGGTTTATCCTTTCATGGTCATTGATGATATTATCAATGTTCGCGTCCATGTCACTTACCGCTTGGTTGTATGAGTGAATGTTTTTTTTATTTCACATTTAGAACAGACTACACTAGCCATTCCGCAGTGTCGGGTGTCATTGTCGGTACAGCGAATGACATGGCTTTAAGCAATACAGTTGTCGTGGCATTGTCCAATGACGATATTACATGTAGATCAGATTGTCTCTACCATAGTTTCTCACTATTTCTAGCGCCTTTACGGTAAACATGCTTATGACAATATTTATACAAGAAAAGTGAGCCGAATTTATGGTTAAAACTAATATGGTCAAGCAATCTTTGTCTAACCTGTGTGTCCGGAGCCAATCCTGCAGCTCGCTGACGTTGCCAAAACCGCCTTCCGATGTGCCGTAGAGTACGAACAGCTCGTATTCATGGTTTATGTTCACTATATAATTCCACGACACAGAAAAATTGGAACCGTGGTGAGAAAAACAGGATAAGTTATCAGCAGAATTTTCATTTATTATTATTGGTTGAACATATTTTTGCTGTCCGCTAAAACTTTTTCTGAACAATGCAATAAATAATTTGGCTCTAAAAGTGATTGAATTGCCAATATAAAGGCTGAAGGTTTATGTATTTGCATTAAATTCTACGTTAACTCTTATGCTTATTGTTTCTTACAAAAAGTAAGTCCCAATATACTAAAATCCATGTAAATGTCTATTGTTTAGCAGCTTATATGCTTACAATCATTTTTTAGCGGACAGTAATAATTTTTTTAAAATTCCCATCGATTTACGTCTTTCCTCTGCAAGAACAGCATTTACACGCGCATAGTCAATCACTTTTTCCGCAATGCTGAAGTCATCGTAGTTAGTCACTATCCTGTCTTGTAGTCCTGTAAGTTGCAATATGCTCTGGTTACGGCTGCCAGTTTTGTTATTCGGAAGTATCTCGATGAATTGTCGGTTGAAGTTCAGTGCGAATGCCGTGCCGTGGAATGAATCGGTCACCATGTACGTGCAGTTTCTGATATATGAAAGAAAGTCATCTAGGTCAGGCAGATAGACAAACTTGCCACCGCGCCTGAATTGATGGAATGTTGGCGACACACGGTATAGAGGCAAATTCACGTCGCGCGCAAATCGCACGACATAATCGCTTAGTGCCGGATTGTTGTGCAACTGGTAAACAAGTACATATTTGCCTTTCACTTCATGTTTGATATACTTTGCCCACTCGTCACCCGTGAGCAACAACGTAGGATCAAGCACCTGCCCGGAACATTCCACTCCCATTTGCTTCAATAAGTAGACAGCAGAATTTTCCCTTACTGCAATGGCGTGATATTTAGAAAGTAAATGCTTGTATTCTTCAATGGTCTGAGAAGTAAATTCTGTGCGCCCGAAGCTGGCCGCATACGCCACCTTTGGCTTTTTTTTAACAAATGACAGAAAATAGGCTTCATCATAATGTCCGTTCAATGTAGGTCCCCACACTTGGTCGCTGCCGGTCATGAACAAATCGGCATCAAGCTGCGCCAAATCTTTATGCATGGAGCAGCGGCGCGTCAGTTTCAAATAATGTTGGCGCATAACATCAAACTTAACTTCTGCCCACCTTTCTTCGGGATAACGCATCATAACATACGCCATCCGTTTAATGGCTCCACCAAGTCTGTCGCGTTTGTTGTTCATGTCCGTAATGATAGCCTTAAGCCCGCACTCATCATCGCGTATATAGTCTATTATCTCGCATCTGTGCCCAAGCCGTTCAAGTATGGTCTGGGTAGCAATCGACTGCAACAACGACCCGTAGTTCGAGGGGGCGTGCCGCGTTATTACTTTAATGTTCATCGAATTGAAAATAAAAGGGTAAAAAGCAGAGCCTTGTAGACTTAAGCTGCAAAGTCAGCTAATTGAAAAACTCAATACAAGTTTTTCCTTGTTGAATTTCTCGGTTTATAAGTCATAAGTGTTACACGTTCAGTTTTTATCAGAAAGTATTCTGTTGCGAGAATCATGCAAAAAATGGCATAATACTCTGTAAAACAGCAACGGCATTCTAGGCATTATCTCTACAAAAGTACGTAGAAATCTGCGTTGCCGCAACTCTGCCATACCGGCTTTATGTACAGTATCATTGCACTTTTCTCCACGGAAGAACGGTACGAGCTGCTGTTTGCGCCATACGTCCTTTAAATCAAGTGCGGGCTTTACTTCGTCAAATGATTTTTCTTCAAGTCTGATGGTGTCTATGCTTTTTAATAGCTCCATGCCATGATTGGTATGTATTGTTATAAGCGTCTCGCCGAGGTTGTTCGCCTGACGTATGTTCCATGGATCCATGAGCGATATGTCAGCTCCGGCGTTAGTTCCGAAAGGGTCGCCGCAGGCGTTGCACCCCGGCACCGTCCACAATCGTTTACCGAACGGAAGCGATGCTGCCATATTCCATGGCAGCATCGCTTCATTCACCCTCACGATTCCCTGCCACCCCTGTCCGCGATAGCGGACAAAAAATTTCCGGTTTTCGGGCACCTTCGCGCCCATCATCTTGGCGAGGAAGCGCGTGGAGTCGAGAGTCTTCTGCTGCTTGCAAAATATACATACACGAATTATCTCATCCGCCTTGCCCTTCAGCGCAGCGTTCATCGCGCGAAGCTGGCAACTCGTGCCGACGACAATCAGTCTGCGGCATTTCTGGATTTTATCTATATTGCGGCACGCAAGGAGCGTGTGGTAAACCGAATTGGGCATATCCTCATAATTAGGAATATTGTCCTTAGTGTAGAACTCGCCCTCGGCAAACGGGAAACTGTCAGTCCGCCGCAGCGTATAAACGCCGTCGGCCAAGCCACGTCTTAGGCTCTCTATGACAATTGTTTTGCACACTCCGCCAGACGAGCTTTCGCGCCTTACGCTGTTGTCAGCGTTATATCCAAGGAAATAGCGTTTCTTGTCAAAACCGTCAAAATATCCTTTGTAGTCCTCCTCCTTGTTGGCCGGGCACACCCTGACGCACCTCTGGCAGCGAATGCACTTGGCATCATCAACCACCACGTCGTGCGTAGCGTCGCCACGCATCGTGAACGCTATCGCGCCCTTAGGGCACACCGCTCCGCACGCCCCGCACTGCTGGCAGCGCGAGTAGTCGAATGTTATCTTGTTTTCAGTGAACTTGAGCATATCCTGAATCAATAAACTCTTTGTATTTATGTAAATATGTGGCGGCTGTCACCTTCACGTTGTACAAGGTTTGCACCCTCGTGTAGGCTTTCTCCACCATCGTCTTGTCGTTTTTTCCTTTAAGGAAAAGCTCTATTTTCGCCGCGCAGTCGTCAGCGTCCTTGTTCTTGAATGAATAGCCGAATTGTCCATTGTCGATAATCTCTAACGGCCCTTGGTTTTCCGAGACGAGCACGGGCACCTTTGCCGCCATCGCCTCGGTGACGGTAAGGCCGAAACCTTCGTAAATGGAGGGCTGCACGTATAGGTCGTATTCGCACAGATGGGCGTAAATGTATGATTGGTCTCTCGCGCCGAGGAAGCTAACGTAGTCCGTCAGTTCCATACGAGTGACCATGTCGCGTAGAAAGTCCATCGACTCCCCATCACCGATGAAATCAACTTTCAGCGATGTGAAGCCCTGCGCCACGAGCTGACCAACGGCCTTTATCAGGATATGCTGACCTTTCTTCAAGTGGGCGAGCCTGCTCACTTGCACTATCTTGAACACCCCATCGGGCTTTTCCTTCTTTGCGTGACGGATGCGGTCAACGTCGATGCCGTTGAGCACCACTTCCGACCTCAGCCCAGTCCACTTCACGATGTCCTCCCTCACAATGTTTGAAATGGCGTATATGCGCCGACACTTGTAGAGAAAATGGGAGTTCTGCTCGTTGCAGACATCATGCTGCGTAACGCAAAGCCGATGTTTCAAGCCGTGCAACCACACGAAGCGCGAGATTGACGAATAATGCAGGTGGATTACGTTGGCGGCAATGTTTGCCAACAATAAGTTCAGCCTGACATAAGGCCAAGGATTCTTAGAACCAGGCTTTCGCCCGATGCAATAGAACCGTATTTGCCGGGAAAGACTTTCACGCAGCTCTTTGTTGATTATACGGTTTATTACAACAATGTAGATTTCATGACCTGCCTCAGCTTGTGCGTTGGCAATGTTGCGCAACATTGTTTCGATGCCGCCAAGTCCGAAACCATAAGTGATGTGGACAATTTTCATTGCGTAACTATTTTATAAACCTGGGAAAAATCCAATCTTCAGATATCATGACCGAAGAAAAGAGGATTTGCGGAATTCGGCGAATGCTTTGACGCAGACCTTCCCCTTGGGCAAAGACAGTTTTTCAGCGACACGGCTTTCCATTCCGGGTATTTCCTCCTCTTCCCTTACGCTGACGCTCCAAGATGCGTCTGGTCGGACGCTCTCTTTCACTTTCTTGAAATAAGGCAGGTCCACATCCGCCATTGAATGACCAAATACGTAAACATGGTCCACGTTTTCCAATCTGAGCCAGAAATCGTGGTATTTCCTTATTATAGCATCCGTGTCTTTTACAGATGGTTGACCAAGGTTTTAAGGCCTTTTGTCAGGTCATCGCCATCGGAGCCAAAATTCTTTTCTACCTCTGTCTTAGACATGCCATGCCCCACTATGATTTCATCCACATCCGCCTTCTTGTCTTCCGCCACAACGCCATGGATATGCAAAATGTCACTCACAGGGATTCCATACACATCTTCAAGTGTCTTGGTGTAGTTGAAATTCATGGACAAAGCCGTTTCGGCATCAAAGTTCATGAGTCGCACGCATTTAGGATAGTGAATGTCATAAGCCCAATCACGGAACTCGACGGTAGACCATAAGAAGGATGTCAAATCATTGATGGCCGATTCTTCAGCGGTAGGGTCTTTCTTTAACAAATACCTGGGTTTGACGAAACGTTCAATGAAACGCCTAAACTTTTCTTTGCTGATATTGGGCAACTCTTATTCAAACTTGCTCCAAAGTTTTTTTCTTTTATCATACAGACAATTCATGGCAGCGTAGTATTCGTGTGCATTGCCTTCACAGTAATCCATAAAATCCTTATAATCACTTTTGATTCCATGGGCACGGTCAAAGCCGTTTCCGATGATATATAATTTGTCTTTCATTAAAATATTGTATATTTTACATCCCGTCAACTTGGACTTGAACTTGAACGTTTTCCTTATTGAATACCTCTGTGCAATCGTGACGATTTAGCTTACTTGTCCAAATGGTTCAGAATGATTTTATAATCAATCCCTAGCTTAAGCAATGGCAAACGTCGTCCTTCAGGAATTGCGACCGACGTATTTCTTCAAATATTTTTGCAATTTCACCGTTTGCAAGAAACCGAACTTGAAAAATTGCAGAAGCAGTTTCATGGCAAATGAACGGTTCAAGTAAGTCGTTATGTAATAAACAGCACTGTCAACAGAGGACTTTATCATGAAATAGCCAACCTCCTTGCTCGTGGTCGATGCTCCTAAGTGAATGCATCTTGTCGAGGTCAAAAGGTAATTCTTTCGATGTAGTTCATAAATCTTTTTATACAAGATGTCTTCCTCATAGTAAAGGAACGTATTTGGGTCAAAGCCTCCGATGCTTTCAAAAAGGGCTTTGTCAATAAACATACACGACCCTGACGGCAATTCTATTTCGAAATATTCTTTTTTAGTCAATTGTGGGTTGCCTATCAGCAATCTTTGTTTGCTGCTCCACTTGCGTCTAAGTCTGAAAGGGTCAACGTACATAAAGGCATAATTGTAAAGTATCTGCCGTGCGCCCAAATGTCGCCGTGCGCAGTTATAGTCTATTCCTTCCAAGTTTTTCTTGTACAATATTGGGCTTAAGATTGCGACATCGGCTATTTTTTCATAATAGTAAGTCAATTTCGGGATTATGTCCTCAACGAAGAGGATGTCGCTGTTTAGAATAAGGATTTTGTCTATCTCATCGTCTGCGTAGACGAAGCGAAGGCCTTTGTTGTTGCCTCGTGCATAGCCGTCGTTGGTTTTGCTTACCACGAAACTGGCTTTCAGCAGTCGGCCTGCAGGCGTTTGTGTGTCGGACAGCCGCGCATAACCATCATTGAACATGTCATGCAAAAACCTGTCAATATCGTCAATGACCTGCGTTTTGGTAGAGCCGTTGTCAACAACAATGTACTTCACCGGGGCGGTGTTATATCTCTCAACGCTCTCTATGCAGTTTATTGTGTCGCTACTGTTGTTGTAATTGAGGATTATTATTGCTGTTTTGTTCTTTCCCATAAATCAAGTATAAAACTGTCATAATACTCACAATCTGATTATAAAACAATATCGGACCTGAAGCAGCGGCTGTCAGAGTGAGAAAGACGCACCAATACGTCAAGTACTGTCTGTCTTTCTCTTTCTTCTTCATTGCGGCTTTGACCAGCAAGACAAGCAATCCCAATGTGGCGATCGCACCGAAATACCAGAAGAAGCCAGCCCAACCTACATCGACAGTGAAACATCCGTTGCCGCCGTAAAGAGGAGAGACCGTGGCTTCTATTTCATTACCCCATCGGCTTTTGCCAAAAGAAGGAATTCCGTTGCCGAAAAATGGTGTTATGGCATTAGTCTGATTCTCGTATGTGTAAAAACGCCATGCACGGATTCTGATGTCCTCTTGGTCTTTCGAGTTGCTCTCTGCCTGTCTTTCGCTCAGTTCAGCCATCGCCTTAAAAACGGGTATTTGCGGAATAACGAAAATGTATAGCAGCGCACACACCGCTATTACGCCAATTTTCTTTGCCCATGAGGCTTTCTGCATGATAAACAACAGACCCAGAACGGCAGACAGACCGATAATCTGGCGCGTAAGCGACAGGACTATGAAAGTGAACGTCAATAAAATCAACCATACATATTTTCTTGCCTTTGTCAGCATCCACTGGTTGATGGCATAGAGGAAGAAAAGCACCATCAATTCTATAGACCTCACTCCTAATCGTGCAATTCCTCTTGACATGTCGAACTCTTCTTTCTCAGCTCCAAAGACCATGTTCGGGAACGACAGCGCGTTGACGATGTACACGCCCATTGAGACATAGCAGAAAATCCAGATTATCCGTTCTATGCGTTCTTTGGGTATGTTGAGCTTCATGAACACATAGAAAGTGGAATAAGCGAACAGATAAGGCAGCGTGGCTATGATTGTAGTCTTTAAGGATTGTTCTTGAAACAGCACTGCCATAACTATTGAGAAAGCTATACCGCCAAACAGCATTTTATAAGCTGTCCATGGGAATTTCACACGCTTAAGACTAACTCCATGCTTGTTGGCATGCCACAATGCTATCAGGCAGACGAGGTAGAACGCGAATTTGCCGACCTGAGGAGATACAAGCCCCAGCGGATTGTAAAACGACAAACTCGCCAACACTATCAGCACATATATACGTATGTTTCGCTTCAGCTTAGTCATAAGGATGACTTTTGGTTCATTATGTCTTTTATTATTTTATCAACTTTCTGTCCCCACACGTCCCAGTTGAGCCGCTCGCGGTAGACTTGCTTGGCGGTTTCTGACATGCGGGCAAGCTCGCCCGATTCGAGGCATTGTTTTATTTTACGCCCGAAGTCGGCACCTGTGGAGCCGAGGGGAAGTAGGTAACCGTTGCGACCGTCATAGACGTAGTTGCTCACGCCGCCTGTATTGTGCGAGAACACTGGCAGGTCATTGGCGCTGCTCTCACTGAACGCAATAGCGGAACACTCTGCTTTTGTGGGCAGCAACAGGCAGTGGCAGCTTTCTATTGTGGAGACAAGTCTGGAATATTGCTCGGGAATGTTTTTATTGAGAAATCCGATGTAATCAACAAACGGCAGAGAGCGCACGCTCTCGTCCAAATCCCTGATGCCGACGATATGCAATGTTGCGTTTACGCCGTTATCGTTGAGCCATTGGCAGGCTTCAACGGCAATGCTGCCGCCCTTGCGCTGCCAGTCAACACCGAGGAAAAGCAAGTCAAGGTGGCCGTTGTAGCTGAACTTGTGCGGGATGATGTCCTTGTCGTCTATGTTTGCGCCAAACTCTATCACATGGACTTTCTCTTTTGGCTGGTGATAGTCGTTGACAACGGACCGTGCCGCCCAGTCTGACGAGACCACTATCGCGCTCGCAATGTCAAGCGTGTATTGCTCAACCTTGTTGCCTTGCCGTATGGATTGCTTGGAAAGGTTTTTCCAGTAGTAACCCACCATGATGCCAAACGTAGCGTCTGACAGGCTGATTACCGGCTTGTCTGTACGCTGGCCATAGAGAGCCTCTGAGGCGAACGGGGCGAACACGACGTCGCACAATGAGAGTTTCTCCCTGTCAATGGTCTTTGACAGAATTGAGGCTCCCCACACGGAGTGCCTCACGTCAAAGCCCTTGCCTGTTATCTTCTTGAACAAAGTTGCCAGCTTGCACAGCAGGCGGTAGCTCCGCGTTGCCGTGATTTGCAGCCAAACAATGTCATAGCCGAGAGCCGACAGCGACTCGTAAATCTTATAATATGTCCCACTCATCGACTTGCGGTCGCGAGGGTCGGTCCACGATATGAAGCCTATCTTAAGTTTATTCATTGTGATGGTTTGTTGGATTGAATTTTATAAATCGCAAGTCATCTGTTTAATGCCGTTAACGCATCTTTTAGAAACTCCTGCGACTTGCTCTTCTCCCTGCCGTATGCCTCTGCAAATGCCGCAGTGTATTCTGTCGGGACTATACGGTTGAGGTTCTTATCGGTGATGCTCCAAATACGGTCTTCAAGGCAAAGATTCTTCATAAGGTTATTCATTCGACTGTCAAAGTCGCCATTCATGCAGTAAAAATCCTTGCGGAACAGGATGGAGAACACCATCAGGTGGAACGACGCGCCGCAGACGACTGTGGCATTCTTTACGAGATTGAGAAACTCTGCCGGGCCGGTAGCAACGTGAGGATGAACATTATCATAACCGCGTAAAGCCCCCGGCGTATAGCAGTTGTCGCAGACCACGGGCAAGTCGAGCCGCTTGCCTATATATGCGGCCTCGCTAAGAAACTCGTGACGCGGCCCGAAGCCGGGCGTGTAATAGAACACATATTGTCCGTCAATCAACGGTTTTTTGTCGAATAAAACGTCATAATCTGCGGCGTCAAGGAGCATGGTTGGGTCAAGTACGACGCTGACGTTGTTGCAAATGCCGTTGCCTTCAAGGAATTTCCTCGTCCGCTCCTCACGTACTGACACGGCCTTATAGCCGTTGAGCAGTTTCTTCAGGTAGGCCACATCTTGACTCTCCGGAGCAGGGCCCATTGACGGGGCGTAAGCTATTTTTATCGTAATGCCGTCAACGAACGTACCGAAATAGGCTTCGCTGAAATCGAAAACCGTCGTGTTCCATATCTGGTCGCTGCCCGTTATCAGCGCATCAAGTCCGAAACGAGCTTGCTCCAGCTCATCAAGTGTGTTGTATTCCTCCGTCAGGTTCAGCCACTTGTGCATGAATCCGTCAAACAGATGCCACTTGCGGTAAAGCGGTCTTATGGTAACCGGAGCCAGCAACAGCCTTTTCACGCTACGCTTGACATTCGGCAGCGAGCTGAACGCTATCGGCTTGTCGTAACCTATCTTCTGCGACTTCTGCCTGAAATTTATTATCTTCACTTCGTGTCCTTGTTTTTCAAGGAAAGTCTGCAAGGCCCAGGCCTGAAGCATTGAGCCGTAGTTGAACGAGGCGTGGAACGTTATTATCCCTATCTTCATCGTCTTATCAGTTTCTTTATCTTATTCTTGGCAATCTTGTCCGCCATCACTAACCGGTAGGCAAGTCCAACGGAGGCAAAGGCGCACAGGCTACGAAACAGTCTTATCCGCCAATCCATTGCCTTAGGATGGCGCAGCTGGTCGTTACCGACGACCGCTTCCTGCACTGGTCTTTCATAAATGTTCAGATGTTCCTTAACTTGATCAAGCAACGCCCTGCCTCTTTCTGTTATGGGCAGAATGCAGGAAACGCCGTATTTGTGTTCGGGAATATAGCCATCGTCTGCCTCTTTGCCCAATCCCCAAAAATCTCCAATAGTGATGTCTGAAATCCGTTCAGGGCAGGCATAATGGCAATTAAAACAACTGTCACGATAAGTGAAACCATCTATGAATGTATTGTAATAAAGGTCTTCATATCGATGAGTCCACAAGTTTCCTGACTTGTAAAGCAATTTGTCCTTCTCATAAATACACAAGCTAAAAGCATCCGGCAATCTGAACTTCACGGACGTAACTTTTCCAATGTCAATTTTAAGGTATTTGTTGATATAGTCGGCAAGCCATTTGTTTGACGGCACGCCATGGCAGATTATGTCAACGAGAATAAGGTTATCTGGGTGCTGCCTAAACATTCCTTTTACGGCTGCCACTTGACACGGAGTGCCGATAAAAAGAACTTTCAGCCCGTTTTTGACATCTTTCCTGATATTCAGCAACACTTCCATTATGCTGCTCTGCACGTATTTAGAGCCTTTCAGCCTCGATGCGTCTTCCAGCTTGTCAATGCGGACATGGCTGATATCTACACCCGGCAATACTGTGCATCCATACACTACGCCGCCGTTCTTCAAGACCCATTGTGTAAATACAGACGCCGCCCCGCCTGAAGTGCTGCTCTTGTAGTCATCGCTGTCTTTCGACCATGATGCGTATGCCAACAGCGGGCGGTGGCATTCCGGCTTGTGCAATGAGGGACAGCCCTTCCTGCAAAGCCCGCAATCTATACACTTGGTTTGGTCAATGAAAGGATATACATGACCAAGACGTCCTGCCCTCATGACAATACATTGCTTGGGGCATCGCGCGGCGCACAGTCCACAGCCAGTACACTGCCGAAAGTCGCAAATCTGTTTCATTTCTTGTGTAATTTGTTCTTGACCACATTTACCAATGTCTGGCGCTCGTGGGCTTTGAGGCCGACAAACCATGACACGGCGACGGTTATAGAGGCGGCTATGACGCAAAGCAGGATGAAGTTGGCAAACGTCTGCGCTCCTAACCAAAGACTCTTTATTACGATTGGCAACGGCAACGACAGCACCGAAACGCCTGCAATGGGCAACAGCACCTCCCTTGCCATTCTTCGCAACGAATAGCCTATCTGTTTACGGCAGAAAAGAAAACGCACGAATCCGGAAACCAATGTGAACACGATGGAGATGTAGAACACGGACGGCGCATCATATCCAAGTCGCAAGGCGACATATCCGGCAGGAAGTATGCAGAGAATGATGCAGCTGACCACTATCTGGTAATTCCTGATTTTGCCTGTTGCTGACAACGATGTCATGAGCGGCACGCCAAACAGGTTGCCTGCAAGCGACTCGACCATTATGAGGATAATGAACAAGGCCGTATAATCCGGCACTTCAACAAGCCACAAATGAAGTACGTAGTCAATGTTCAGGCAAAGCGGAAAAGCCATCGTGAACAACAACAGGAAAGAGAACTTGATACCCAGATAGGACAACTTCTCCATTTCAGGGATATTGCCTGTCGCATAGTTCTTGGTTATCTGTGGGTTCAAAGCCACTTGGAAATTTGAAATGAACCCCATGACGGCACTTGACACCTGCGACGCCACTCCGCGCGCAGCGTTTATAGCCGTGCCGAAAAACAGGTTGAGCACGATGTTCAACCCTTGGTCACGCAACAACCATGCGACACTGCCGAAAAGGTTCCAGCCAGCAAAGCCTGACATCTGCTTGTACAGACCCTTGTCCCAAAACAGCCTGAACTTACTTTCAACATAATGACGGCGGCAATAAACTTGATAGATGCCCCGGATTATCAGTTGCACGGCAAACACGAGGATGCCGTAAGTGATGAGTTTGTCTGCAGGTACTATCACTAGCAGGTAGACAATGCCGAGTTTCAGGAATGCCTCCAATATGCTGATATAGGCATACACGCTCATCTTCTCATGCGCTATCAGCACGGCGTTGTACGGCACCTGTATGATGTTCACACAGAACGTGAGTATTGAAAACTGATAGACCCAATTGGCCGCCGTCATCCTGTCGGGGGCTATCACCAGCTTGTGGTTTACGAACCAAAGACCTATGGTTTCGGCAAGGAGGACTATTATTACGCCTATCGTGATATGTATGTTGAGCGAGGCCGCAAACACCTTCTTCAGCCTGGCCATGTCGCCGCGCCCAAGCTCGAAGGTCATGAACCGCTGGGTGGCCGATGACATGCAGTTGTTCAGGAAAGAGAACATCGCCACGACACCGCCCACGACATTGTAGATGCCGTAGTCCTTTATTCCCAGTTCGGCCAGCACCACCCTCGAAGTGTAGAGCGTTACCAGCATGATGAGAATCATGCGGAAATAGAGGAACAACGTGTTCTTGGCTACACGTTTGTTGTTGGAAGAAGAACTCATGTAAACAAAAATTTCTAATTACTTCTTTTCTATGTTTACATTTTAACTGTTTCTTTTACAGGGTTAATGTACGTTGTTCCTGTGTCAGAATTTCTGGATGTTCTTGCGGTTCTCCCTTGTAACGAATTGGGAATCCTGTAAAAATAAGAAACTGTTGTACAGACCGTTTCTTTTTTATGTTGACAGCGCAAAGGTTGGTACATATAAATAATAGTCAATATGTAAGTCTAAGACGCTTATTTTTATTCCTATTTGCTTTTTGTGTTATCAATAGGTATTGGGGTTGGGATAACTTCATCTTTACATTTTTCCCAAAAAGGCCGTGCTTCTTCTATTAATTGACGAACAATTTTGTCTTCTTTGAGTTTGAAATTAAGAGCTGAAATTGCATACCTAATTAAGTTTCGGTCGTTGGTTCTATCACTATTTAACACTCTCCATTCTGTATTGTTTTGTGTTTCTAAAATCAATGCTCTCCCTTCCTCTTTGTCACCTTGCCATACTCCAGAAACAACTTTGTCATCAATTGGTTTCATAGATATGATAGTTTTCCCATCCATCTGCATTCTTGAATAATACTCTTACTGTATTTTCTTTGTCGTAAAATTTAATATTTGATTCCATGTTTCCAATATTTATAATTTAACATTTGTATTTACAACTAATTTAAGTCATCAGAATCAACAAGTCTTTGTGTTTCGGAGTTTTGCTATCGTCAAATTATGATTTTTCACATGCTTTTTAAGGATGTGCTTATAGAACAAGACTGGATTCCTGTTGGTTATTATATTTGCCGAATATTATGCCGTTGGACATATCTGTTCCTAAGCCATACTCCTTTGAGAACATCTTCAAATCCAATAACGGATTATGGTGCGGTTAATAATTGGGCGCAATAGCGTAAGTAATATTATAACCGTGATAAAGTCTGCCGCGAGCAGTATCCCCCCCGAAATTTCACACACATTAACATAAAATAGTGTTGAAATAATCAGAATAGGCCAATGTGCGAGAAACCACCACATAGAATCGCGCCCGATTGCAGTGAATGGCATGACCGCATGACTGATGCTTTTGCTGACGCAATTGAACACGACGATGCCAGCGGTTGCATATATTAACCATGACAAGGCATTGCCTCGTGTTGCAGAATTCGCTTGAAAATCAAGATTTGACGGCCAAATAAACGAAACGGCGTAAACAACAACAGCAATGGTAAAAACTACTTTGTTGAATTGTCTTTCTTTCATGTAAAAGCCAAGACCATAAAAAAACATGGCAGGGAAAAAGTTCGATATGTAATAGGGATGAATAAAACCGCGCCCGTATCTGCCATTTATAAAGCATAAGACGGTGCCGATTATGCCACATATAACCCATCCTTTGCCGTCGCATATTTTCAATACAAACGGAGACAAGGAGCGAACTAATAACAGCGTTACAAGAAACCACATAGGCAATGCCCCACCATTGGAACCGCTCACAAGTAAAGTGCCCTTAAATGGTGTCAGTACGTAATGTATCCAGTTTGTGTCACCATGAAAATAATATTTAACAGCACTTACACCAAAACCAATGCACCAGAAAAGGACATAAGGTCGCCATAATTTATTGAAAGTACGTGTAAACTCGTCTCTTATCGTACCTCCTGCTTTATGAAACATACCTGATTTGAAAAAGAACCAAGCCATAAAACAGGAAAATACAATAGACAGAAATCTGCAGGCATTGTCCATCCCCGACAATTGACAGCAATGCATGAATATCATATAAGATATAAATATTCCTGCAACTGTATCAATATATGTTAAACGTTTTTCTTTACCATTCATTACATTCAAATTCGACTTAGTCAATCTTTTAATGAATTTGTACCTATCCTTCTGAACTCGTAACATAACGTCTAATACACAATTTGAGTTTAATGCCATGAAGACATTACTACTATCATGGACACAACAATTGTAAGCGTCCAATTCTGACGTACCCCCTGCTTTTCAGGCGGTATGTCCAAAATAAGATTAAAATTCAGATTATATTTATAATTTGTTAGCACTTATGCCGATGGTTGATGGCATAAGTTTTCCGTAGTCACGGTTGCCTGCGACTATCTCGGCAAAGAATTTCTTGAGGTATTCCAATATCGAATACCCCTGCAGCCTGCAGGTGGACACGACGGAGTGGTAGGCCGCGCTGACACGCGCCATCTTGTCGCTTCCGAAGAAAAGCGAGTTCTTCCTCTCGTTCGCCAGCGGCCTGATGCACCGCTCGGCAAGGCTGTTGTCTATCGTGTAGTCCCCGTCTTTCCTGTACAGGAAAACCTGGTTCCAGAAATGGTCGAGGTAACTGACCGCCTTCTCCATCAGGTTTCCGTGCCTCGGCGCGTTTTCGGATTTCACCAGGTCGAGCAGGCTCCTCATTTCTATTATTATCCCCGTCGTTTCGGCGGAGTTCCTGAAGTACCTCACTTGTTCCGCACTGAGCTTTTCCTCTTCAAACCTCTTCTCCAGTGCGTAAAGCCTTCCGATGTATTCAAGGAACTTGCGGGCGTTGACGTCGTGCTCTATCTCGGCTGCGTACTTGAACTTCGCCCTCACGTGCGCCATGCAGCAGACATGGTCGATGTCGAGCATCTCGTCGTCGAGGTACAGGTACACGTTGTAACCGTCGGTCTGCAGGGCGCGCAGTTCACGGCCTTCAAGGATGTCCTTCAGCACCTTGCGCCCACGCGAGCCGTCCTCGTAACAGTAGATTGCCACCCTTGCCAACCTGTTGACCAAGCACCAGACATAGCGTTTACGGTACTTCCCGTCGACCTTCACGCGGCACCACGTCTCGTCGCAGTTCACGATGGAGTCTTTTTCCATGCAATGGCCTTTCAGGTATTCTATCACTCCCTTGAAGAACCGCGAGCCTTTCTCCAGCCAGTTCGTTACGGTCTGCCTCGACAGGCGCATCCTTTCTTGCAACAGGCGTGCCGTCTCCCTGTAGACCGGAGTGTCGAGGAAGAAGCGGTTGAACACGAGGTATGCCATCATGCCGGGGGCGGCGTGCGTGCCCGGGACGCTTTCAATTACAGGCTCGTCCTTCTCGCCGTCCATCGGGAAGTAGCCGCGCATGAGCCTGCCTTCCTTGTCCTTGTATTCCACTATCTCGTACTCGTGCTCCGTCACGACGGTTTTCTGGTTGTATGTGTAGCGTGGATACGTCTTTATCACGACAGCCCCCTTTGGCAGCTTGCCCAGGTCGCTCCTGTGGTACACGTGATTGTCGGCATCCATCGTGCGATAGGTCTTGCCCAGGCGGTAGAGCCTGCATTCCTTTTGGCGTGCTGCCGGTTCACCGGATGCGTCCTTTGTATTTTTCACCACATCCACGTCAAGGTTGTCCGGCAGTGATTCCGGCGTGCCGTCAAAGCCGCCTTTCACGTCCGTATGCGGAGTGGGCATGTCGTCGTCCTTGGACTTCGTGCCTTTCTGCGACTTCTTTCCGAAAAGGTGCTTCCGCCCGGCCTTGACCTCACTCCGCAGTTTCGCAGACTCCTCCCTTTCCGCCTTGAGCTGCCTCGTCAGCTCGGACACCTGCACGGCCATTGCAGACACGGCCTCGTTGCTCTTGCGGAGCAGTTCCGTCAGTTCCGTGAGCTTGTCCGACAGTTCGGCGTTCTTCCTGTCGCTTTCCCTGCGGGCGAGGTCCGCCTCTTCCAGGCGTTCCCTCTGGTAATTGCCCAGCTTGATTAATTCGTCCCTGTTCATGTCGGCATAGTCGTCAGCCACGCGCCGGGGAGTCTCCTCCCAACGCTTCAGTCTGTGGGCTGATTCTAATATTAAATCCTTGTCTTCCATTGGACATGCCGATACGTTCATTACTATACAAAGATAATAAAAATATCTGACACAGCCAAGGGAGAACGAATGTAATTATTTGATTTTCAATGTTTTAACAACTGGAGAGCCAAGCAATACCACCACGTCGTCCCAGCTTATCGAAAACACCTTGCGGTCACCTTCATGGAACACCCTCATGAACTTGTATCCCTTGTCGAAACGTTTCTCGTAAAGGCTGCACGAGTGTTTTTCGTAGCTGTAAAGGCGCACCGTCTGCATGTCCTTCGACATCATGATGTACACCTCCCCGGCCTGCGGCTCCCTGTCCATCTGCTGGTGTATCACGGAGAGGACGCGGGCGTACTTGCACCTCATGTCATGGAAATTGCGCAGGTAATAGAACCTGCCGAGTTCGCTGATGCTCAACATAGGCCCTCCAGCTTCTCCACGAGCCGTTTCAGCTGCCCGTAGCTTAAATTCCCTTGGCGCAGACGCAGGCCGTTGCTCACGCGCAGGTCCACCAATATGCGCATTTTGGGGGACGGTTCTTTTGCCTCTTGCGGAACCGAGTCTTTCGCATTGTCCGTTTCCGACAGGGAAGGGCGGCCCGAAATGTTTACTTCCACAACCTTGTGCCGGGTATCCTTGTACCATTTCTCAAACAGGTTGTAAGGGACGTTGTTCCTGTGGCAGAACGTCTGTATGCTTTCGCCCTTCGGATAGGACACACTCTTGTAACGGATGAATAGCCTTTCAAAATCTTCACTGCTGTACATATCAATAAACTTTTTAGGTTGACAGCGCGAAGGTAACTACATCTATCTGAACGGGCAATACGTCAGTTTTGGACGCTTACTTGCAAAATGGTAGAAGCGCAAAATCCGCCATCTTTGTTTTATTTATTATTTAATTTAAGATTCATATCCAATCCGTACTATCATCATGACCCATGAACAGCTTTGTCCAGGGGCAGTCAACTTGGAAAATCAAATATGTCAGGTTCGCCCGAATTCAATGCCATGGTGGCTGTGACAGGCACCTGCCGGACATTGGGGCTTTCGGAAACAATTATCGTAACGATTCCTCTTTTCTTGTCCAAATCTACTTGTGCAACCAAACTGTTTGCAAATACCGGCGCCACAATGCAAGGTGGTTTGTGGTATTGATTTCCGTGCATATACTTATGCAGGTGTGTATCAACGTGTCCGTTGCTGTTGCCATTTCTTTTGGCTTTGACTTGATGGCAAAGACGTTCAGGCAGTTGTCGCCAATCTTAAACCCGGAAATGGCCTTAACCGGAGAACTCTCGTCGGTGAGGGTTTTATATAGAGTAGGTGAGTAATTTCGAAAAGACTCAATGAGTTTTTCTTTCTCATCTTGTTTTAATTTACCATTTATGGTGGAGCTCTCACATGCGCCTTGAGTAGCACATGCAACACGCTTGACAGTTCCTTTTACTAACTGTTCGTTGGCTTTGCCCGATGTCAGAAAGTATTCTCCCAAGAAACAATCCCAGTTGGCAAATAGGGTGTATTCCTTACTGTCATGATTCTCAACGATGCCGATGTGGGCATAATATGTTTCCGCAACTTTGGCAGACTTTTTCTTGCTTGGGTAATATATTTCTTCGGAAATATCCACTCTCCGTATTATTTCCGTAAACTCATCATGCTTAAATGTAATTTCACCTTTGCCTTCCATGCCAATGCCTGACGTAGGTGTAAGGAATGGCCTAATTATAAGTTTACTATAAGCTTTGCGCACATAGCCATTGTTGTCATGTTCATATCTGGCTAAGTTCAACAGCTGTCCGGCTTCTTCGTTTGTCATTTCTGCCAGCCTGTGGCTCAAGGCCTTGTGGTTTTGTTTCTGTAAATCCAGGCATAATGAGGTTAACGACAAGTTGGCCGCAAGGCGTTCTATGATGTCATGTAACATAGAGAGTGTACGTTTTCCACATCCACAGGCTTGAAGAACGCCAACCAGCAGGTCGGCCGCACGGTCTTTCTCTGTGCCTATTGACAAGCGGTCGCCCTCTGCATTGTGCAGGCGAACAACGTGCAGTTCGTATATGTTGGGGTAGTAAACGGTCAGGTGACTGCCCGGCATAACGCCTTGCACCTCGAAGACAAGTCCGCGTTTGCGGCGGAAGCGACAAACGTACCCCTCGCATCCTGCCAGTGGACCGTCGAGCACGCGCACTATTTCGTTCGGTATGTTATGCTCGTTGGGATTTTTTGCGTAGTCTGCATAAGGTCGTTCCAGCACAACCACCTTGTCTGCATAGTTTTCATTGAAGTCCATAAACGCCTTCATCTGTACTTCGGGTATTGTGCAAGGGGTGGCCTTGTCTTCTTTCGCTTGTTTACGGTTGTAACGTATGGATGCGTTAGGATATTTATCTCTGATAAAGTCAGCAAGTGCTTTTTGTGTTGCGAGCACGAATACATAACCGTCAAACAGAGGCATCCTGCGTTCGTTGCCTCCGTGGTAAACATTTACCGTTGTGTGGGTGGGGCAATACGCTTCCAAAATGTTTTTGGTTTCAGACTTACAGCATTCAATAATAGAACACAGTTCCTTTTCGTGTCCAGGTTTGGTTCTGACAAGATACCAATTGTAGTCTATGTGATTCAGCTTGTCTGTAAGCGGCATTGTTCGCGAAAAGATGTTCTCTATGTTACCCTCACGACAGTCGCATGAGGGTTATGAAGTACCTTTTTTCAGGTTTAACGATAGCATTCCGGACGATACTCAGCAGCAATGTTCTACCGTTGTTATGTGGTCAGATGGATAAAGTGGCGAACACTTTAATCTTTTACTCTCCATACCACGATATGTTTGATAATCATTTGTTTACGTATAAATACGAGTGCCACCTTTGAAGCGTTTTACAATATGAAGCGGCAAGCCACGGTAAAGTGCTATATATCAGTATGTAATACGAACGCCAAGTTCGTTTTTGTAAAACAAACTGGTCGTGTATTAAAATATTCATCAAACTTTTTCATAGAAAAGAGCCGCGGTTAGATTGTTTTTATTAATTTTGCAAGCAAATTGCCGCTTCATATTGTACAACTGCCTCAGAAGATGCTTTCCATTTATCTCAGCGCCTTAGTCTGCCAATAGTTTGTTTATCATCATCTGATTTGCTTTTGTTACCGACGCATTATCTATCGTAGAAAGATATATTTGGGTAGTCCGAAGGCTGTCGTGCCCCAAGCCTGTGCTTATTATAGACAGGTCTACTCCCAAATCGCGCATGGTGCTTGCCCACGTATGGCGGGCTACATAAGTTGTCAGTGGAATGTTCAAGCCGGCCATACAGCCAAGTTTCTTTAAGTTTCTGTTCACGTTGTGTTCCATCTTCTCATACTGTTGCCGTTCTGTCCCGTCCGGTTTAGTGATGATAGGTAGTAAGTAGGGGCTTTCTTTAGTTAGATGCGTGTATAGATTTACTATTTCCTGCATTTGCGGTTCCCAGCCTATGGCCAGGTTTTGTCTGGTTTTCTTGCGTTTGTACATCAGCAGCCCGTTCCTTACATCAGTCTTTTTAAGGTATGCCAAGTCTACAAAGGCCATGCCCTGCAGGTAAATGCTCAGTATGAACATGTCTCTGGCGAATGCTATCGGCGAGCCGTCATCCAGTTTTATTTGTCTTATTTTTCTTACCGACTCGATAGTAATGGCTCGTTTTGCCGTTTTGGCAAACCCGGTGAACACATGCCTGAATATGTCTTTGTCCATGGTTAGTCCTGTTTCAACGGCTTTTCTGTAGAGTGTGCGTAGGGTTCGCAAGTAGCATGACGACGAGTTGCGGTTTAGCCCTCGGCTTTTCAGCCAAGCTTCATATTGAGCAATGTGCCTTGGTTCGAGGGCGTCGGCGGTAATGTCTTCCCCATTGCGAAATTTGGCAAAGCTGCTCAGGGCGTCACGATATGTTTTGGCCGTTCCCATACGTCCGGTGCTTATTTTCATTTCAACCATATCCCTTATGAAGCAGAACCACGTTTGGTATGGCGGCAATCGTCTGTATGCCTCGATGATATCGTCTGCGCTGTACTCAACACACGACGTTTCTTTTTCTGCAATAATGGATTTCAGCAGTTTGTAACTCCAGTTTACTTTTGATGCAATCAACTGCAATTGCGCTTGCCGCTCTGGCGTGCCTGATATTTTAACGGCAGACGAATAACCGTTCCATTCATTTGGCTTGATATGAAACTCGGTATATATTGTTCTCGTTGCCCTGCGGTGGGTTAGGATGAAGAACAGCGTTCCTTCCTTTCCGTTGGCTGTGGAAGGCCGGAATTTTAATCTTAATGACGTCATGATGGTTTTGATTTTGAATAATTAAACTTGTTGTCCTTATACATAATGAATATAGGCGATAGGATTGAGCAATGTGGATTGGCGGGTTGTTTTTCAATTTTTGGCAATCTTCGAACAGGCCGTTAAACTTTTTTTAGCGATGCCTGCCGGTTGCCGTGCATACGTTTGTCGGTAGCGTTGATGCATATCTGCAAACAGCCCATGCCATATTTTGCAGTCGGCATGCGCGCATCGCCGTCGGCATTTTTGGTGTTTAGTACACTTGCTAGGGGCTTCCACCTTAACCCATTGCCATTCAGAGAGTTGCAAGATGTGCCGTTTGTCTGGCTGAAACAGGCCATATCGCGAAGCAAAACATGCCGTTTGGTGTCGCGATATGGCGCATACGGGAAATAAAGAAAACAAAGGATGTCTTCAGCCGCATATTTGCAGGTAGGTGAATATTGCGGATATTAATATAACATTTATTTGCAAAAAAATACCAAACAATGCATTAAATGCATTAACTTTGTATTTTGCAAAATGGACGTATCATGGATATTTGTCGTCAAATCAATGACATGTAGCTACAATCTGCATGGGTATGTTCCAGAATGTGTGGCGGCGAATGTTGGAAATGGTGGCCGGTAAGTGCATATCCAGGCATAGGATATTGTATTGTTGCCACATGTTTTTCTGGATTTCCGCATACGGAGTAACCGGCATCGGCAGTGTAGACGTCAATCAAGGTAACGTCTGTAAGTGCCACCCAGACGGTGTATATGGCTTTCAGTCAATGACATCATGAATGATTACATGTCGTTTGGTATTGCCAACCTAAAACAGCCAAAATACATTGAAGTAAATGCGTCATTTTAGAGTTAATGGTTTATGATGAGAATGAATGCATAATTGTAAGTGGTGGTGCACAGCCACATCATTGAGGCAAGGCGGCACAAAGCACTGGCTGGCTGTCATTTGTGGTCTTGGGGCACATGGCAAGGCCGGATGATATGGCCCGATTGTGGGTTTTAGACAGTGTTTGTAAAAACATATATGCTATAAATTAAACAACGATATGCCTTTGAAATTAACTAAAGAACAGATAGTTCATCTCGCACCAGACGAGGCTTCCGTTAAGGCTGCCAAGGGTTTGGCAACCACTTCCAAGTGGAGTGTCAGGCAATTCAGCGACCGATGCATCTGGGGGCATTGCCAAGGCAGCGGCAAAAATCCATACCAGACAGCGGTTGACATTACCGATATAGCTTTCAAATGTTCGTGTCCGAGCCGAAAGTTTCCTTGCAAACATGCCCTTGGGCTGCTTTTCCTTTACGAAAGCCATGCCGATGGATTTGAGCAGGCCGACGAGCCCGATTGGGTGAAGTCATGGCTGGACAAGCGAGCTGTCAGGGCCGAGAAAAAAGAAAAGCCAGGTACTGAGGCAGCCCCGGTGGACGAGGAAGCCAAGGCCAAGCGTTTGGCCAAGCGCCACCAGAATGTGATGGAAGGCATGGCCGACTTGGAAGTGTGGATGAAAGACCTGTTGCGCAACGGTCTTGTCAATGTTCCCGAACGTGCATATTCTGTTTTTGAGGCCATGGCCAAGCGCATGGTCGACGCCCAGGCACCTGGCCTTGCCGCACGGCTCAGGGCGATGGCCGACATTGATTATGGTGCCGAGAGTTGGAAACATGAGCTTACCGACAAGCTAAGCAAGCTGTTCATGGTGATAAGCGCCTATCGTAATGTAGACCGGCTGCCGGCCGACTGGCAGGATGAGATTCGCGCACAAGTCGGCTTTTCGCAATCGCGTGACATGGTGTTGGGCAGTGAGCCCTTGGTTGACCGTTGGCTTGTGCTTGGCAAGCGTTCGCAGACAGCAAACGGACTTACCACCGACTCATACTGGTTTTATGGGGAGCACAGCGGCCGTTGTGCCCTCTATCTCAGTTTCTCTGTACCGGGCAGCATAGCCGATGCAGGCTGGGTTCCGGGGTGTGTCTATGACGGCAGCATGTGTTACTATCCAGGGGCGGGTACCAACCGTCGTGCGTTGCCAAAAGAACTAATCTTGGTAGATGGCAGGGTCGTGCCCGCTTTCTGTGCCGGCTTGTCGCAGGCTGCACTGCGTTACAGACAGCATGCCACAGAGAATCCTTTGGCCGAAGACATACCTTTGCTGGTATCCGATGTTTTGCTGGCCGGCAGTGGCGGGGCGTGTTGCCTGGTCGACATGGCCGGCAATGCTGTGCCATTGGTTGTTTCCGACGAAATGCGCATAGATGTGCTTGCCATTAGCGGTGGAAAACCATTTTCTGCCTTTGTGCTTGCAAATGATGGCAGGTGGCGACTGGTGGCTATGTGGTATAATAACGAATATCATACTTGGAGAGATGAACATAACTGACAATATAATACAGGCGGCGTTGCTTGGTACAGCAAACAGAGACATTGACTTCGACGGTCTGCCTGAGGCGCTGGACGGAGTGATGCAGGCAATACAACGTGCTGCACACGACCGTGAGGAAGCTTTCTATCAGGCTGCTGCCGTGGCCTTTGCCTACAGGCGGGCAGGGTGGGAGCCTCAACCGTCCGCCGTAGTGGCGACGGCAGGCGAAGCCCCCGGCGAGGATTTGCCGTATCTTGGCGATGGGCAGAACGCCATGCTCTCTCGGCTCTTGCAAATGCGTTTCCTGTTGCCTTATGCTTACCGTAAGGCTGCCGCTATGCATCGAATAATATCCCCGGAAGTATTGCCGCCATTGTTGCGGCGCGCCTACGACCGCAACAATTCCACCGGCAGTGAAGAGCGGGAGCTGCTTGCTGTGCTCGGTGGCAACCGCGCCCGTTGGCTGCTTGGGCTAATGGGATGTTCCGATACGAGTGCCGACGGGGCTGAGGCTTGGTCGACGGCATCACACGGCGAAAGGAAGTCAATCTTGAGGTCGTGCAGACGCGACAATCCCGTCGCTGCATTGGAGATGCTCAAGGGCGACTGGAAGAATGAGTCGGCCGCACACCGCAACGAGTTGCTTGCCTGTTTGCAGGTCAACCTCGGCAAGGCCGACGAACAGTTTTTGATTGGCGTCTCACAGACAGACCGCAGTTCGGCGGTAAAGGAAACGGCGCGCAATCTCATGTTCCGAATGCCCGATTCCCAGCTTGTCATGCGCTGCAGGGCCATACTCAGCGGGAAAATAAAATATGGCAGGCTCTTGGGGTGGTCGTACGGCAAAGTTGAGTTCACTCCCGAGATGAAGCAGATGGGCTTTGAGGAACTTAGTCCCGACAAGCGGGAGAACGACAACGAGTATGTGTTGCGACAATTGGCACAACGCATGCCATTGGCGTTTTGGTGCGAACTGCTTGATTGCAACGAGGAGCGTGCCGCAATCTTGCTGGCTCGCAAACGTCCGTTTGGCAAGTTCTTCGAGCTTAGTGTGCCAATCTGTAACTATTCAGACAGGCAATGGGCTTATTACACCATAAAGGAGTCGGCATCATATCAGTCGGTGACCGATATGGTGGGGTTGCTCACAGCCGCCCAGCGCGAAGAAATAAAATGGATTGACAAGCAGACAGGCTTTGACACGGTGCCACGGTCGTGGTTTGACGCCAATTACGAGGCGTGGGGGCCACGGTTTTCGCGCGCTGTGTTGTCGTGGCTGCTCCACAACGGATGGCTGAGCTTCGCTTCAGACACAGCCGAGCGCCTGGCTCTGTATATTGACCCGCAGCTTCGCCCAGATATATTCAGCCTGGCTCCCAAGACGCCTCAGGGCGTATTGCCGTCTGTCAGCGAATTCTGCATGAAGCTGGAGGAATACATGGACTTGAAAGAAGAGATAGACAAAATATTCAAAGATAATGCAAACGAGAGGAATGCAAGCTGGCTTGCACATCCCTGAGTGTAGCTTATCTTATGCAAAGCAATAATTAAACTGAATGATATGAGCACATTATTAAGGCAACATGCCGAGCAGCAGTTTGCTGAGGAACTGCATGAATTGAAAAAGAACGAGGCCTACCCGGTGCCCGAAAACTGGGAAATGTCACCCCAGTCTGTGGTCACTTATTTGATGGGCGGCACATTGAAGGATGGCTTTATTGTCACTCCGAAATACATTGGCAATCGACGTTTGATGGAAATAGCTGTCGCAACGCTTGTGACAGACCGGGCTTTGCTTCTCTATGGCTTGCCTGGCACGGCCAAGAGTTGGGTGAGTGAGCATATTGCTGCGGCCATATCCGGCAACTCTACCCTGATTGTTCAGGGCACGGCCGGTACGGGCGAGGAGGCCATACGCTATGGCTGGAACTATGCCCGCCTGTTGGCAGAGGGGCCCACAGAGGGGGCTCTCGTCCAGACTCCAGTGATGAAAGCCATGCAGGAGGGCAAGATTGGGCGCATCGAAGAGTTGACGCGAATCGGCTCCGACGTACAGGACACGCTCATTACCATACTTTCAGAGAAAACATTGCCCATACCTGAGCTTAACCGCGAGGTTCAGGCAGTGAAGGGGTTCAACATCATTGCCACGGCCAACAACCGCGACAAAGGCGTCAATGACTTGTCGAGTGCCCTCAAGCGACGCTTCAACACTGTTATATTACCGCTGCCCGACACTATCGACGAAGAGGTTGACATAGTGAGGCGCAGGGTGGAAAGCTTTGAGAAGGTGATGGAACTGCCGGCAGAGAAGCCTGCGTTGGACGAGGTTAGGCGTGTGGTCACCATTTTCAGAGAGTTGCGCCAGGGAGCCACTGCAGACGGCAAGACAAAGCTGAAGTCACCGAGTGGTACGCTGAGCACGGCCGAAGCCATTTCCGTGGTTAACAACGGCTTGGCCATGGCAGGCTATTTCGGCGACGGACAGATACATGCCTCCGACCTCGTTTCGGGCATACTTGGAGCCGTGGTGAAAGATCCTGTACAAGACAAGGTGGTTTGGCAGGAGTATATGGAGACCGTTGTCAAAAACCGTGACGGCTGGAAAGATATCTACCGCGCGTCAAGAGAGATGATGTAAGTGGCCTTGCTTGTTTAAAAAATAGTTGATAATGATATGGCAGACGTTCATCTATTGGGAATAAGGCACCACGGGCCGGGGTCGTGCCGTAACGTAGTTGGGGCACTGGAGCAATTGCGTCCCGACTTGATTCTGCTCGAAGGACCGGCCGAGGCTGACGCCATGATGCCATTTGTAGGCGATGTCGGAATGCAACCGCCGGTGGCGCTGTTGGGCTATCAGCCTGATGCACCACAGCGTGCGGTATTCTATCCGTTTGCAGAATTTTCGCCGGAATGGCAAACGATGCGTTATGCGCTGCGTGAGAATGTTGAGTTGCGCTTTTTCGACTTGCCGTTGTCTTATTCGTTGGCAATGTCTGACGATGGCGCACAGCAGGCGGAAGAGCCGTCCGACCCCTTCGACCTGCTTGCTGTGGCAGCCGGTTTTTCCGATGGAGAGTCATGGTGGGACATGACAATCGAGCAGCGGCGCGATAACACCGGTGTGTTCGATGCTGTCAGAGAGGCCGTTACAGCCCTGCGTGGTGCGGCCGACAGCGACAACGCTTCACATCGTGACCTTATCCGTGAGGCATGGATGAGGCGTATGCTTCGTGCCGCGCAGAAAGATGGCTTTGGCTGTATTGCCGTTGTGTGCGGAGCGTGGCATTTGCCGGCATTGGCATGTCAGGCTAAGGTTAAGGACGACAATCAGTTGCTTAAAGGTCTTTCAAAGGTTAAGGTTGAATGTACTTGGATTCCATGGACATACGACAGGCTCATGTTGCGTAGCGGATACGGTGCCGGCATCTCGTCGCCGGGATGGTATGATTACATATGGAAGCATCCTGATGACGACGGCACGTTATGGGTAAGCCGTGTGGCCGGCCTGCTTCGCGAGAAGAACATGGACATTTCCGTTGCCCATGTCATTGAGGCCGTGCGTCTGGCCCAGGCTTCGGCGGCGTTGCGGGGGCTGTCCTCACCGAGCCTCGCCGAATACAATGAGGCTGTTGTGGCTGTAATGGGCTTTGGCGATGACATTCTGCTGAGGCTCATCGGCGAGTCGATGGTTGTAGGCGACCGTTTGGGCCATGTGCCCGACGCTGTGCCAAAGGTGCCGTTGCTTATTGATGTCGAGCGCCAGCAAAAGCGTCTGCGCGTGCCGTTCACTGCCGAGATAAAGGAACTTACGCTCGACCTTCGCAAGCCAAACGACTTGGAGCGCAGCCTGTTTTTCCATCGGCTTTCATTGCTCGGAATAGATTGGGCAACACTGGGTGTGGCAGAAGGAAAGGGAACATTCAAGGAGCGATGGACGCTATACCATAAGCCGGAGCATATTGTCTGCATAATTGAAAGGGCAATATGGGGCAACACTCTGCATGAGGCCGTGCAGAAATATCTGTTGCACCGTATGGAAGACATACGTTATATGCCTGAATTGACCCATCTGTTGAACTTGGTAATCCCTGCCGACTTGCCTGATGTCGTTGGGGCTATGACAACACGACTTGACGGTTTGTCGGCCGGTTCTACAGACATTGTCGAGATGCTGGAAGCCGTGCCCGACCTTGTGGGCATTGTGCGCTATGGCAATGTGCGCAACCTTGACTTCTCTCAGGTTGCCAATATGTTGCAGGCCATGATAGCCAGAATATTGGCAGGTGGGCTACTTGTCTGCATCAACATCGACGAAGATGCTGCCTCTGATTTGCTTGAACATCTGGCTGCAACAGATTATGCCGTTGCCACACTGAACGACAGTGAGCTTAATTCCATGTGGTGTGAGTTTCTTGGCAAGGTCGGAAGTGCGTCAAATGTCCATCCGTTGCTTTCCGGTTACGCTACACGGCTGCTTCATGACAAAGGTCTCGTTTCGCATGAACGGATGCACGATGCACTTCGTTTTTACTCTTCTGTTGGAAATGCCACGGCCGATATTGCATACTGGTTCGAGGGATTCCTTCGGTCGTCGGGGTCGCTGCTGTTGCTTGATGACCACTTGTGGGAACTGGTCAATGGCTGGGTTTGTGAGCTGTCTGATGCCGATTTTAAAGAACTTCTGCCCATCATCAGGCGCACCTTCAGTTTGTTTACTTCAGTTGAACGCCGCAAACTGGGCGAGAAGGCAAGGGGGTATGAAGAAAACGGTAAGGCCTCGTCTGTTTCTGTCGGCACTTCGTGCAACGATGCCGAAGCGCAAAAGGTATTGCCGTTGGTCTGTAGTTTGTTGGGATTGGAGATAAAGTAATCTTATTGTAATATGAAATCTGAATACTTAAAGCGTTGGCGTTTGATACTCGGAGGCCATGAGGCCGACGGTACAGGTGTAGCATTGACCGTCGAGGAGCAACGTCTCGACCGTTCGCTTGAAGCCGTCTACGATGGCGGTTTGCGTGGCGGCCTTGGGGCTTCGGCCCCGAAGGTAAGCCGCTGGCTCGGCGATATCAGGGAGTTCTTCCCCCAGACTGTAGTGCAGGTTATACAGCGTGATGCAATCAAGCGTTTGCACATCGATTCATTACTGACAGAGAAGGAGATGCTGGCAACGGTAGTTCCCGACGTCCATCTCGTTGCAACGCTGATGTCGCTGGGGCGTGCCATCCCCGAAAAAAATAAAGATGTGGCACGCCAGGTAGTGCGCAAGGTTGTTGACGAGCTGCTGCGCAAGTTGTCGTCGCCTATGCAGCAAGCTGTCACGGGAGCGCTAAACCGTTCGTCGCGGCGCCGCAATCCGCGCTACAACGAGATTGATTGGAAGACAACCATAGTGAAGAACCTCAAGAACTATCAACCGGATTACAAGACAATAATACCCGAAGTGAGAATCGGCTATGGCCGTAAACGCAGGGCTTTGAAAGATGTCATACTGTGTCTTGACCAGAGTGGATCCATGGGAACATCAGTTGTCTACTCCAGCATATTTGGCTCGGTGCTTGCATCGATACCGTCGGTGAGCACCCGCATGGTGGTGTTTGATACTTCTGTGGTCGACCTGACCGACGACTTGCAAGACCCCGTCGATCTGCTTTTTGGCGTGCAGTTGGGTGGGGGCACGGACATAGCGCGTGCGTTGGCATATTGTCAGGGAGTCATTACACGGCCTCAGGATACTGTGCTTGTATTGGTGACCGACCTATACGAAGGTGGCAATGACATCGAGATGCGCAAACGCTTCGCCTCCATTGTTGCCAGTGGGGTTCAGCTGATAGTGCTTCCAGCCTTGAATGACGATGGCGCTCCGAGCTACGACAAGCACCATGCAGAGTTCCTGGCATCGTTGGGGGTGCCGACTTTTGCCTGTACGCCTGACAAGTTTCCCGACTTGATGGCTGCGGCTTTGGGCAAGCAGGACATCGGAATGTGGGTGTCGCAGAACATAAAAGAGTCTGAATAGAAACAGGTAATACCAAACGATGGTCCGGCTATTTAATTGTTTCTTTTCCAGGTAAGTGTTAATTAAGCGGTTTATACATAAAATCACAGACATGCATAAAAAGTTTACTTATATTGTAACATTGCTTCTTTTGCATATTTGCTCTTATGCTCAACCCTCGATGAAAAGGTCGCGCATTGCATTTACGACAGGACTCAATACTAATGATGCGTATGATGGGGAGTTTTCATATCATTATATGCTGCTTCCATATTTAGGTATTGGTAGCGGAATCGGTTATTTCAATCAATGGTACAATGACTATCTTCCTCACGGTAAAGCTTCCGGGCAGTGGACTTCTTGGAAGTTAAGTGAGTCGGACAAAGAGATAGGGAAAGTCTATTTGCGCCCTTCAATTCTATTGTCTACACCGTCTTTGTTTAAATTATGCAAATATGCAATATCCTTTCAGGGCGAATGTGGAGCGCAAATTCTGATTCCTCATACAGGTGTGTATATTGATTATTTCAATTATAACACTTTTGGCAGCAAGTCAAAATATAAATCTACAAATAAGGGTGAATGGATATTTTGGGGCGTTAAGGGAGGTGTCAATCTTAGTTTCAACGACATTGCAATTGGGTTGGGGTATGGCATATCCAACCTGGATATCTATTCTTCCAGACGTTTTATAAACGTCGAGAATGTTTCGCTATCAGATTTTTATCCTGAAAGACGAATGACCCATAGCTTGTTTCTCTGCTTTATGTATTCTCTGTGATATATAACAAAAGCTATATAGATGCGCGTTGCAACGCGAGCGTTCCGGGCTGAGTTTACGGTGCTGGTTCCACGGCCCAATGCCTGAAACTCGCGCGGTGTTTATCTCTGCCATCCCATATTTCATGTGGAGAGTGAGAGCATGATGGAAATCAAAGAGTTATGCCCCCGTGTCATAACTTCTGTCTGTCCATCACGCCATCACTGCCATTTGGGCAAGCCATGTTGTTTGGCGGAAATCATTTGGCACACCAGCACGTAGGCTCGTGTGAGTTTATTATCCCTATGGCCTGCAGGTAGGAATATATTATCGTGCTACCAACAAACTTCATGCCCAATCGTCGAAGTTCTTTGGAGATTCGGTCAGACAGGGGCGATGTGGCACAGCCTGTCTCATGAATTGTCTTCCCGTCGGTGAACTCCCAGATATATCTGTCGAACGACCCATGCTCTTGCTGAATGCCTATGAAGACCTTGGCGTTGGTCACGGCAGCCTTAATTTTCAGTCGGTTGCGTATTATGCCTTTGTCGTTGTGCAGTTCTGCCAGTTTGTTTTCGTCATAGTTGGCAATGATGTTGTAGTCGAAACCGTCGAACGCCTTGCGGAAAGCCTCGCGTTTGTTCAAGACACACTCCCATGACAGTCCGGCTTGGAATGTTTCAAGCAGCAGCATCTCGAAAAGCTTGTTGTCGTTGTGTACAGCCACTCCCCATTCCTCGTCGTGGTATGCAACGTAAGCCGGGTTATCCATGTTACACCAGCTGCACCTTGGTTTGTCAGCATTGTTCATGCCCCAAAATATTATTTATCGATAGTGAATATGCAAACCAACCGGTCTTGTTCAACAACCGCTGCCGTCGAGGCTGCATGCAGCACCTTCATATTCGTTTGAGCGCGAACGCAAGCCTGCATCTTCTGGCCTCAACGTCACCGTTCCGTCTTCGAGCACGAAGCAGGGTATTCCCACCGCTCCCGAGCGCTTGGCTGCGTCAAACGCCGGATTGGCATCGCGCAAACGCAAAAACTCTTTCATGTATTTAACGTGTGCGCCAATGTCTATCACATCATACTTACCGTTGCCTTTCACCTGCTCGTCTACGTATGTGCAGTCTGGGCAGGTTGCCATTCCATATATCTTAATCATTTGTGTCGTTGTGTTTGTTGTGAAGGCAAAGTTACAAATAATTAATGGAAAAGCCTAACGTTTCACTTGTTTTATCTGCTTGCGCACGCCTTTGTCCATCCACGGTGGCGTTATGGCCGGTGCGCTCTGATGCCATAGCTATGCGTAATGTTGCCCTGTTGGGGTGAAAACGTGTTGTCTTTTTTATCATCCGTCGGCCGTCGGCAGTGCCCATCCCCTCATCGGCAGCCAATGCACACACTTGTTGTGTGTCCGTTTCTTTGCATTTGTGATTGGCACAAACCAAAAACCGCTTTCGTTGTGGCTTGGCAGGACTGTCTTTTCAGTTTGTCCAACCATTGGCAACGAAAGCGGGCGGGGATGGATTATAAACATTCCGGGCGGCATTCTGCCGGCCCATTCATATTGGTTGCAATTCACCTTACGGTCTGTTTCCTCCCGTTTGCTATATATATACCGGGTTTCAGTGAACCGAGGCTTTTGGCATTGGTGAGCACTTTCAGCCCTTCTGTGGTGTACACATTATACCTTAAGTTTTCATCGGCCACATTGTGTATGCCGCTTTCTTCGTCAATGTCTATCAGGTTGTAGGCCGTCGTACCAAGGCCAATCTGTTCTGCATATTCAACAATGTGCGTGCCGTGCTGCCGGTTAATGCGTTGTATCAGCGGCCTGCTGTCATCGTTGGCTGCAGGCTGGTGGTTGAACACAAGGTCGAGGCACGCCTTGTCGAGGGCTACGGGGTCGAGCGAGGCCAGTATACCGATGTCGCGCATCTGTGGTGCCGAAGGGCTACCGTCGCAGTCGCAGTCAACCGAAAGGTTGTTCATCACATTGATGTATATCACCCTGCCGCCGAAATAGTTGTGAACGGCCTGTGCTGCCGCAGCCATCGATTCGAGAAAGGCGTCTTGACCTTGCCGGTTGTTGAATACCTGGTTGGGGTTCCCGTAGTCGCCGGCAGTGTGTATCAGTGTCTTGCCTTCGCGCGAAGCCATCCCGATGCTTTGGTTTTTCAGCACACCGCCGAAGCCGCCCATCGCGTGCCCCTTAAAGTGGGCGATGTTGATAAGGAAGTCATAGTTGGCAATATGGCTGCCCACACGGTCAAACTGTATGTGGGTGTTGTCGGCGACGGGTATGTCCAGGCTTCCGTCCTCGTCCATGATGTCTACAGTGGCAATGTCGTTGAAGCCTCTTTCCGCAATGGCCCTGCGGTGGCTTTCTGTGTTTGAGCGGTTGCCGGTGTATGCCGTATTGCATTCAACGATATTTCCCCCGACCTCTCTCACCAGGCTACCGATGAGTTCAGGGCGCAAATAATACGTGCGCGACGACTCGCCTGTGCTGATTTTTACAGCCACGCGCCCTGTAGCTTCCATGCCCAGCGAGTGGTATATGCGTAGAAGAGACTCTGCGGTTATTTCTGATGTGAAATACACATTGGCCGGGTTTTGTGACCTGCCGACCGAGAATGGCAAGGCCCAAAGGCACAGTGCAAGTAAATAATGCTTCATAATGTTTTGTAGTTTGGTTTATGACAGGTAGTCATTTTGTTGTCATTGTCTTCACTGTTCGGTTGTCTTTTTTTATGATGTAAATCTTGTGGTTTGCGGTATTGTCGTCGGTCACCATCCTGCCAGACATGTCGTACACCTTTGCATCGCTCCCTGCCGTGGGCGTTTTGGCTGTGCTGATGCCCGACTGTATGTTGTTGTTCCATTCATCGTCAATCTGTTCGAGCCAGTTCCTTACGCCACTCGTGCTGCCACTCCTTGCCCCCAATCCAGTCAGGTGGTTTGAGTTTGGAGTCAAGTCTACTATCTTTTGCAGTGTCTCGTCGCGGTACGTCGACGCATAAGTGCAGAAAGGAACTATCGTTTTATTGCTGAAGTCATAGCTTTCGGCAAATGTCGACATAATCATCGGTGCCGTATGCCACCATACGGGGCACCCTATGAACACGATGTCATAGTCGTCCATGTTGTCCACGGGCGCGGCTATTGCGGGGCGTGCGTCGTTGTCGCGCTCAGCCAAGGCCACTTCAGTGCATTCGGCATAGTCGTCAGGGTATGGCGTGGCAGGCTCTATTCTATACAAATCGCCGCCGGTGATGTTGTGAATCTCTTCGGCCACCCTTTGAGTGTTGCCGCTCCAAGAGAAGTAGGCTATCAATACGCGGGCACCTTCGAAATAATTGTTTTGGGCATTTGCGCAAATGGCAAGCAATGATATTAATGCGAATAATGTAGAAATCCTTTTCATTTTAATACATATTATGTTTGTACACATTTGTTACATTGCCTATTGTTTACGGGCGTTGCGCCTCTGGGCGTTGCCATCGGTGTGGCTGTCGCCTACGGTCTCGCCTTGTCCGGGCTCACCGTGGCGGCGAGGTAGTCGGGCTGCATTGGCGCCGGCATGTCATCACATGCATTCTTTCAGCACCTCAAACAGCTCGTCTCTTGAAAACTGTTTGCAGCAGCCGGGCATCAGCAAGCATGTGTCGGCGGCCGCGCGTAGCACGTTCTCGTCTGTTATGCCCAGCTCCGCCCAGCGGGTTGGCATCCCAATCTCCCTGATGAATGCTTCGAGCGCGTTTATGCCGAGGGCTGCCGTCTGTTCGGTAGTGCTGCCTTCCACGTTCCAACCCCGCTCAGCCATACGTGCCAGTTTCTCGCTTCCTTCGCCCAGCATGTGGCGGTACAGCGCTGGGTGTATTACGGCCAGCCCCTGCCCGTGGTTACAATTGGTGTAGGCGGCAACGGCGTGCTCAAGCATGTGGCACTGAAAGTCGGTTTGTTTGCCCAGTTTCAGCAGGCTGTTCTCGGCCATGGCCGACGCCCACATCAGTTCTCCGCGGGCGTAATCGTTGTCCGGGTCGGCTATGATGGCGCGCAAGTTGTTGATTACATTCCGCATCACAGCCTCGTTGATTTCGTCTGAAATGTTGTCGGCCATCGGTTTGCCCATGTATGTCTCCATGCAGTGGCTCAACGTGTCGAAGGCCCCGCTGACCACTTGCTTCATCGGCACTGTCTTCGTCAGTTCGCAGTCTAATATTGCGAAACTGTTGTATGCCCCGACAAATGGTTGCTTCAGTTTCTTTTCGGTGTTGGTGATTACAGCCCCGTTGTTTTGCTCGGCACCTGTTCCCGATGCCGTTACAACGGCCCCCATAGGTAAAAATTCTGTCGGAAACAGATGGTTGGCGTATTGCATTTCCCAGATGTCTGCGTCAAGCTTGGCCTGTGCTGCCACTATCTTGCAGCAGTCAATGACAGATCCGCCGCCCACGGCCAGTATGAAGTCAATGTTGTGTTGGCGCACCATTTTTGCCCCTTCCTGCACCATGGCATAGGTTGGGTTGGGCATGATGCCGCCAAAGTCGAACACGTTTTTGCCGCATTCGTGCAACCAGCCTTGTATCTTGTCGTACAAGCCCGTTCGTTTGAGCGAACTGCCACCGTATGCCAGCAGCACATTTGTGCCCGTGTGGTTCATCTCTTCTTTTATTGCGCTTTCAGCGCACCCCTTGCCAAAGTGTTAGCGTACGGGATATTGGAAAGTGAAATTGTTCATGTTGCGTTTTTACCGTTTATTGTTGTTTGTTGCGAAAAGGCTTCATTGCGGCTTGCCTACGTGCGACGGATGTGGCAGGACTGGCACCTTGCCGCCGCCGGTAGGCCCATTGGGCCTAAGCATAGGCATGTGTGCCATGGCCGCCGTTCGTCATTCGATGATGTTGATGTCCCTGAGCCAACTGCGTATTTCTCCTGCCGATGAAGCCACGTTGCTGCGCGAGGTGCTGAAACCGTCGACCATGGTTGCCTCGGGCTCCAGGCCCGCAATGTCGGCAATGGTGCCCGACCATCCGCTTCCGCCGTGCGAAGAGAACGGTATGATGGTTTTCCCGGAAAAATCATACCTGTCGAAGAACGAATACATTGGCATTGGCATTTGGTACCACCATATTGGGTATCCCACGAACACCACGTCGTAGTTGTCAAAGCCCTCGATGCTTGTAGATAGTGTTGGGTGTATGCCGTTCTGGCGCTCATTGTCTGCCTGCGCCGCCAAGTCGTCGAAGTTGCCAGGATATGGCGTTTCTGTCTGTATCCTGACCATGTCTCCGCCAGTGGCCTCGCCTATAACCGTTGCCATATATTCCACACTTCCATACAGCCTGTTGCCGGCAACGACCCGGCTGGCCGATGTGTTGGCATCGGTGCCGTCGGGCAACGGCTCTGAAAAATATGCTATGAGCACCTTGTGGTTGGTGCCCGGCACCACATCTTCTGTGGCAGATGCCGCATCGTTGTCATCATTGTCCGAGCATGCTCCGAGTGCCATTGTGGCGCACGCCAATGCCGCCAGAAATAACATTTTCACTTGCTTGTCCTCCTGTATTTATTTCTTTACGTTGATTTCTTTGAGCCATTCATCTATGCCTTCTGTGTTCCTGTCCACAGCTCCGAAGCCTTTCAGGTGGTTGGCATCCGGGGTAAGCTCGACAATTTTGCTGAGGGTCTCGTCGCGGTAGGTTGAGGCGTATGTGCAGAACGGAACCACGGTCTTGCCTTTGAAGCTGTAGCTTTCCGTGAAAGTATTGATAATCATCGGTGCCGTCCACCACCATACGGGACAGCCTATGAATATCGTGTCATAGCTATTCCAGTTTTCCACCTTGTTTTTTATTGCCGGGCGGGCGTTGTTTTCCTTTTCCTCCTTGGCCACCTCGGTGCAAGGCTTGTATGCCGTGGGGTAGGGCTTCATGGGTTCGATGCGGAACAGCGTCCCCCCGGTTTGCCCGGCAATGTACTTGGCCACATGTTCCGTGTTGCCGCCCCAACTGAAATACGCAATCAGGGTTTTGCCTTTTTGTGCAAATACGTGCATACCGCCCATCATGATCAGGGCAATGAGAGTGATAATCTTTGTTTTCATTTGTCTTTATTATAATCGTTTATTGTCTTCAGTCATTTTCTTGGCCAAGCCTGCTTGCCGTGTGCCGCCAAGGCTTCTGTTAGCGTTTGTGTCTTCAGGCGGCAGTTGCCTACAGCCTCGCCCAGCTTTTCCATGTTGTGCCATGTCGGTAGTTTGCCCTTGCTCTTGCCGCTTCCATCTCCAGCTGTGTTACCCGCCCATGCAGTTTACGCACATGAGGCAGGTGGATATGGCTGCACATAAAGTTGTGGTCGTAAGCAACCGGATGTTTTTTCTGGTGCAAAGTTACTGTTAATGCCGCGTCATGTGCATAGACAGATTACGGATAGATACACCAATATCAACGAATGGCACATTTGAACTGCCACGATGTATATTGAGGGCTATGCCAAAGCGGTTGGCCATACCGCCGTAAGGGTGTTTTTCGTTTACCACATGCACAGCTAATGCCTGCAGAATCTTGTTGGAATCTTGCCTGCCTCGATGTTCAACCGAAGCCCGCTGTGCCATCGGCGATGGCCGCAGGCAACCATGCAGGCAACATAAAGAAGTGGCTTCGGGTTTGATGAACGTTGGCGGGTAATGCCTGCCGTGCCACCAAACATGGCCTGCCGGCAAGGCAGGCATTGGCTTGGCCCATGGTGGCTTTATCGCAATGCTGCTTGTTTCGGGCTGTGTGCTGAATATTGACTGCCTTATCAAAAAATCATACACGGCCATTTTCATTTGTATCGGCATGCATTTGCCTTTCCGCTTTGCAACGATCTGGCAGCCAGCTTGTTTGGGTTGCGCGCATGCCACATTCTTACCGAATTGCCGAAAAGGCCGTACGGGCAGGCCGAAAGGGCCGTTTCATCAGATGAAACGCGCCGTTTTGGAAGCCCGTACGGCAGCCGGGAGGGCACAATGGCGTAGGCAGCAGATAAAAAATTTACATAGCATGCAACAAGGAAAGTGTCCGGCGGCCATGGAAAATGGGGTCATGGCTTTTGTGTCATTGCACCTGTTTTTGTTGTTCGGCGTTATACCTGTCGCCTGTCACCGGTATGGCGGAAACTTCATCTTCGAGCCTTTTCCATTCATCTTTGCTGAGGGCAAAGGCCAATGTGCCCAGGTTCTCGTCAAGATGCGCCAATTTTGTCGTTCCGGGTATAGGCACAATCCACGGTTCTTTTTGCAAAAGCCACCCGAGAGCCAGTTGCGCCGACGTCATGCCATATTCGCGTCCGAAGCGCTGAAGCACATTTACAATGCGGTAGTTGGCCCGCATAGCCTCGGGGGTGAAGCGTGGCAAGGTGTTGCGGTTGTCGTTGTGGGCGTCGAACACGGTGTATTCGTTGAGGTCTCCACCCAGGAATCCCCTTTTCATTGGACTGTAAGGCACAAAGCCTATTCCCAATTCACGGCACACATCGAGCACCCCGTTTCGCTCAACCTCGCGGTGCATCAGGTGGTATTCGCTTTGTATGGCTGTCAGTGGGCATATTGCGTGTGCCTTGCGTATGGTCTCGGCGTTTACCTCGCACATGCCCCAATGAAGCACCTTGCCTTCCTTTATAAGGTCTTTGAGCGTGGCGGCCACTTCTTCTACAGACGTGTTGCGGTCGAAGCGGTGCTGGTAGAACATCGGTATGACATCGGTGCGCAAGCGCTTCAACGACTCTTCGCAATACCTGCGTATGGTTGCCGGGCGGCTGTCTTGGCGGCCGGTGGCTTTCCCGTCGACAACTTCGTGGCCGAACTTGGTGGTAACGTTGACCCTGCCCCTGAATTCTCCCAAGGCTTCGCCGGCCAGTTCTTCGTTGTTGAGCGGGCCGTAGATGATGGCTGTGTCAAACAGGGTGACGCCCCGGTCGACGGCCTCGTGAAGCAGGCGGATGCATTGTTTTTTGTCGGGATGCTGGCTGCGGTTGTAAGTCATGCCCATCACGCCGAAGCCCAATGCCGACACCTCAAAGGCGGCAGTGCCCGTGCCAAGGGTTCGGTGTGCAATTGATTTGGTGCCCTCAGGCATGTTTGCCTTTCTGCCGTTGGCTGTTACGGCGCGCGACGCTGCTTCTACCTTGTCGACAGCCGGGCCTACAGCAAGTGCCGCCCCCATGGCAGCGGTAGCCTTGAGGAAACTGCGGCGGCTGCATTTGCTTTCGTTCTTCTATTTGTTGTCCATGATTTCTTTGCTTTGTTAAGTCATATAGTCGGTGCAAAGGTAATGCAAACAGCAGATGCCGGCTTTGTTGTTTGGCTCAACCTGCTTTGCCGGCCGGCTCAGGTTTCGTTTTTGGGCGACGTGCCGTACATGGCCTTGTATGCCTTGGAGAAGTGCGACAGGTTTTTAAAGCCAACCGAGTAACAGGCGTCCGTGACATTGGCTTTTCCCGAAAGTATAAGCCGGTGGGCTGCCTCAAGCCTGCGTCGTATCAGCCATTTGCGTGGTGTCACGTCGCTTATTTTTGCAAAGTCGCGTTTGAAGATGGCAAGGCTGCGGCCGGTATAGCTTGCTATCTCGTCCAAGGACAGGTCGTACATGTAGTTTTCGTTCATGTAGTCAAGTATGTCTATCTTCCAAGGCTCAACGAAATCAAACAGCGATGCATACAGGTTCTTGTCGGTGTTGAGCAGTATGTAAAGTCCTTCGGTCATCTTCAGTTCCAGTATTTCGTCTGTCGGTTTCACACCGGCATTGAAATAAGGCGCTACACTCGAAGAGACTGCGTATGTCTGGGCGTTTTCCGGGCAGGATTCTAAGGCTTGCCCTGTCGCGCCTGGCATCATCGGGCAGTGCTTTTTTGTTGAGCGATTGGTAATGCTTGCGCAGGAAAGGCTTCGAGAATTTAAGCACGATAGAATGATACGGCTTTCCGCCGACAATGTGTTTTTGCAGCCACATGCGGTTGTCGCGTCTCATGAAGGCACAGTCTCCGGCCTTCAGTACAGTCTTAGTGCCCTTGTCGTCAATCTCGAGCATGCCCGAACAAATGTATATCAGTGTATGTTCACGGTTTTCGTGGGCGCAGCCCCGGTCGTCGGAGAAGTAGCTTGCAATAAGTATGTCAGAGCAATCGAATACGTCAAGTCTTTCCATCGCATTGCATTGATTGGTTGGTTTGCAAAAATACGAATTTTGTTTTAAGGCTCGATGCCTTACAGGCATGAAAATATGGATAAACCATTCATTTAGTGCTTTTTAACCCGAACATGGCATATTGTAAATGCCCTGACAAACATTTTGTGCCCATTTTGCTGCTTTGGGGCATGAAAGAAGGGGGCACCGCCATGCAAAATGGCGGTGCCCTTTGTTTATTTGCAGTTATTTTATATTGGTAAAGTTGTTGTGTTGTGTTCTAAAACAGTGCCTTGCGGCAAGTGTGCGCTGGCCTTTCGCGGCGTTTTGTCGCGTTGTGGCATCATCGTCGCGGCCCGACGGCCATACAATATACTGACATTCGGGCCCTGGGCATGGCGAAATGAGGCTCGGGGCTGGGGGTGTCAGCCACGCCATTTAGCACAGTTGGTATTTTCCGCAGGCTTCACTCTGTGGGTTTGTTTTGTCTGTTGGCTTCTTTGATGCTCCACAGCGAAACGTGTTCGTTGCGATATCTGGCATTTGGGTTTACTTCCTTAAGCTGTTTGAAGACAATGGCTTTCTGCGGACAATTGTGTATGCAGGCGAAGCAAAACTCGCAATCGCCTTCGGTCTTTACGCCCGTTGAGGTCAGTGTGTAATTGCCGCGCGGGCAAACCTCTGTGCATATTCCGCAGCCTATGCATGAGTCGGTTACGGCAAACGCCTCTTGGCTCATCATCTTGAAGCCCACTTCTGGGTTCACCCCTGATGATTTGAGGAAACCGGCGTGTTGTTGGCGTTCCAGCTCTGTGACCGGTTCGTGCCAACGCCTGTGGCTGTTGATGTCGGCGGTGATTCGGTCAAGACTTTCAGGTATGTGCTTGTCAATCTTTATTTGTTCGTTCATGTCGAAGTTGGGCAGCCAGTTGTCGACCATTATCATCGTGGTGATATAGTCGAAGGCACAACCGGCTTTACGTGAAATGTCGTCCCATATCTCCACCGAACTGCATTTGCGGTTGCCATAGGTCAGTATGGCGAACTTGTACCTTGCCGTCAGCCGTGCCTTGTTGATGAACTCTCTCACCATGTTTGGTGGCATGTGGCCGTATACCGGGTAAACAATGCCTATTTCATCTGCTTCAAACGTGTAGCGCTTTTGTTTCATCATTTGTGGTATGCTGAGCAGCTCGGTGTGTTTGTCTGCCAGTTCGCGCGCCACATAGAGGCAGTTGCCGGTAGCGGTGAAATACAAGATGATGCGTTTCTTTGTTTCCATGTCACATGAGGTTAAGGTAGGCAAGCCCAGACAGGATGCTCCTGCCATGAGCATCGCCATCCGTTTCAGGGCCGTACGTCTGGATATTCCGTTGTTGTTTCTTTTGTCCATATCGTTCCGATTTAGTTGTTTTGCCATTGTCGGTGCCAGTAAGTTGCTTTGTTGCCTTTGAGCCCGGCCGATGCCCGCTGCCACATTAGGCCCCCCTTCGGCTTGCCATCGGCACAGCCATCTAACCAAGCTTTGGCAAGCTTTTGTTGTGCGGAACATGCCGCCGAAGGCCATATCATCCGTATTAACCCAAATTTACTATTGCCTGTGAGAGTGAAGCGGGGTCATGTGGTGGCGTGGCAAAGGTTGCTGTAGCGTTCATGCAGGGCCGGCTGTCGGTGCCATTGCATGTTAGGCCGGCCGGCTGTCGGTTTGCGGCACGCTCATGGCCGAGGGTTGAAAACGGCTCATGCCGTCATTTGCTCTTGCCATACTGAACCAGCCATTTCACTGTCTGCGGGTCGTAATGCGAGAAAAACAGACTGCGGCCCAAGTCAAGCTGGCGTATGCGCTGCATGTCCTCGCTGTCGAGAGTGAAGTCGAATACGTCGATGTTTTGCTCCATGCGCTCTTTGTGGACAGACTTTGGGATGACAACGACGTCTCGCTGTATGAGGTATCGCAATGCCACCTGGGCAGCACTTTTGCCGTGCTTGTTGCCTATTTCAACCAAAGCCTCGTTGTTGAAGAAATTATTGCGGCCTTCGGCAAACGGCCCCCATGCCATGATGTGTGCCCCATATTCCCGCATTATCTGCTGGGCGACAATTTGTTGGTTGAATACATGGGTTTCAACCTGGTTGACCATAGGCGGTATTTCGCTGAACTCTGCCAAGTCGATGAAACGGTCGGGATAGAAGTTAGACACACCTATTGCACGTAGTTTGCCTGCTTTGTAGGCCTCTTCCATCGCACGGTATGAGCCGTAATAGTCGCCGAATGGCTGGTGAATAAGCATCAGGTCTATGTAATCACTCTTTAGTTTGCGGAGAGACTCGTCGATAGAGTTCTTTGCGCGCTCATATCCAGCGTTTGAAATCCATATCTTACTGACTATGAACAGTTGGTTGCGCGGTACTCCGCTTTTTGCCATGGCATTGCCAACGCCCTCTTCATTGCTGTAAGCCTGGGCCGTGTCTATCATGCGGTAGCCAGTGCTGATGGCATCGCTCACGCATCGCTCGCATTCCGAAGGTGACACTTGGTAGACGCCATAGCCCAATATTGGCATTTCCACGCCATTTCTTAATTTGATATTCTCCATAATTTAATGTATATGTCTTTGACGTTGTTATATGATGTTGCAAAGTTAATCAACAATGGCCATTGCCACCATACACGCATTACAGAACGTTGCACCCATTTTACAGACTGCAGGCCGGCCCGCGTTAGCGTGGCGCCGTGGCGGGCGGCAACCGACACCTGCTGCCATTGTCTGTGGCCGGTAGTGGTTGGCAACCGATGTTGGCTTTGTCATTGCCGTTTAGGTTTCTTGCCACTTTGCTTCTCCTTGCGCCATAGCTGCCACGAGTTGAAGAGGTTTTGCCAAATGATGTACGTACCGGGGGCGACAGACAAGACCGGCGACAGGTAGGTGTATGATACCCAGATGGCGAAGATAGTGTTTTTTTGTCCCAGGCCCTGGCCACCGCCTATGCGCTCGCCGTAGGCGGCGCCAACCGTTTTCCCTATGAAAAATTGCATTGCACAGGCAACGAGACTGACGAGCGACAGCAGCCATTTGAGGTGGGTGCTAACCGGGCTGTCTACCAAATAGCGGCATGTCTGCCCCACAGACAGCGTTAGGCCGCCCCCCATAGGTAAAAGGCAAGGCCACCGGTATGCCTAACGACTGCAGCATGGGCCTTGGGGAAAAACACACGCAGTCCCCAGGCTATGAGAAACGGGAATATGAGCAGTGGGAACACACGGCGCAGTATTGTGAGGAATTGGCAGAGAAATGATGTCTCGGTGTGATTCTCAACCATGGGGAAAACCAACGGTATGATTATTGCTGCCGCCAGATTGCTCAGTATTGTATATGTGGTGAGCGATGTCTCGCTGCCTCCGAGCTTGCCTGTTATCACGGCGGCAGCACCTGCCGTCGGGCATACGAGGCAAATCATCAGTCCTTCGGCAAGCAAGGCATGGCTGAATGATGGGAGGAAGTGCAGAAACATGGCTATTGCCAGACATGACAACATCTGGAACAGTATAAGCCAGACATGCCATCGGGTGAGGCGCATGTCGTGGGGATTGACTTTGCAGAATGTGGACAGCAGCATTACGAAAAGCACTGTCGGCATCAGAAATTCGGCTGTTTGTTGGGCTTAGGGCTTGATTGGCGACAGTTGAGGTATATAGTGGAATGCCATAAATCCCATCACGCCGCATGTCATGCCGATAGGCAAGGTCCAGTTTTTAAGAAATCTTATGAATGTATTCATATTGTTGATGTGTTATTTTTCGTGTGCAAAATTATACTGTTTGGCTGTTTTTGCTTATACATAAAATACAGATTGATGCACCAATTTGGGCGAACAGCACTGCAAGCGAAGCGTTGCGAACCAATTTCACAGAATCTCCTACCTATTTTACAGAATGGGTTGCAAAACTGAATTGGCTTTGGGAATAATTCCGTACTTTTGAGCAGTAAAGCGAAAAAGGTGAAAAAGCATGGGTGAAATATTAGACTTGCAGACAATCAACGACTATAATGAGTTTCTGGGACTGGAAACACTGAATCCCTTGGTGGGCATAGTCGATTTTTCCAAGGTGGAGGTTTTGAAGCACCGTTGCAAATGTTTCGGTTTCTATGCCATCTTCTTGAAAGAGAAAATACACGGTCCCATTTCTTACGGGCGCAATAAGTATGACTACCAGGAAGGAACTCTGGTGTTTATTGCTCCGGGACAAGTGGGAGGTATCGATGATGACGGAGAGACCCTGCACCCGCAAGGTTATGCGTTGCTGTTCCATCCTGACTTGATACGCGGTACGTTGTTTGCCCGCAAGATGAAGGAATACACCTTCTTTTCGTATGAAGTGAATGAGGCGTTGCACATGTCGGAGCGTGAGCGGCAGACAATCTTCAATTGTTTCGAAGAGATAGAGGAGGAGCTTCGCCACCCTATCGATAAGCACAGCCGCAGCATCATTATTTCCAACATAGAAGTTTTGCTTAACCATTGCCTTCGTTTCTACGACAGGCAATTTGCAACCCGCGAGGTTATCAATTCTGATGTCCTTACAAGGTTTGAAGCTTTGCTGAATGGTTATTTCGACTCCAGGAAGCCAATAGAGCTCGGATTGCCCTCTGTGGCCTGGTGCGCCGACCAGCTTCATTTCTCAGCCAACTACTTTGGCGACCTGGTTAAGAAGCAGACGGGAAAGTCGGCCATCGAATACATTCACCAGGCAATAATCAGCAAAGTGAAAGACCGGCTGTTGGGAACAAACAAAACTGTCAGCGAGATAGCTTATGAAGTTGGTTTTCAATATCCCCATCACTTGAGCCGTCTGTTCAAGAAGGTTGCCGGATGCACCCCTAATGAGTATCGAATGCAGTTGAGGTGATTGGCAGGCTTGTGGTGGTTAAGTAGACAAGCGTAAGCATTTGTGGTTTTGCATGAATCTGTAAAAGCCACATGCACGTTGCGAATATTCGGCTTGACAAGAGGCTTTACTCAACGCTCTTCTGCGCCAAGCCGGTCAAGGTGGCAAAGGCTCTGCAAACGCACGGTTTCCCTCGCCTAAGGAAATCGTGCGCTCTGCTTATCGTCAGGCACTTACTGCCGCGAACAACTTACGTTTGCCTTTTGTTCCTTTTATGTTTCTTTGTATGCTGTGCCGTGGCAGCGTGTGGCATATATGGCGCCGATGTCCTGTCGCGATGGTCGGCCTCTGGTTTGCACGATTATTGTTGTTTTTCTCGTTGTTGGATGCCTCGCTGTGCAATGTGGTGCATTCCTAACAAAGTCATGTAGGTGAGGCAATTCATAATTCACCTTGTTTATGGTGAGAACGGGGTGTGGTAAACAATCTGTAATTCGGTTACAATCCTCCGTAAATGCGTTATCCCATTTACGGAGGCAGTCTGTTATCTTTGCACCAAAATTACTTCACAAGCGATTATGAGTGGCAGCATAGATACTTTGCGCAGTTGTTCTAACTGCCGGGATGTGGATGGGTGGGCCACAAACCATTGTCTGAACTTCTATGCACGCAAGGTCGGAATCTGTGCGGAAGGAAATTTGAGTGACATTGCAACAATTTAATCAACGAGTAATATATGGAAACAAACAACAATTACGACATGTACATCCCAACACGTGTGATGTTTGGTAAAGGGATGTTGAACAAATTAGGTGATCAACCAATGCCGGGCAGACGTGCGCTGATAATAATCTCAAACGGAAAATCGACCCGTGCCAACGGTTACCTTGCCCGCACGGAAGAGCAATTGCACAGGGCGGGCGTGGAAACATTCGTTTTCGGCGGTGTCGCTCCCAATCCCTCTGTCGGTAATGTCAATGCAGGGGCAAAGGTGGCACGCGACAATGATTGTGACTTTCTCGTAGCGCTTGGTGGCGGAAGTGTCATGGACTGTGCCAAGGCCATTGCCGTGATGGCTACGAACGAAGGCGAACTGTGGGATTACGTGCCCATCGGTTCAGGAAAAGGACAGCCCATTGCCGTAAGGCCATTGCCAATCATAGCCATTACGACCACTGCGGGTACGGGGTCGGAGACCGACAGCTCGGGCGTTATCACAAAGGAAGATACGTTTGAAAAAGCTTTTGTGGGAGACGCGTCGCTGTTCCCCGTTCTATCCATTGTCGATGCTGAACTGATGAAAAGCGTACCGGCCACATTCACTGCATATCAAGGTTTCGATGCTTTGTTCCACAGCACAGAGGGATATATAGCCAAAGGTGCCAATCTGATGAGTGACATGTATGCCCTCGAGGCCATCCGTAACATTGCCGAATATTTGCCCCGTGCCATTAAGGACGGAAATGATATTGAGGCCCGTACGCGCGTTGCTTTTGGCAACACATTGTCTGGCGGTGTGATGTGCCTGACGCTTATAACCAGTGAGCATGCATTGGAACATGCGCTTTCGGCCTATCATCCCAACCTGCCTCACGGCGCAGGACTGATAATGGTGAGCCGTGCCTATTACAAATACTTCATCTAACACCATGCATGCGATGACCGATTCATCCGCATGGCACAGGCAATGGGCATGACGGAAGCCACTAAGCCGGAAGACTTCCTTACTGCACTGACCCGACTGCAGGAGGCCTGTGGAGTAGCCGACTTGAAGATGTCGGATTATGGTATAGTTCCCGAAGAGTTTGAAACGTTGATGCGCAACACCCGCGAAGTGATGGGCGTCATGTTCACCAGTGACCGTGTCCAGATGTCTGACGCAGACATCGTGAATGTGTATGAGGAATCTTATAAGTAGTAAAAACAGACGGATGAGGAACAGCACAGTCCTCATCCCTTCTGTCTATTCTTCTCTGTATGATAATGCGTCGCAATGAAGGCATTTACAAAACGGATTATTGGACTCATTTAAACTTTTTGCGACTTCAGCCCGAGTAATGTTTTCGTGGCAGTTTCTTTGCCGGAAAGAAGAGCGTAGCGGGCTACATGACGAATGACGGGGAAGAAACAGGCCGAAAAGAACCTCGGAATGAGGCAAAAAAGACTTTTCGGAGAAAGTTTAAGTGGGTTCATTGGCTTCCTTGCCATGTAAAAATGGTGGAGCCGGAAAACATAATCAAATATATAATATGAAAGTCAGGAAAGTCGTACAACTGTTGACTTGTATGTTGGTATTATTACCGATATTCGGACAATCAAATGAAAATGACAATAGTATGAAAACAAATTCAATCAGGCTGGCCATCAAAGGCGGCGAGACATTCACAGCCACTTTGGTGGATAATTCGTCAGCTGACGCTTTGATGGCGTTGCTGTCTAAAGGAGACGTAACCGTGGAAATGGAGGATTACGGTAACATGGAAAAAGTTGGGCCGCTTGGCACAAACCTCCCCCGCAATGACAGGCAGACAACAACAGGCCCCGGTGACATCATTCTTTACCAGGGAAAGTATCTGGTGATTTATTATTCCACCAATTCGTGGAACTTTACCCGGATTGGGCGGATAGACAATGCGGACGGCACACGGTTGAAATCAGCGTTGGGAAATGGCAATGTGACGGTTACACTCTCATCGAATGATTAGCTGTGCCCACAGGTTTGAACAATCCGGAGCCGACGCTTTGAAAATTCGTCAATAGGCTGAATGTGTTTGGCAATGTAAACAATGTGGCAGTTGGCCTATGGCGTCACTTTGGTATGCGCGATATACAGAAATGATGTTGATTGCCGTGTGGTGTATCATCTGCCATATACAGTAAACACGTTTGTTTTATCCGTAAAAGGGATATGTGATTTTTCATGATATCCCTTTACTTTTGCAATAAGGAAACAACTTAAAATTATTATTGTTATGAAAAAGAGAATATTGGGCAAGCAGGGATTGGAGGTTTCGGCGGTAGGGCTTGGCTGCATGGGGTTTACGCAGAGCTATCCGCCATATCCCGACAGGAAGGAAGCCATAGCTACCTTGCGTGAAGCAGTGGATTTGGGTGTTGCGTTCTTTGATACGGCAGAGGTCTACAGCGCGTTCAAGAATGAAGAGTTGGTGGGCGAAGCACTGGAACCGGTACGCGACAAGGTGGTCATCGCCACAAAATTCGGCTACGACCTGGTGAACATGCCCGACCTCAATACATCGGCACGTCCCGTAAGCCTGTCGAGCAAGCCTGCCACCATCCGCAAAGCGGTAGAGGGCTCGCTCCGACGCCTCCGTACCGACCACATCGACCTGTATTATCAGCATCGGGTGGACCCCGACACTCCTATAGAGGAGGTGGCTGATACGGTTGCCTCGCTAATCAAAGAGGGCAAGGTGTTGCATTGGGGATTGTCGGAAGCGGCACCCGCCACGGTGCGACGCGCCCATGCCGTCTGTCCGTTAACGGCCGTGCAGAGCGAATACTCCCTTTGGTATCGCCAGGTGGAAAAGGAGCTGCTGCCAACGCTTGAGGAACTGGGCATAGGCTTCGTGCCGTTCAGTCCGCTGGGGAAAGCTATGCTGACAGGGCGCTTCGACCGCAATACAACGTTTGAAAAGACGGATTTCCGTTCCACCATCCCGCGTTTCCAGCCCGAGAACATGCAACACAATGTGGCTTTGGTGGAATATGTGGAGGATCTGGCTCGCAAGAAGGAAACGACTCCCGCACGTATTGCCATCGGCTGGCTGCTGGCACAAAAGCCTTGGATAGTTCCTATCCCAGGTACGAAACGAATAGAACGCATCAAAGAGAATATAGGAGGGGCAGACGTTTGTTTTACTGCTGAGGAACTGGCCGATATACGTCGGCATCTTGACAGCATTGAAATCATTGGCGCACGATATCCCGCCGACCAGGAAGCGCTGACCAACAAATAGGCTTATGCGAATGAAGCGAATCATAATCGGGCTGACAGCCTTAATGTCAAGCATCATGGTTCATGCGCAGATGGCGGTAGATGTGCATACGCACATCATACTGCCGGAATACAAGGAACTTTTGCGTAGGCATGGCGCAGAGCTTGAGGAAACGTTCCCGCTGCCCGAATGGGAGGCAGAAAACCATATTTCCTTCATGGACAGCGCAGGTATTGGTTGCGCCGTATTGACCATGCCTGCCCCGCAACCGTATTACGGCGATGGTGTGGAGAGTGCTGCCCGCATACGTCATGTTAACGAGGTGGCGGCGGAAACAAAGGAAAAGCACCCGGGACGTTTCTTGTTCTGTGCTGCCCTTCCTTTGCCTGATGTGGATGCTGCCATACGTGAGGCCATCTATGCGCTTGACACCTTGCGTGCCGACGGCATCAAGCTGGCAACCAACAGCCGCGGGCAGTATCTGGGAGACCCGGAGCTTGACCCGTTGATGGAGGTGTTGAATGAACGCCATGCCGTAGTCATTGTTCATCCTCACCGTCCAACCCCTTACCCGGAAAACATCATCCGCATCACACCACTTGCCATGTACGAGTATCCCGCGGAAACCACTCGTGCCATAGTGAATATGCTGTCGAGGAACGTTCTGGTGCGCTATCCGAACCTGAGGGTTGTCGTGCCGCATTGCGGTTCGTTCCTGCCGCTTGCCATCCCACGCATGAAATCAATTCTTCCGGCAATGGTTGGTAGCGGGTATATGCAGCCTGTAGATTGGGAAGGAAACCTGTCGCGACTCTATTATGACCTTGCTGGCAATCCCACGGTTGAAGTCATCCGTGCCATGCTTACCATCACTTCGCCGGAACATATCCTGTTCGGCTCCGATTATCCGTATCTGCCGGCTAATGTATTGCTAAGCAACTTGAGCAGACTTAAAGCAACCCTTGCTGCCGACAGGGAACTTTCACGATATGTGGAGATGTTTTTGTGGGGCAATGCTGCAAACTTGTTTAACACCAGTGAGGCATTGTCCAAAGATGATTCTACGGATTGATATGGCAATGGCCGTAAGAAACAATAAGGGAAGGCGAGGAAATGTCATTCCCTCTCGGCCGGATTGAGTTTGTTGCTCGCATTGTCTTTGCGGCTTTACCAACAATTGGCAGGCCGTCGGACGTTCGTTATGACATTCCTAAAATGCATTCCGAACGCCCGCTCTTGTTGTCGTCTGATTGGCTGCCGACTTTGCTTTGAAGTAGTTCGAAGCGCCTTATACAAAGTCGGAAGTCATTCCGGACGACAATAGCCAGTATTTGTTTATTGGGCAAACATATTACCATTGGCTCCCTGGTGGCGATTGTCTATGCTATTCCCAACAACTCTATCTCAAAGATGAGCGTGCTGCCACCGTGGATGCCAGGCTGTGAAAACTTGCCGTAGCCCATCTCCGACGGGATATACACCTCCCATTTGTCGGCCACACACATATGCTGCATGGCTATGATCCACCCTTCGATGAGGTCACAAAGGCGTACGGCGAGTGGAGCACCGCCACGGCTGGAGTCAAACTGCTTGCCATCGATTGTGCGCCCCGTATAGTGAGCTGTCACAATGCTTCTTGGAGAGGGGTGAACGCCATCGTTCTTTCCTTCTGCCAATACTTTATAGTAGATTCCCTTTGGGAGCGCTTTCACTCCTTCCTCTTGTGACTTCTCTTCCAGCCAACGCTTGTTGGCTGCCGAGTATTCTCTTTTGTTTGCCATAGTCTTTGTTTATTATTTCACTGTTTCTGCCCATCGGCGTATATTGTCTTTTGCCACGTCGGGGTTCATTGCCTCGTCCATGTCCATTCCTTCTGGCGTTATGCCTACCACTTTTGTAAAGCCGGCAGCAAGCAGGCGTTCTTTGTCTTTTGCTTGCCCGGCAACAAGCCATACGGGTATTTTATGTTTCTTTGCCCTTTGCAGTATGCGTTCAGGTAGTTTGCCCATCAACGTCTGCCCATCGGCACGGCCCTCACCCGTGATGATGACGTCGGCGTCGGCAATGAGTCGGTCAAAGTCAATGATGTCGAGTAGGAGGTCGGCTCCCGACACGGCCTTTCCACCAAAATATTGCATGAAAGCATAGCCCAACCCGCCAGCAGCCCCTGCCCCTGGCGCGTTTGAACGGTCGAAGCCGAAGTGGCGGTATGAAAAACCGGCAAAGCGCTGCGCTCTCTCATCAAGCTTGGCAATTATTTCATTGTTTGCCCCTTTTTGTTTCGCAAAGACCTGCGCGGCCCCATTCTCACCGTAAAGCGGATTGCGGACATCGGAGGCAAGCGTGAATTTGCAATCCTTCAATGTGTGTTTAATAACCCGGTCTATCGTTTCTCCTTTTGCAAAGATATCGGTCATTGCCTTCAACATGCCTATGCCTACATCGCTTGTTCCGCTTCCACCAAGGCCGATGATGAAGTTTTGAGCGCCCTGCTTCACGGCATGTGCCACGAGTTCGCCCACGCCGTAGGTGGTTGCCACCATCGGGTTACGCTCTTCTTCCGTCATCAGGGTCAGTCCGCAAGCCCTTGAAGTCTCAATTATTGCAGTTCCGTCATTAGCTATGCCATATTGTGCCGTGATGGGTCGCATGAGCGGGTCGTGCACCTGTGCCTCCACGATATTGCCATGCATTGCCCCAGTGAATGCTTCGAGCATTCCTTCGCCACCATCCGACATTGTAATGGAAACCACTTCTGCACCATATTCATGCAGCGAGCGTGCCAAGGCTTCCTCAACCTCAGCAGACGACAGGCAGCCTTTGAATGAGTCTATTGCCAATATGTATTTCATGCTTTCCGCAATTTCAGTGAAATCTTATGTAAATATATACGGCTACGACCACTTGCAGGTTGATAATCAATGGCACACCGTACTTGAATTTATTGTGCATCGTCTTGTGGTGCCATGTTCTCATGCCGATAAAAGCGCCAATGCTGCCGCCCAAAACCGCAAGCGTGAGCAGCGTGGACTCGGGGATACGCCACTTGGAACGCTTTGCCTTCCACTTGTCAATGCCATATACAAAGAAGGTTGCGATGTTGATGGCAATGAGATATATTGTAAGTATGATATGGATTTCGTTCATGATGATTATGCAAAGTTACGGAATTGGCTTGACTTCACGAAATCTTATAACATTCATTATATATTAAGATGTATGATCTTGTTTTATCATATCATTACTATTCAGGCCCGATGTAACCCTCGCAAGCTCCATGCTGCATTGTGGGCGGTGTCATGGCAGGCGGCAAAAACAAAAAGAAAGGGAGGTGCATACTCATGGCATGCATCTCCCTGATTATGTAAAGCGTTAGCGTTTACGGTTCTACCAGTCGCTCCCTTCGTTGCCGGAGAGTCCGTTCGTTATGCACTCTTCAATCTTGTCCATCACCACATTTGAGTAAGCGTGAGCCATGACAAGGGCCTTGCATGAGGTTTTCTTGTGAGAATCTTTCTTTGCAAAGGGGAAACATTTGTCTATAGCCCAGTTCTCATCAGTTTGAGTCTGGCGGCAATTGCCGCCGCCCAGGGCACTCATCCATCCGCCACCGATGGTGCGTACAACCTTGTAGTAAGGTACGGTGTAGGTGACACGGACTCTTTCGTCCTTTATGTCACACTTGATTACAGGACTGATGCTGACGTTGTAGGCGCTGGTGCCTCTTGCATGCTGTGCGATGTCGGCAACATGGCCCTGTGCGATGATGGTGCCCAATGCCTTGTCGTTCAACTTTATGACCGCATTCGCGTCGTTGAAGGTCGCAGTAAACCAATAGTTAAGCAGTACATAAAGATTGTCTTTGGTCTTCCCCGGAGCCTCAATCACGTGTACATAAGTGATGGCGTTGTTCTTGTCGAGCGTCACTTGTGCACCAAGGTTGCTCGCCGCGTCCACCCACTTCTCGCCATACTTCTCTTTGGCATACTTTTCCAGTTCTTCAGCTCTCAAGAGTTGAGCGTTCACTGCAGTGCTTACCGACATGAGGGCAAGCAAAAGAAACAGAGTCTTCTTCATACTGATATCGTTTTAAGTTAATTAAATCAGGTTTCCAATTCATGGTGCAAAGGTTGTAATGATGCGTGCATCCTTTCTGCACTGCTTACCCTATATCTTTGTTTCCGTCGTGATAATTGCCGATGTCACAGGTGGTTTGCGCCGGTTTGGCGGCGTGTCTGCTCTGTGACAGACGTGAAACATTCACCCTCACTTCATACTTATAAATTATGCAATGGATGAATATTTCCTACTGTTTATTCTTTAATGTGGATGCGTTTAGTTAAATTTGCAATCAAATCACTTGGATGATGATACGATGTCGAAGAAAATCAACCGCCTGAAGGTTGTGCCCGTTGATAGGGGATGAACCAGTAAACGGCATGCCGGGCAGTTACGCTGTAATGTAGCAACGGTATTTCATTGGCCTGCCAACGACAAGCAGCCAAGCCTTGAAGCACTCCTTCGGATTTACAAGTTGCAGGGCTTGTGGTTCGGTTCTTGCTGGCATCAGATGCTGAAGCCTAAGAAACATATTAACCTGTGCAGTAACATCGCACGCGTGGTGCGTAGTTTTGCGCGCAAACAGTGAATGATAACAAATGACGAATGAGGTTGACATAAGCGAGAACGACCTGCTCCTGCGTCACGAAGAGGTGCTGGCGAAACTCCTATTAGACCATACCACCCATAAGAATATCTTTTGGGCCACCGACTCTTATGCCGACAGAGGGCCCGGCTACACGTTTTACGATGAGATAACCATCGAGCATATCACCGGTGAATGTGGTCTTGTCATCAGGCCTCGCGCCGTAAAGGAACGCGATGTGCAGACGCAGCGTTCCAAGGACATGGCCGAGGTGTTTACGCCGGCATGGATATGCAATGCCCAAAACAATCTTATCGACGAGGCGTGGTTTGGCCGCGGTGATGTTTTCAACACAGAGCACCCCGATTCTCACGACTGGACACCTACCGAGGGGAAGATTGACTTTCCTGAAGGGGCAAGGGGGAAAACGTGGGTTGACTATGTGCGCGAACAGCGGCTGGAGATAACGTGTGGCGAGGCACCTTACCTTGTCTCCCGGTATGACACCGTGACAGGCGAGCCCATCAGCGACCTAAACCGCCGCATAGGCATGCTCGACCGAAAACTGCGCGTGGTGAGCGAGAACACGACGACAAGTGGCGACTGGCTTGAATGGGCAAAGGAGGCACTGAAGGCTACCTACGGTTTCGAATGGCAGGGCGACAACCTGTTGCTGGCACGCGAAGCTGTGTTCTACACGTTCTGCGACTATTACCGTGCAAAGTTCGGCAGGGAGGTGCCCGACCAGTCGCTGCCTGGCGTAGCTTATATCATCTCGTGGAACCTGTGGCAGATGGACGGTCTTCGTTACGTCATACCGGGTTCTTGCGACATGGTGTACGAGGGCGGGCTCTTCGGCGACCGGCAAAAGGTGGAGTGCCTGGCATGCAAGAAAGGTGAGCGCACAGGCCACATAGGCATACCTTGCCGTGTTAAGGACTGGCACTACACGGGAAAAGACAAAGAGAAACTCACGCCCCGTTTCTCATCGTTGATGAACAACACTGCGAAAAGATAGGAGGCATCGGCATGGCAGTATATACAACCATTGAGCCTGTAGAGGCTAAGACGCGGCTAAACCCGCCTGGTGGTCGCGGCATCGTGCTGCGACCCGAGCAGGAACAGGCCGTCTCGGTGGCTTTCAGGTATTTCAAGAAAGGGCTTAAGCACCCCAAGTTCCTATGGAATGCGAAGATGCGCTTTGGCAAGACGCTGTGCGCCCTCGAACTGGCGAGGCGCATGGGTGAGCTTGATGCAGGCCATCGTGTGCGTCGCACGCTCATAGTCACCCACCGCCCGGTGGTCAACAAGAGTTGGAAAGATGACTTTGAGAAAATCTTCGGCGGCCACGCCACCACTTATCGTTATGGCACAAAGAGCGAAGTGGGCGGCGAGGGCGACTTCTACGACCTTGAGACGTCGCTCGACAATCCCGATAACCACTACATCTTCTTTGCTTCAATGCAATACTTGCGCCGCTCGTCGCTTGTGGGTGGCGACAACGACGAGCAGCTGAAGAAGGACTTGCTGCAGACCGATTGGGACCTCGTGGTAATAGACGAGGCTCATGAGGGCACGCGCACCAACCTTGGGCAGGCCGTCATCGACATGCTGACGAAAGACGGGCGCATAAACACGCTCCACCTATCGGGCACGCCATTCAACCTATACGAAGACTTTGATGACGACCAGATATACACTTGGGACTACATCAAGGAGCAAACCGCAAAGAAGCTGTGGCCCAAGGAACACCCCAACGAGCCTGCTGCCAACAATCCTTACCGCGAACTGCCCGAGATGGAGATACGAACCTACGACCTTGGCAAGTTGGTCAAGTCGAGCTTGGGCGACGATGCCACGTTTCAGTTTCGGGAGTTCTTCCGTACCAAGCAGGGGTCCGACGTTCCCGCGGCAGACAAGGGACGCTTCGTTCATGAGGATGATGTAAGGCTGTTTCTCGACCTGCTGTGCAAGGACGACGAGCAGAGTCACTATCCGTTCTCAACCGACGAATACCGCGAGCAGTTCAACCACACGCTTTGGGTGGTGCCGGGCGTGAAGGAGGCCAAGGCTCTTGAGCGCCTGTTGAACGACCACGAGGTGTTCGGCGGTTTCGATGCAATAATCAATGTGGCAGGCGCCAACGACGACGACGAGACGCGTGAGGATGCCCTCGACAAGGTGCTCAAACGCATAGGCGACCAGCCCGAGCAGACTTACACCATCACCATATCCTGTGGCAGGCTCACCACTGGGGTGACAGTAAAGCCATGGACGGCTGTCTTCTATCTGAAAGGTTCTGAAAACACTTCGGCCGCCACCTACATGCAGACCATCTTCCGTGTGCAGAGTCCTTATTGCTATGAAGACGACGAGGGACAGATGCGCATGAAAACGAAATGCTACGTGTTTGACTTCGCCCCCGACCGTTCGCTTAAGATGGTGGCCGAGACGGCCAAGTTTGCCACGCTCACCCAGAAGCAAAAGAAATATGCCTCAGCCGCCACTACCCGTGAAAAGGACATAGAGAACATGGCTAACTTTCTGCGTCTCTGCCCCGTAATAGCCATGCAGGGCGGACAGATGGTCGAGTTTAAGGCCGACCGGCTCTTCGAGCAGTTGGAGCATGTGTATGTCGACCGCGTGGTTCGCAATGGCTTCAACGACAACAGTCTATACGACATACGGGCACTCATGGCGCTGGCTCCTGACGAGGTTGAAGAACTCGACTCGCTGGGCAAAGAGATTGGCAAGACCACAAACATGGACAAGCCCAAGCCGGTGAAGAACATAGACATATCAAGCAACAAGCTCACCGCCAAACAGCAGGCGGCTGCCGAGCGTGCCAAGAGGAAGAGGCGGGAAAACCAAGAGCTCACCGACGAGGAGAAGTCCGCCCTTGAGGCCGAAAAGGAACGCAAGGCTGAGGAGCGCAAGGAGCGCGACAACCGCATCTCCGTGCTTCGTGGCATCTCGCTGCGCATACCCCTTATGATGTTTGGGGCGGAGATAGACAATGAGGACGAGGGCATAACGCTCGACAACTTCACCCGTGTGGTTGACGACGACTCGTGGAAAGAGTTTATGCCGCGCGGTGTCGACAAAGCCGCATTCCGCAAGTTTAAGAAATGCTACAATGCCACCGTCTTCGTAGCTGCAGGCAAGCGTTACCGCAAGCTGGCGCGCCAGGCCGACAACATGCATGTGGACGAACGCGTGCGACGCATCAGCGCCATATTCTCTTATTTCCACAACCCCGACAAGGAGACTGTGCTCACACCGTGGCCTGTGGTCAACATGCACATGAGCGACTGCCTCGGGGGATATACGTTCTTCAACGAGAGCTTTACAGGGCCTTGCGAAAAGCAGGTGAAGGGCACCAACGGTCAGCTCTTCGACTGGGTGACAACCATGGAGCCTCGTTTTGTTGATCGTGGCGAAGTGACGCGCGAGGTGTTTGGCCGCAGTGACGCCAAGATACTGGAGATAAACTCAAAGACGGGTCTCTATCCGCTATATGTGGCATATTCGCTTTACCGACGCCGCTGCGCCGACTTTGTTGAGGCGGGCCTCATAGACAACCCAGACAACTATTCTGTCGATGAGGAGCAAGTAATATGGGACGATATCCTCGCCAACAACATCTATGTCATCTGCAATACGCCCATGGCGCGCCGCATTACACGCCGCACGCTACTCGGGTTCCGTAGCCTAAGGAAGAAGAACGGAACCGAGCAAGTGAATATTAAATCAGAAAAATTAATCAGCCGTGCCATAGGCGACAGGGAGGCACTCGTCAGTGATATCCTCTCCGTTGGCTTCTGGCGGGGCGACAATAGAAATAACGCTATGTTGAAATTCTCAGCGGTGGTGGGTAATCCGCCGTATCAAATAGAAGGAATAAGTACACGTAAATCACCCATCTACCATATATTTTATGAGCTTGCCTTTTCCTTGTCAGATAAGGTTACGCTTATTACGCCCGCTCGTTTCCTATACAAAGCAGGACAAACACCGGATGAGTGGATGGATAAAATATTAGAAGATCCACATTTTAAAGTAGTAAGATATTTCCCTAAATCAACAGAAGTATTCCCCTCTGTTGATATTAAGGGAGGTGTAGCCATAACCTATTATGATAGTTACAGAAACTTTGGAAAGATTGGTTTCTTCTCTGAGTTCAAGGAACTTGTATCAATTCTGGATAAAGTCAGAAAGAAACAAATAATGAACATTTGTGCTATTATATCTTCAAGAGGTATGTATAAGTTTACAGAGAAATTGTTTAAGGATTTCCCTGAAGCTTCTTATGTTCAAGGAAATGGGAGTGGCTTGCAAGTTACTCCGAAGTCCTTAGAACAGATGCCATACGTATTCAAAGAAAGAGGTTGTGAAACTGATAGTTATAAAATCTTGGGTCGGATAGGTAATGAACGTGTTTATAGGTGGATTAAGAAGGAATATATACAAAGCAATGATTATTTTTCAAAATACAATGTGTTTGTTCCAGAAGCCAATGGAACAGGGTCTTTTGGGGAAGTATTGAGCACCCCAATCATCGGTATGCCAATGATTGGTCACACAGATACATTCATCAGTGTAGGCAAGTTTGATAATGTTGGTGAAGCACAAGCTTGCTTGAAGTATATAAAAACTAAGTTTGCTCGCACAATGCTTGGCACACTAAAAGCCACTCAGCACAATCCAAGAGATACTTGGTCTAATGTTCCCCTCCAAGACTTTACCCCTAATTCCGACATAGACTGGAGCAAGAGCATTGCCGAGATAGACCGTCAGCTCTACAATAAGTACGGTCTGACGGACGAGGAGACGGGCTTCATTGAACGAATGATTAAGCCCATGGAGTGAAATGGCCGTTTTGGGCTTGCGAAACGATAGCTTTTAAGCTGCAAAATGGCAGCTTTTGCAAGCTAAAACCATAGCTATTGTGAAGCGGGTGGGGTGGCGAGGTGATGAGAGTGCCCATGGTATTCCATTCACCGACATACAGATTGACAAAGTTAAAATGACACACAAGACAGATGGCAGGCAAGACAACGCATGATAAGTTTATCGGATATCTTCAGAAAACGCTGAGGAAGCCGCTCTGGAAAAGCATCGAGCTCGCAGTGTTTGCCGAGACCGAGCTGCCCGGCTTTATACGTAGGCACTTCCGGCCAGACTTTGGCGAACTCTACGACAACACCGACCATAGGTTCTATGATAAAGTGATTGGAGAGATATTCGGCAACCAGGCCGCCACAAACGAAGACGCTCTGCACAACGACGCCTTTACGGAGGCTCTGTCGATTTATGCCAAGTTTCTCGATTCCAAAGCGTTTAAGGGCCGCGAAAAGGTCAGGTTGACCGAACACGAGAAGGCCTTGAGAAAGGCAAAGGTAAAGAAGCCGTCCGGGCAATGCGCTGACGGGCCGCAGTCTGCTAAGCCCCGGCCCGACCCGCTGCAGCCTTTTGATGACGAACGCGAAGGGCAGACCGAAGGCCGCATACGCCAGGTCACCGTGACCCGCCACGAGCGCAACCCGGCCTTGCGCCAACTGTGTCTGCAAAAGTATGGCTATGTGTGCCAAGTTTGCGGCATGGACTTTGAAGAGCGATACGGCGAGATAGGCCGCTGCTTTATCGAGGTTCACCACCTAAACCCCATTGCCAATACCGACGGCGAGCACGCCCTTGACCCCGAAAACGGACTGGTGCCGCTTTGCAGCAACTGCCATTCCATGATACATCGAGGTGGCACTGATGGGCAACCCATGGGGCTCGAGAAGCTGAAAGAAATATACCGGCAGCATCAAAAGAACAAGTAATGACACCTGAACTGCTAAAGATAACAGACCGTCTGGATGTGGCCCGGCCTTACGTTTGGCGGATGCGCCTCACGGCCGACGAGTTTGATGAACTGGAAGCATATCTCTACGCTCTCGATGCCAAGGAGAAGGCTGCTCCCGGCAGGGCCCTTTCGCGCCTGGTCATTGTCTACCTGGCAGAGTGGTATCATCGTTGCTATTGCGGTGCCGGAAACGCACAGGTCAATGCCGTCCAGGATGTCGACCTGAAGAAAGTGTGGGAGGCATCGGGCATCAATGCCGACAAGTATGTATACACATCTGATGCCGGAAACCGCCTGTGGAAATATTCCATCTACGTGCTTGGCGGTTTGGGCGCGCGCCACGAGCTTAACCGTGGCGACAACGGCCGCTTTGTCAAGGCCCTGTGCCGTATGCTGCATGGCGAGAACTATACGCTGGAAAACCTGGATGACGCCGGCCGGGCCGTGGCTTTCAGGCAGTCTATACAAAAGAAGCACAGTCTGTATGAATACCTGGCATGGATACTGAATGGCGGGGGCGAGAGTGGCGACGAAGCGACAGCACGCCTGGTGGCAGCCATCAGGAAAGCCAACGATGAGGTGTTGCGCTGCAAGTTTGCCTTAGAGTGGATTGTCACCAATTCGCCTTCATCACCGTACATGACCCGCTGGTTGCGCCTATGGTTGAAGCCAGAAGAGGTGGGAGGCGGGCTTCACCAGTACCTTCGCTACGACCGCTTGCGCCTGTGGGGTGTGGCCCACCCCGAGCAGATGCCAAGCATATACTTCGGTCTGCGGTGGAAAAACGGAGGGCACACCGTGAAGGAACTCGACAAGGGCAAATCGCTCTTGACCTATTCGAACACGGGCAACGACTTTGTGTTCTGGTCGGCCGAAGACAGATACGCCATCTGCAAAGACGTGCCTGCATGCGCTTTTACAAAAATAGAGATTGTGGCTTTCGATGGCTTAGGCAACGAATGGATTGCCCAGACGGAAGACGCCACGGGCTGGTTGCAGCTGTGGCGCATGGATGACGGCAACCATAGGTGGAGCAGCCGTCAGGGCGCACAGCATCAGACGGCTGTGGCATATACCGACGATTGGCAGGCAGGCGCAGAAGCCGATGCGCGCAAGCCTTTTGTGGACAAGACCCATGGCGTGGGCACGGAATGGAACTGGGCTTATATCCTCAGCGACATAACCTTGCGCAACCGTAGTGGTGACAGCGTGACGCTCTACAACCGCAACGGTTACGACCAGGTTTACACGTTGCTGCACAGAGACACCATACACTATGCAGACGGCGGGCTCGTGAAGTATATGGAAGAGGACGAAGAGGAAGGGGCGATAGACGAATATTATCCGCTTATATTCCATAAAGAAGACATCCGTATGCGCCACTTTGCCACCCGCGACGCCATTGCCGAGGCCCGTGTTGAGAGCGATGGCGTTTGCCAAGAGGTGGAATACAAAGAGGGAGGGCGCTTCCTGCCGTGGACAGAAGAAAGCCAGCCGGCATACGGTCTGGTAGACTTGCGCGTCAGCGAAAAAGGGGTAGCCCACCGGCTCACCGTTGCCTATCTGGGTGAAATCTGTCGCGACTTTGCCGCAGGTGCCATACTCTATCATCAGCCGGATGGCACAGAGGCCACCTGCCAGGACCACATAGTGTGCGACGGCCGGCAACCATTGCAGCCCACGGTCGCATTGTCCATCGGCAACTTCGAGATAGAGGTATATCGCCCGACGCTTGTCAAGGAGATGTATCTGGATGGGCGCTTGCATCGTTATGTTGCCGACGGCGAGGAGTTTGTTTTGCCTTATATACTCAAAGACCGCGTGCGCATAGCCGATTTCAGCCGTCAGGGTTATCGCCTTTACGACTGCTCGCACATAGGGTCGGTGTTTTCCACCTTCGCTGCTGGTGGCGACAATGTTGAGCTTACTTGGTTGAAAGAGTATAAGTCGATGCCGGCAACAGCCCTTGACGCCAATGCCCCCTTATGGTTGAGGGTGGCGTTGGCAAAGCCAAGCGCCGCATTGCAACACAAATTGATGAAGTGGAACCCAGACACAGAGCCAGAACCGCAACCAATAATCTACGAAGAGGGCTACAAGAAGCAGCGTGGCGAGACTTTCTTCATGGATATGCGCTATCCCGACACAGACATGTCATTGCACTATGTAGAGCCTGCTCCGCCATCGCCATTTGCAAAAGGAAAGAAACTGGCAGACGTAGAGCTAAGGTGCTTTGAGGCAGCCAAGCTGTATCAAGCCTACTTCGGCCAATTCAGGAGCCTGCGTCTTATTGCGCATAAAGGCCAGACTGCCGAGAAACTGATAGCGCCCTTGAAGGAAGCCCGGGGCGGCATGCTGACAGAAGGCGACATAAAGGAGCTGATTCGCTTTGCCGACGAGTTTCGTTTAGACACAAACAATTTATTAATCAACGATTGAACATGAGATTTTCCAACTTATACAAGGACAGCCGCGAGGCAGTGGAGCGAGCTCTCATAGCCATGTGGTGTGGCGAGAGCGGCAACGAGAGCCAGTTGCAATACTCAAAGAAAATAAGTGAGGAGATAAGGCACATCTTCGCCCCAGACGACGCCATGCCTGTGGTGCAGTGCATGAACTCATACAAAGCCGTGCACACGGTGTCTGCCGACACCGCCAAGGCCTTGGTTGGCGGGCTGTGGAAAAACACGAAGTTCCAGCCATACGAGCACCAGTATCAGAGTTGGAAATACCTGTTGCAGGAAAAGACGGCAGAAGGCAAGCCCATGTCAATCTGCGTCACCACGGGTACAGGTTCAGGAAAGACCGAGTGCTTCATGATGCCGCTTGTGAAAGACCTCATTGACAAGGGAAAGAAAGAGCAGGTGCAGGCGCTTTTCCTCTATCCCTTGAACGCTCTGATGGAAGACCAGAAAGAGCGTCTGGAAGAACTGCTTGAGGGCACAGACCTTACATATACCGTTTATAACGGTGACCTGCCGGAGCGTGAGCCGGCAGCCGACGACTATTCGGTTGATGCCGAGCGTACGCGTAAGCGCATCGAATTGATTCGTGGTTGGGATGCGGATAAACACGAGTACAAATACAAGCACATGCTATACACCCGCGAGAAGGTCAGGAAGACTCCGCCAAATATCTTGCTCACCAACCCCACGATGCTCGAATATATCCTTCTTCGCGGAACAGACGCAAGGCTCATCGATGCAGAGCAGAAGAGCCTGTCGTGGGTTGTCATCGACGAGACGCACACCTACACCGGGGCAGGAGCCGCCGAACTGGCCATGCTCTTGCGCCGTGTGCTGCTGGCTTTTGGCGTTACGGCCGGTTCTGTTCGCTTTGCCACGTCGTCGGCCACCTTCGGCAATGGCTCCGACCCTGAGGAGGAAGAACGCCAGCTTCAGGCTTTCATCAGCGGCATCACAGGCGTAGGCACCGGGCAAGTGAAGGTGATAGGCGGCCGGCGCATGGGCGAAGAGGTCATGCCCGTCAATGCCGACGGCGCGAAGTGGATGACGCTGTTCAAGCAGGAGTATGTGGCGCTCGACGCGCTCTTCCCCGGCGAAGGCAGCATTGGGCATAAGCTCGCCCTGCTCGACGATATGTGCCGGCGCGTGCCCACTGATGCCAACGGCAATCCGCTGCTGAAAGTAAAGGTACACTATTTCTTCCGTGTGCCAAACAATGGTTTGTATGTACGCCTGACCGAGCACGATGGCGGTTCGTTCAAGATATACTCATTGAACAACGCCGCTGAAGACCAAAAGGAAAACCCGCTGCTTGAGCTTTGTCGCTGTAAGCATTGTGGCGAATATGTGGCATTGGCCCAGTTCAACAGGGCGCCAGGCGACACGTTTGTCGAGTATAAGGCCGTTGAGAGGGAAGACAGCGACCTCTTCGACCTGGTTGACGACGAAGACACGGAGAAAGACGAGGTGCTTGCCATCATAGGGCTGTCGAAAGACCGCAATGCCCGAGGCGACAACAATGTAGCCATGTGTGCGGAGAAAGGCCGGCTGGTGGCGGCGCTTGGCCTTGCAACCCCCAAAGGACAGTGGCACCTCGTGGTGAACACCAAGTGCAAGTGTCCTTACTGCAACAGCAAGTTGACTAAGCGGAAGAACAGCGACGAGGAGACCGACGCAGACGCCCACGAGAGTGCCGACAGCTCATATCTCATGAAGTTCCGCACATCGCCCGAGTTTATTTCGAGGGTGATGGCACCGTCGGTGCTCGACAACCTTGACCGCGTGGCAACGACCGACAGCGACAAAATAATACTTCATGGCGGCCAGCAGTATATCAGCTTTGCCGACAGCCGCCAGTTGGCTGCCAAGGCAACGATGAACCAGAACCTCGAGCAGGAGCGCGACTGGTTCTACAGCACGGTATTCCATGAGCTTTGCAGGCGCAAGGACAAAGAAAAATACATCAAGGCAGAGCAAGGCCGGCTGGCGGCAGAGCTTGCAGCCAACCCGGACAACTTGATGGCGATAGTCGGCAAGATGCAGGCGTTGCAGAGTGCCAAGACCTATCTCACATGGATGGAGATTGCCGACCTGCTGAAGAAAGACAAGCTCTGCAGGGTGTTCTGTGAGCAGTTTGTAAAGCGCTCCGGCGACAGTGATGAGGTGGATGCAAATGGTCGTATCCCCAACGACGTCATGGAAAAGTATGTTCACTCCATCATGGTGATGTACCTGTCGAGCCGTCCAGCATCGTCAGCGGCTCCTGAGACATTAGGGCTCTTCTGTGCATGCTATCCCCAGATAGAGCAGATAGAGTTGCCGGAGGCTGTAAAGGCATTCAACGATGCCATCCGAAATGAGAAATACAAGATAAGCAAAGACGACTGGCACCATCTCATACAGATATTCATGGACTACACGGTGCGTTCCAACCAGTCGTTGTTCTTGAAGTTGTCAGACAAGAATCCACTTGACATATTCGCCTGCGAGCGTTTTGCCACCGAGAAGCCGCGCCGTCGTCCAGCCTTGAAACCCAAGTTGGATGCAAAGACGGTTTCCAATTCCCGTGTCGTCCGCTATATATTCGAGCTGCTGAAGTTGGATTCAGGAAGAGGTGTGGCTGAACTTTACAAAGAGAATTTTACGCTTATCAACAACTTGGTAGAAGCACTTTGGGGCGACGTGACAAATGAATCTCACAATCTCGTTGAGTCCTCAATGCATTGGGATCGAGAGGGTGGCGGCTTTGTCCTGGACCCTGTAAGCAAGAAGGATCAGGAATTAGGTTATACTCAGGCCCTGCGTTTCAACTTGAAGAACCTGTGCTTCAAGCTCTATGAAGATGTATATCTTTGCAACACCAACACTGATGCATCTGTACGCCACACTGTTTGTTTGCGCCCCATAGAGAACAATTTTAAGGGCTTTGCCCCTTACCTGAGAGGTAATGAGGTTCGTGTGCTTGATGAGAAGCTGCACGAGCAATGGACCGTTTACCCATATTACAAGGATAGTGGCAAGCAGGTGACTGCAGAGGAAGTGAGGGCTTGGGCCAGAGAGAACCGCAAACTGCTCTGGGACAATCGCATCTGGGGTGAAGGCGGTGTGTTTGAAAACCGTCTGACCAACATCCATGCTTTGCCTAACCTGTTTATCCAGGCAGAGCATACAGCCCAGGTGGATAAGGACGTTTCGCGCACTCTGCAACAAGACTTCAAGGAGCACACCATAAACATACTGGCTTGTTCGACAACCATGGAGATGGGCGTAGACTTGGGCAGCCTTGAGGTGGTGATGCAGACAAGCGTGCCGCCACTTCCGGCCAACTATAAGCAACGCGCCGGGCGAAGCGGGCGAAACAACAAGGTGCAGAGCGCCTGCATAACCCTCTGTGGCAGTGACGCCATAGGTTTGCGTACGCTCTTCAACCCCATTGCAACCATCATCAGTCGCCCGGTATGTGTGCCTAAGGTAGACCTGTTAAGTCCGCAGGTTGTGCAACGCCATGTCAACTCTTTCCTTGTGCGCTCGTTTGGCGTGTTCAGCGGCGGTGACAATGGCGGCAAGCTGACACAAGCCGTCTTCGACTATTACACCAATTATGAAGGCCGCAAAAATGGAAACCGAATGATAATAGTTGACCCGGAAACAAACGACGAATGCACACCGAACACAAAGCTGGAAACAAAGGGAACGATGTTTGAGCTTTTCAACAATAAATGCCTGGAAGCGCTCGACGGAAAGGTGAGAAACGAGTTGGAGCAGCTGATACAGGGAACTGTATTCGACAATGCTGTTGAGACAGTTGTGGCCAAGGCCCTTGACGAAAACAAACGCTGCTATGCGGAACTGGGCACGAAACTCAAGGATATAAAACTGGTTTACGGAGATGCCAAGAACGACAAGTTTCTCACGTTGCTTAAGATGCAGTACAGGGATGTGTTGAAAAACAGGCTCCTCAACTATTGGGCCACAAGCAGGTTTACGCCAAATGCCAACATGCCTGTTAACGTGTTGACTCTTGACTTGAACTGCAACGCTGTTGCAAAGGGGTATGCCAACATGAATTCTGCCAACCCGTCGTACGGCCTGAGAGAGGCTATATCGCAGTACGCGCCGGGCAACAGCATCGTGGTGGACGGCGTGGTCTATGTGGTTCGCGGCATAGAGTTTGCCAACATGTATGAGGACTCGAAGACGTTCAAGAAGATATACCACAACAGCAACAAGTGTGTGGTAGACGACAACAGCATTGACGGAAAGCTGAAGTGGCAGGCCAATGACCAGTATGCCATTGAGTTGGTGCAGCCAGTAGGCTTCGTTCCTGACATGAACGAAGACAAGAGCCGCATCATGGCGAACAACAAGTACACACACGTGAGCGCACAGCTCATCGGGACAACCGACTGGGATGAAAACGCGAAAGAACCCCACCTGTTTTCTGTGAGGAGCAACAAAGACACCGGATATGCCAAGATACTCTATTACAACGAGGGAGTGGGCTTTGGCTACTGTATGTGCGCAAAGTGCGGACGTGCGGTATTAGAGACAGAGGCAGCAGACCCTGTGGATAAGCTAAGCAACATGCCGCTGGACATGAATCCAAGAAGGTCGAAGAAGGAAGGGCGCCCAAACTACCATTTCGCCATCAATGGCAAGGAACTGTTTACTCATTGCTGTGGCTCTAATGACAAGACGGCCATCAGGCGCAATGTCATATTGGGCGACTTGCTGCAGACAGACTTTGCCGAGATACGTTTCCGCCACAAGAATCAGAAGAAGTGGCTCAACAACCTGTCGGCAGAAAAGAACCTGATTTTTACACTTGGCATTGTGTTTACGCAAGCATTGCTCGACGTGCTGGGCAAGGAGCGCGGGGCGGTTGACTTTGCCATCATGCCTAACGGCCATCTCTGTATATTCGACACCAATCCCGGCGGTGCCGGTTATTCAAACCAAATGACGGACGGGCCATTGATGAAAAGAATCATCGCCGCATCCAAGGCTATGCTTGAGGAAGCCAAACGCAAGAACTCAAAAGACTTTCTGTTGAACAAATTCACGTTGCGCTACATCGACAAGATTGACATTGATGCGGCACTGGCATGGATATGTGAAGAGGAAGAGTCGAGGGGCGTCTTGCCCGAAGAGATAGCCTTTGTGTCGAAAGACGCGTCGGAGACATGCATTGCGAGTATGCAGGAGGCGTATTGCAATGCTGTGCGTGAGTGCACCTTCTTTGTCAACGACGACTTTGGCCGATGGGACTATGACGGAACAGAACATGGATGGCGCACCCACTGCTCAGGCAATTTCTCGAAAGCACATGTCAAGACATCGCTATGTGCAATAAGGAATAATCATGATGCCTATCCGGAGCCGACCATGCAAATATTGCGCACCGTAAAGGCGGCATGGGGAACTGATGTGGTAGAGATGCCATCGCCATTCGGCGACAAGGCAGTATGGCCTATTGCTTATATTGGTGACACACTGTACTTCACCAACGACAGAGAGACCGCCAACCTGAATGACAAATGGGGCAACGGCACGCTTTACTGCGCAAGGATGGGCAATATCGTAAAGAACCCGACGACGGTGGATTGCTCATACAAGGACTCAACCAGGTTTTTCTTCCTTCATGGTGGCGACCACCTGCAGATAAAGACCAACGAACTGGGCATGGTGATTCAGGAGCATTCTGGCGGTATCGTCGACAGGTTCATAGCTCATTGTAAGAACAGCGAAAGCAAACTTTCTGTAACTTATCAGGATGAGCATCTGAAGAGCGTGATGGGAATCGTGATGACATTGCAGACCATAGGGCATTTTGTCAAGCAGATTGGAAAGGGATTTGACTTGGAGTTCTTGCTGGAGGTTTATTATGATGCAAATTATCGTGGTTCGATAACTTCAAATCTACAGAGCAGCATGCAACGCGACCGGGTTTTGCATGACCTCACAGATGGCTGGCTCAATGACCTGCGTAATGTATATGGCATAGACGGAGAATTGAGGCCAATACAATCTCAGCAGTACAACACGTTGACCCACTGGCGTGTGTTGAACATGGAGTGTGGTGGAAAGCGCTTGTCCATATTCCCTGACGGAGGCTTTGCCAACGGATGGGATATTCTGCGTGACAGGAGCGTTAACAAAAAACACTACCATATCGACGATACAGACACGCGAGACGTGATAGTCTTGAAGCGACGCAACGATATAAAGTTTGACGTGGCTTTGGAAGATATCTGACAAATTGTTTCACCTGCGCACACAGAGCACAGGTGGAACGTGCATGTGCAAAAGTGTTTAATATTATATTAACGTGAGTTCGACGAATTCAAAACAAAGCAAGCTGTGTGTCAAATGTACGTTGTACA
>ERZ772892.194-NODE-194-length-78162-cov-20.608102_pt1 | contig 78162 bp, 83 predicted proteins | sample MGYA00512126_ERZ772892 | MGnify/ENA primary metagenome ERZ772892 (study PRJEB29015, sample SAMEA2737697) | human gut metagenome | biome: human gut; feature: human-associated habitat; material: faeces | place: China | collected 2012 ... | reverse complement strand
CAGGCGCAGCAGGAGCTTGGGCAGGAGCTGGCGAAGTTCCAGTCCGAGCAGGTGCAGAAAACTGTCCAGAAGCTGTCCTGTTCCACGGAGCAGAAGCTGGAGCTGGTAGACGCCGCCGTGAAGCATTTGAAAGCGCAGCAATAATACATAGCAAACGAGCAGGCCAGCCTCAACAGCCGGTCTGCTCGTTTGCTATGATTCCATCTGTTTGAAATACTTCTCCCATGTGGATTTGAAAATCTGCACGCTTCCCTGTTCCCATCGCTTGAACTTTTGCAGCGGGACGCCAAGCTGCGCTGCATATGCCTTCTGCGTCAAGCCGAGCCGCTGGCGCATGGCTTTGATTTGCTCCCCCTGACCCCGCAGCAGAAACAGGTTATAGTCATCCAGCAAATCCTCCAACGGTACCTCAAACAGCTCTGCCAGCCTTTCCATGTGTTCCTTCGGATAATAGTCCCGCCCTGCCTCTTCGTAATGGATGTAGGTACTGCGGTCGATACCCGCATAGTCCGCCGCGTCACGCTGACGAAGTCCTTTTTGATAGCGATACCACCGCAGCTTGTCCGCAATTTCCGTGATCTCAGATGCGTCCGAAAACCGCAGATTGAACTTCTCGGCATCCAAAAACTTATGTGGAAGGACGACCGGGAACTTGAGAATTTGAAGCGGCGCAACTTTTAACGTACCTGCAACATTCGCAGCCAATACATAGCTGCGGACTTTCAGGCGGCAGAACATAGACCATTTTGCCCCAAAAGGTTCATGGTTTTCCACCTCAACTGCCGATTGTTCCGTTGCGATAGTATTGCATTCTCTACACATCTGGCGGCGTAGGTCGCAAGGCGCGCGCCCTTACTTGCGTCAAAAGTCGAGATGCCCTTGATCAGGCCGATGGTGCCGATGGAGATCAGGTCCTCCTGATCCGCCGTCTGGGTATAATATTTTTTCATAATGTGCGCGACCAGCCGCAGATTCCGCTCGATCAGGATATTTCTGGCCTCCAGATCGCCTTCCGCCGCCAGCGTCAGATAGTGCTGCTCCTCCTTGGCGCTCAAGGGCTTGGGAAAAGAACCGCTTCCGTTCGACAGCCGCAGAGAATACAGGATGCTGCCGAGCATCAGCCAGACCGCCGCTCCGAGCATAAAAACCACCCCCGAATACTCTATTCGGGGGCGGCAAGTCCATATTCCGCTATTTTTCTCTGGAAACCAACCGCTCAGCCAACTCCATCAGGAAGTCGGCGTCGGCAAAGCCGTCCAGCGCCGCGATCGCCTTCTGCGTTTCCGCCTTGATCCTCTCACGGCAGGCATCCACACCGTAAAGCCGGACGAAGGTGTTTTTGTTGGCGTCCATGCCAACTGCCTTTCCCAGCTTTTCCGCGTCGCCGATCACGTCCAGAATATCATCCTCGATCTGGAAGGCAAGGCCGAGTGCGTCGGCATAGGCGGCGGCTGCTTCCTGCTGCGCCGCGCTGCCTCCCGCAGCGATCACGCCGAGCTGACAGGCCGCAGAGATGAGCGCGCCCGTCTTGCGCGACTGGATGGCCAGAACCTCTTCTTCCGTGCAGGTGCGCTGCTCTGCCTCCATATCCAGCACCTGCCCGCCGACCATGCCGAGCTCCCCAGCGCACAGGGAAAGCACCTGCACGGCGCGCACGATCTGCGATGCGGGCAGCTTCGCCTTTGTCAGGAAGCGGAATGCCGCAGTCAGCAGGCCGTCGCCCGCCAGCACCGCCGTCGCTTCGCCATAGACCTTGTGATTGGTCGGGCGGCCGCGGCGCAGGTCGTCATTGTCCATACAGGGAAGGTCGTCGTGGATGAGGCTGTAGGTGTGCACCATCTCCACCGCCGCCGCAAAGGGCAGCGCGTCCTCCGCCTTGCCGCCGCACAGCGCGCAGAACGCTAACGTCAGCGCGGGACGCAGACGTTTGCCGCCCGCCAGCAGGCTGTAGCGCATGGCTTCAAACAGAGCCTGCTGCGGCTCCTCCGGCTCGACAAAGCACTGCTGCAAATAGCCCTCGATCTCATCGGTATAGCGGCGCAGCCGCTCGTCAAACTGTTTCATCCTGCAACTCCGTTTCTACGGGTGCGCCGTCCGCGCCCTTTGTCATCTGTAAAACCTTCAGTTCTGCATTGTCCAGCAGCTTGTTGCAGGAAGCGGCCAGCGCGGTACCCTCTTCAAAGAGCTTCAGCGCCTCTTCCAGCGCCACGTCGCCGTTTTCCATCTGCCGGACGATCTCCTCCAGCCGGGTGACCGACTGCTCAAAGGTCATGGATTCTTTTTTCATCTGCTTCCTCCAACTGTGTGATCTGCGCCTGCGCGCTGCCGTCTGCAAGGGTGATGCTCACCGTTTCCCCCACTGCCAGTTCCCGCACGCTGTGCACGGGATTTCCGCCGCTGCGCACCAGACTATAACCGCGCCCCAGCACCTTCAGGGGGCTCATGGCGTCCAACTTCGCCGTCAGACGGACGAAGCGTTCACGGTCGCGGCTCAATAGCTTCTGCGCTGCCGCGCACAGACGGCGCTGGAGATAGTCCAGCACCATCCGCCGATCATTGAGATAATTCACGGGACTGCGCAGGCAGCGCGCAGATGCGAGCGCCGCCACGCGCTGGCGCTCGGTTTTCAGGCGTTTCTGCATCTGTGTCAGTAAGATTGCCTGCTGCGCGGCCAGATGCTGCCGCAGATCTGTCTGATCCGGCACAGCCAGCTCCGCCGCGTTAGACGGCGTCGCCGCGCGCAGGTCGGCCACAAAATCCGAGATCGTGACATCCGGCTCATGACCGACGGCGGAGATGACCGGAATTTCAGAATCCGCGATGGCGCGCGCCACGGCTTCGTCATTGAATGCCCAAAGATCTTCTATGGAGCCGCCGCCGCGGCCGGTGATGATCAGGTCGGCCACATGATAGCGGTTGGCATAGCGCAGCGCGCTGACGATCTCCCCCGGCGCCTCCGCGCCCTGCACGCGCACGGCCAGCAGCACGACCTCCGTCAGCGGATAGCGCTTGCGCAGGATGCGCAGCATATCGTGCAGCGCCGCGCCCGCGGAGGATGTGACGATCGCAATGCGATGCGGAAAACGCGGCAGAGGTTTCTTCCGCTGCTGGGCAAACAGCCCCTCGGCCTGTAATTTTGCTTTGAGCTGTTCGAAGGCAACGTGCAGGTCGCCCACGCCGTCCGGCGTCAGCTCCGTGCAGTAGAGCTGATACGCGCCGTCACGCGGGAAAACCGAAATGCGCCCGCAGGCGATGACCTTCATGCCGTTCTCCGGGCGGAAGCGCAGGCGGTAGGCATTGCCGCGGAACATCACACAGCGCAGCGCACTCTGCGAATCCTTCAATGTAAAATAATGATGCCCAGAAGGATAGACTTTATAATTGCTGATCTCCCCGCGGATGAAAACCCCGGCGAGAAATTCGTCCTCTTCAAAGCGCAGACGCAGATACTCATTGATCTGCGATACCTCATAGACCTGCATGGTACGCCCTCCATGTCAGAATTGCGGTGCCCATCGCATTGTCCGTGGAAAACTCCGGGGCGCAGAACACTGCCGGCAGCGCCTTGCAGCGCTCGCGCAGCATGGTATTCGACGACACGCCGCCGGCAAAGACGACGTCACAGCCCGGATGCTCTTTAAGCGCGTTCTGTGTCGCTTCCACGATCGCACCGATCAGGCAGCGCAGCGCGTAGCCCGCGGTATCCGCCCTGGACGCGCCGCCGGAGAAGAACTCCTGCACCTTGTTCTGCACGCCGGAAAGCGAAAAGCTCGTGCCCTGCACCTTGACGCGGAAGCGCTCCTTGCCGCTCACTTCCCGGCTCAGCGCATCGATCGCCTTGCCGGAGGGAAACGGCAGCTCCAGAAGCTGTCCCGTTCGGTCAATGAGCTGACCGGCGGAGATGTCTGTCGTGCCGCCAATTTTTTCCGCGTGGACGCTCACGCCCTCCGGCGTGACATAGAGAAGCTCCGTCGTGCCGCCGGACAGGTGCCACGCAAGATGCGGTTTGTCCATCAGATCCATCCGTCCCGCCGACCAGAGGGAGGCCGCAATGTGCCCCTGCTGATGGGAAAACGCATAAACCGGCAGATGCAGCGCCGCGCCCAGCACCTCTGCCTGCGACTGTCCGGCCAGAAAGCACGGCATATAAGAGCCCTCCACCGCGCGCGGGCGCGTGCTTGCACCGACGGCATCGAGCGTTACCGCACCCATATCGCAAAACAGCCTGTCGGCAAGCTCCGGCAGGCGTTTTACGTGTGCGAACAGAGCGTCGCTCTGCCGCAGACCCAGCGCGCCCGGCGCAACGTCGAGCAGTCTGGAAACATTCTTCCCCTCCTTACCGTCAAAAACGGCAACGGAGGTGGTGTAATTGCTGGTGTCAAAGGCCAGTACCGTCATTGCTGTTCTTCCTTCTTTTGCTGTCCCCGCGCGACGGAGCCGAGAATGCCATTGACAAAGGAAACGACCTCGGCGTCCTCGTACTTCCGGGTCAGCTCGACACATTCATTGATTGCCACGCCCGTCGGGACATCCTGCAGATACAGCATTTCAAAAATCGCCAGCCGCATGGCCGCCTTGGTGAAGCGGGAGATGCGGTGCAGATTCCATCCGATGGCATACTGCGCGATGAGCGCGTCCAGTTCATCCTCGTGGGCGGCCACGCCCTCCACGCAGGTACGGATATACTCCAGCTGTTTTTTGCTGGGGCGCTCCGTATAGACCTCGTTTTCCTCGGCAAGGCCGGAATAATACCCCTTCTCCATGCGGGTTTCCAGCGCTTCCTCTGGCGTCTGGGCGGTATAATCCAACTCGTAGATCAGATGGACTGCGACTTCTCTGGCGTTTGAGCGTGTCATGGCGTTCTCCTTGGTATGTAAAAGTAGGGGTGCCTGGTCAGCACCCCGAAGCAGGTATCAGTTTGCGGATTTGGGAATTGCGATGCCGCAGACATTGACGTTGACCGCAGCCGGGTGAACGCCGGTCATGGAGATGACTTCGTTCGCAATGCTCTCCTGAACGTTCTTTGCGACCGTCATCACGGCCTCGCCCATCTTGACGATGAGGTTGCAGGAGATCGTAACGTTCTCCCCGTCCATCGTGACGCGGATGCCGTTGCGGAGATTCTTCTTGCCGAGAATGGTGGAAATATCAAAGGCCGCGGTGGTGCTCAGGCCATAAACGCCCTCGACCTCGCGAACTGCCAGCGCTGCGATGGAAGCGATGACGTCCTCAGAGATCAGGATGCGTCCGCCTTCCTGCGGCTGCTCAATGTACTTTTTTCCTTCTGCCATAGCGGTTTCCTTCCTTTCTGGAGTACAGGTTCTCTTTGGATTTCTATCCTATTCTATCACATTTTCCGAAAAATACAATAACCTTTTCCGAAAAATGCGTCACTCCACGCCGATCACGCGAATGTCGGACAGTTTGAAATCCGTCTGCGCCAGGACGATGTCGGCGACCAGCGAAACATCCGCCTGCTTCAGTCCTTCCTTTGGTGCGGCGACCGCGAGGGAAATGCCGTCGTCAGAGATGTAGGCGACGCAGTCGGTATAGCCCTTGGCAACGACCAGACTTTCGATCTGTGACTCCGCCAGCGCGTCGGACACGATCCCCTCGAGCGCCTTGCTGCTCGTGGAGGTGTCCTCCCCCTCCGCGTAGGCAATGGTTTCCTGCAAAAGCTCCACGGCCTGATCGCGCGCCTTCTGCCGCGACAGGCGCATCTGGGCAAAGTATTCGTTTGCGCTCTGGCCGCTTTCCTGCGCGGCAAGCGCCGGCTGGGTCTTCGTCGTGTCGTTCAGCACGAGGGTGGATTCTCCCAGCACCTTGTCCGCATCGAGGACCTTGGTCAGATCGGTGGAATCCCTGCCGTAGAGCCAGTTGAGGTAGATGCCGGCGCACACAAGCACCAGTACGCCGGCGATGATCGCGTTGCGTTTCCAGGTTTTCATTTTGCCATTCCTCCATCATTTCATTTTGACCACTGTGATCTTATCCGTCCCAAGGCCCGTCAGCGAGGAAACCGCGGACACGATGTTCCAGCGCACGGCCGCATTGTCCGCGCCCTCGCTGACGATCAGCGCCCCCTGAAACTGCGGATAGACCACGCTTGAGATCGCTGCTTCATCATATGCGCTTCCCTCGGACAAAATAACCGTCTTTCGTTCTTCGCTTGTCTGGGTGCCGGAATTCGTCTGCTCGCTGGTAATTTTCGTGTCCGTCTGATACTGCGTCTGCGCGCCGGTCTGTAGCGTGAGCATGACGCTGACGCGCCCCGCGCCGTCGATTTGCAGCAGCATCTTCGTCAGGCGCACTTCCATCTCCTGTGCATAATCCTGCTGCTCTGCGGCCGCCGGCTCACTTGGCGTCTGCTGCTGTTTCGTCTGCTTTTTCTCGCTGCCGAACGGGATCAGCATCAGCGCAAGGCCGATGACGAGCACCAACGCCGCGTATTTGTATTTTTTCAGGGCCGAAATGATCTTTCTTGCCCACTCGTTCCATTTTCCCTTATCCATACAGCCTCCACTCCTGCCGGTCGGACGGAATGCCCAGCGAATCACGAATGTAGTCCTCCAATGCCTGCGCCTGCGCCGGAGTCATGCTTCCCGTTAAGATTACGGACTCCGGCATGGGCGTTTCGCCGCTTCCCACCGTGACCTCCGCCTGAATGATCCCGCCCAGCGCCGCCGCCTTCGCCTCAATATACTTTTCCATATTCGCCTGCACCAGTGCGCGCAGCATGGTCTGATAGTCCTTGGAAACCTGCTGCGTGCTGAAACCGCTGCGGTCGCCCAGCTCCGCGATGCGGTCGGCAAGGCCGGTAAGATCCAGCCGCAGCAGCGGCGCAGACACGGTGAGCAGGATCAGGATGCCCGCGATGAAGCGCGTGATCTTCTGAATTCTGCTGTTTTTCAGCAGCGCGCAGGCAAGCACCGAGAGCATACAGGCCGCCACGATCGCAAGAAAATAATTCCGGATTCCTTCCATTACGCCACCTTCAAAAAGCAGACCACACAGATCAGCGCCATCAGCGCGCAGGCGCCGTTCATCGCAAGAAGATACCCCATAGCGGAGGAAAAGTGCTTGATGAGCTTGACATGCGGCGGAAGCCCCACCGTCCCGCTCACGGCGGCCGTGAGTTTGAGCATCAGATACTGCACACCGACGCGCAGAAAAGGTGTCAGGCAGACGGCCAGCACCGCGAGCATTCCGAATACGCCGACGGAGTTTTTGAGCATCGCTGCGCTGGCAAGCAGGGATTCCGAGGCATCCGAGATGATCCCGCCGACGACCGGCACCGCACCCGCCGCAGCTTTGGTCGCCTTGACGGCCAGCTCGTCGGAATTCCCGCTGACCACGCCGGTCACGGTCATGTAGACCGTGAAGGCCGTCAGGACGACCTTCAGGCTCTTGGACACTACCCATCCGACAAACTCCCGCAGCTCGCTGAGCGTGTCGCTGCCCAGTGCCGCCTCCGCACCTGCAACGGCCAGATAGAAATAGACGCCTGGCACCAGCACCTTGGAAATGAGCTGCATTAAAATCTCCGCAAAAACGACGGTCCCCGTATAGAGCGCGGAGGCCGAGGTCATTCCCCCGCTCATTGCCGCGGCGGACGCCATCACGGGGAGCATACAGCCCGTGTAGTCCGTCACGGTCTGCACGGTGCTTGAGGCAAGCGAGATCATGGTGTGAAACGAGCCGACCGCAACCGCGCACAGTCCAAGAGCGCCAACCGCCGTCGCCGCGCCGGTCAGGTCATGCTCTGCCGCCATCTTCGCCATAGCACAGAGGGTCACGACGGCCAGAAGCACCGCGCAGAGGCGCAGCCCCTCCTTCACCGCGCCGTCGCCGCCCCGCAGCGCCCGCTGAACAAGGCGCTTGCAGTTTCCCCAGAAGTCCGTTGCCGCCGTCGGGGAGAGACCCGACAGCGCGTCCTGCGCCTCCTGCGGCAGTTCCTCCGTCATGGAGGACGTATCCACCAGATCGTCCGATTCCTGCGCAAAGACCGTCCCGGCAAGCAAAAACAGCAGGAGCAGCACGATTCCGATTCGTTTCATGCTAACCTCCCATCATCGTCCGTATCATATCGATCACCGCCTCCAGCAGCGGCAGCGCAACATAAATTGCAAGTATTCCGCCGCAGAGCTCGATCAGCCGTGCGACCGCATTCTCCCCCGCATCCGTACAGAAGGCCGCGCAGAGCTGCGTCACAATGCCGATGCCGACGCTTTTGATCAGCGGCGTCAGAAGCTCATCGTCCAGCCCGGAGAGCGTTTGCAGCTTGCCGCAAAAGGAAATCACCGGCTCGACCAGCCGAATGACGGCAATGGCCATCAGCACGCAGGCGGCAATCGTCAGAAGCAGTGCCAGCTCGGCGTTGCTCCGGCGGATGAGCGTCACGAGAAGGGCGGTCACGACGCCGATGACCGCAACTTGCAGCAGCGTGTTCATCAGAAATGAAACAGGTTCTTGACCAGATCGAACAGCTGCGCGATTTTCTGCACAATGATGATCAAAACGACCACCAGACCCGCCAGCGTCGTCATGGTCGCCTGCTCCTCGCGTCCGGAACGCACGAGCACCTGATTCAGAATGGAAACGATGATCCCCACCGCCGCGATCTTGAAAATCAGTTCAACGTCCATAGCGTTTCCCCTAGACCATCAGAATGACCAGTGCGATCCCGGCGGAAACCGCGACCGCCGCACAGCTACGCGCCATCGGCTTTTTCTCCGCCTCGCAGCGTTCCAGCGCCGCGCCGATGCGCTGGCCGCTGAGGGAAAGCATCCGGTTTTCCCCATCCAGATCGTAGCGTCCCAGCGTTCCGCAGAGCTCCAGCAGCGTCATGCGCGCATCATTGGGCAGGAGCAGCGTCGGCACGGCCTCCATTGCCTTCTGCGCCGCACGCTGACGCGGTGTTCCGGCCTCCAGCAGCCGTCCAAGTTCCCGAAAGAACTGCGCCGTCGCACCGGTAAGCCTGTCCGCCACACCGGAATAGAGCTGCGGCAGCGGCAGAAGGGTATAGTTGATCTCGCAGCGGATCATTTCCACCGCGCTTTTCAGCTCCCGAAGCTGCCGCGCCCGGCGGTAATACTGCACCGCGCGGCTGCCGCCGAAGCTGCCCGCCCCGATGAGCACCAGCAGCGCGCCGACCCATCGAATCATCCCGCATTCCCCCTTTCGATCCTGACGCTGTGATTCGGCGAAACAGAGATCAGATTACGAAATACCCCCTGTTCCATCAGACTCCGGTAGACCGGCCGCGAGAACAGCTCCTGACGGCTGGCAGCGTGCGCCGTCGCCAGAAACCTGACCCCGCAGTAGGACGCGCGCACGATCGCCTGTACATCCTCCGCGGCGGTGATCTCGTCCAACGCGATCCACTGCGGGTTCATGGAACGAAGCAGCAGCGTGATGCCGAGTTCCTTCGGCACGGCGCTTAAAACGTCCGTATTTTCCCCCAGATCAAACTGCGGCACGCCGTCCAGACAGGCCGCCAGCTCCTGACGCTCGTCCACCACGCACACGCGCTGCCGCTGCGCGATCAGTCGGATAAGGTCGCGCAGCAGCGTCGTTTTGCCAGAGGCAGGCGGGCCGAAGAGAAGCGCAGAGGCAGGATGCGTCCACAGCCAGCCCGCGCACGCTTCGCCGATTCCCGGCAGCTCGCGCGCGATGCGCAGATTCATAGAGGAAATGCCGCGAAGCGTCCGGATCTCCCCCTCGCGCAGCACCGCCGTGCCGCAAACGCCCAATCGGTGTCCGCCCGGCAGCGTCACAAAGCCGCAGCGCAGCATTTCCTGCGCCGCATAGGCAGACTGCTGCGTCGCGCGCTCCAGCAGCTCGTCCAGCATTGCCCGCGTCGTCTGCACTTCGAGAGAAACACTTCTGCCGCCAACACTGGCCTGCACCGCCCTGCCGATGCGGAAGCGGAGCTCCTCACAGAGCCCGTCCGCAAGCTGGCGTTCCGCCGCCCTGCGTACCGCATCCGGACAGATTCTCATTGCCTGTTTGACTTCTTTTCTCATCCTTCGTTCACTCCCGGTTCAGTCTATGTTGCGCCGCCGAAGATTAGGACAGAAAAAACGCCTGCGGCACAGGCAGGTACAAAAAAATCCCACCCGCTATCACGGGTGGGATTCTAAGGATGAAATTATTCTGCGGACTCCTCTTCCTCGTCAGCGGACGGGACGAGCAGCGCACGGATGGACAGGGAGATACGCTTGCGATCGGTGTCGATGTCGATGATCTTTGCATCCACTTCCTGACCCTCGGTCAGCACATCGGAAGCCTTCTCAACGCGATGGTCGGAGATCTGGGAGATATGGATCAGGCCGTCCACGCCGGGCAGGATCTCTGCAAATGCGCCGAAGTCGACCAGCTTGACGATCTTGACCTTGACGACGTCGCCCACGGAATACTTCGCGCAGAACTGATTCCACGGGTTCATTTCGGGGGTCTTGTAGCCGAGGGAGATCTTCTTCTTCTCCGGGTCGAACTTGATGACATAAACCTCAATGGGATCGCCGACCTTGACGACCTCTTCCGGCGTCTTGATATGACCCCAGGACAGCTCGGAAATATGAACCATGCCGTCCACGCCGCCGATATCGACGAACGCACCATAGCTGATGATGGACTTGACGACGCCGTTGTACTTCTTGCCGACCTCGATCTCGTTCCAGAGCTTCTCAACGGCAGCCTTACGGGCTTCGGCGTTGACCGCACGGATGGAGCCGACGACTCTGCGGCGGGCGCGGTTGAACTCGGTGATCTTCATCTGAACGGTCTGGCCCTTCATTGCGCTCATGTCGCCGCCCTTGGGAACACCGGTCTGGGAAGCGGGGATGAACACGCGGACGCCCTTGACGTTGGCAACGAGACCGCCCTTGTTCTCTTCGGTGATCACGCCTTCGACGGTCGTCTTGTTCTCACAAGCGGCCTCGACGTCGTCCCAAACCTTCATGCCGTCCAGCTTCTTCTTGCTGAGCTGCACGGTGCCTTCCTGATCGTTAACGCGAACAACAAAGACCTCGATCTCGTCGCCGACCTTGAGGATGTCCTCGGGCTTAACGGTGGGATCTGCGCTGACTTCGTCATACGGAATGTAGCCGGCGTGCTTCGTGCCAAGATCTACCTGGACTTCGGTGTTACCGATTGCTGTTACGACACCCAGAACCTTATCTCCTGTATTCAAAGTCTTGATGGACTGTCCGAGAAGTTCCTCGAAGTTCTCCTCCGCAACAGCATCAACATTAGTAATTTCGCTCATAGTCTGCTTGACCTCCTTTATTATCCACGCAGGTGTCGACGCACCTGCTGTGATACCGATGTTATCCGCGGCACACAGCTTGTCCGCTTCCAGTTCGGAAGCGTTATCCACAAGCATGACGTTATCGCAATGCTCGGAGCAAATGTGCGCGAGGCGGACCGTATTGGAGCTGTTTTTATCTCCGACGACGACCATTGCGTCGCTTTGGGACGCAAGCTCCGCCGCTTCGGTCTGCCGATTCTCAGTCGCTTTGCATATTGTATCAAAGATTTCGCAATTTGTACACACTTTTTTTGCGATTTTCTTGCAAGATTCCCATAAAAATTTCGTACTGGTCGTCTGAGACACCATGCTAAGCGGCAAACTGCGGTTTTTCGGGTCGGAATCCAGCCAATTTTGCAATGCAGCGGCATCCTGGAATACCAGCGGATGACGGCACCAGCCGGCGATCGCAACGACCTCCGGGTGCGTGGGCGTACCGATGATAACGGGCTGGCGCCCGTCCTCCTCGGCCTTTGCCACGATCCTGTGAATCCGTTTCACAGAGGGGCAGGTCGCATCAATGATCTCCAGCCTCCGGCCGCAGAGGCGCTCGTAGGTTTCCCGCGGGATGCCGTGCGAGCGGATCACGACTGCGCAGCCGTCCGGGATCTGCTCCGGGTCGGAAACGACCTTTACGCCAAGATCTTCAAAGTGCCGCACCAGATGGCGGTTATGGGCAATGGGGCCGAGCGTCACGACAGGTCTCCCCGCACGGATGGTCTGCTCCACCAGATCGACCGCGCGGTTCACGCCGTAGCAGAAGCCGGCGGTTTCAGCAACACGGATCGTCACAGGCTTTCTCCCATTTTATAGATCTTTTCCATCAGCTCTGCCGAGAGCTTTTCCTGTTCCTCGCTGCTGACCCGGCGGTCGGAAGGATGGGGATGATAAGGCTCACCAAACACAACATCCAGCGGCTTCCAGAAGTGCTTGTTTGTGGATAGATATACTGGCACGATGGGAACGCCCATACGTGCCGCGATCATGACCGCACCGCCGTGCGGATGGGAAACCTTGCCCTTGCGGACGCGCGTTCCCTCCGGGAAAATCAGCAGCTTGTCCCCGGAGCGCAGGATGTGCATGGCCGTCTTGACGGCGTTGATGTCGCTGGTCGATCGGTCAACCGGGAAAGCGCCGACCTTACCGATCAGCCAACCGAGAAAGCGGTGATCGAACAGTTCTTTTTTTGCCATCGTTCGGAAAATCCGTTTTGGATGCGCGGCAAAGATGACCCAGATCGGGTCGGAAAACGCACTGTGATTGCAGCAGACGATCGCCGGTCCCTGCGGGATGTTCTCCTTGCCGTGGACACGCAGAACCGGGTGCTTCAGTGCAAAGATAATGCGAAGCGGCCAGAAAATAAAATGGTAAAAACGCTGAGAAAATTCCTTCATAAGCCAGTTTTCTCCCGGATGATCTTCAGGATTTCCGTAATGCTCTCTTCCAGAGAAAGATCGGAAGTGTCGAGTCTCTGCGCATCACGTGCACAGGCAAGCGGCGCCGCCGCGCGGTGGGAGTCGCGGTAGTCACGTTCATTCATATCCCGCAGGACTTCCTCATAGGAATCCGGCCGACCGGCCGCCTGCAATTCCAGCCAGCGGCGGCGCGCACGCACCTCCGCGGAGGCGGAAAGAAAAATCTTGACGTCCGCATTGGGCAGAACGACCGTGCCGATGTCGCGGCCGTCCATGATGACATTGTGCGTTTTTGCAACGTCCCTCTGGGTATCGAGCAGGAACTGCCGCACCGCGGGAAGTGCCGAAACCTTGGATGCGGCCTCCGAAACCTCCGGGCGGCGAAGCTGCGCCGTCAGGTCTTCCTCATTCAGGAAAACATGCTGTACGCCGTCGGGCGTCCAACTGAGGCGCATCCGCATTTGGGGAAGAAGCGCGGCAACGGCGGCACCGTCCTCCGGCTGCACGCCCGCGCGAAGGACCTCACAGGCGACCGCGCGATAAATCGCGCCCGTATCTACATAAACAAATCCCAGCGTCTGCGCGGCACGGCGCGCCATGGTGCTTTTCCCGGCGCCCGCCGGGCCGTCGATCGCGACACTGTAATACATCATGGTTCTCTCCCGTTTCAATCAAAAACTCTGTATATTTTATCGCAGCAGCGGTAATTTGTCAATCACCGCTGCTGTAATTTTCAAGAAATGCGGCGCAGCCATTCGCCGCCGCGCAGCCCGTTGACCACGCGATCTGCAAATTAAAGCCGCCTGTGTAGGCGTCGCAGTCAATGACCTCGCCCGCGAAAAACAGGCCGGGAACCAACTTGGACTGCATCGTTTTCGGGTCGATCTCGCGTACCGCGACACCGCCGCGCGTGACGATCGCCTCCGCAACCGGGCGCGTCCCGGAAACGGAGATTGCAAACCGCTTGGTGTGCTCCAGAAGCGCACGGCGCTGCGCCTTGCTGAGGGAATTAGCGCGAAGCGCGGGATCTATCCCGGCGCGGGACAGCAGCACCGGGATCATGGAGTGCGGATAGAGATCGGCCAGCGCATTTTCCATGCTGCGGTTGCTGTATTTTTCAAAATCGCGCAGGAAGCGCGCGTCCAGCGTCGCCTCGTCCAGCGCGGGCTTGAGGTCGAGCAGGATCGTGTATTGTATTCCCGGTTTCATATGCGCCGAGGCGGACAGTGCCATCGGGCCGGAAACGCCGAAATGCGTGAAAAGAAGCTCACCAAAATCCGAATACACCGTCTTGCCGCGGCTGTCGAGCAGGCGGAATGCCGTGTTGCGCAGGGAAAGCCCCTGCATCTGCGCGCAGTCTGCGTCCTCGCTGACCAGCGGGACCAGAGAACCCGCGACGGGCGTGACCGTATGTCCCAGCGCGGCTGCCATGCGGAAGCCGTCTCCTGTAGAGCCGGTGAGCGGATAGGATGCACCGCCCGTACAGAGAATCGCCGCGCGGCAGGAGATCATTTCCTCCGCCGTCTGCACGCCGCAGACCTGACCGTTTTCCGTCAGAATGTGCTGCGCACTTCCTTGCCGGTGCTGCACGCCGGCGGCGCGCATGGCGCGCAGCAAGGCGTTCAGAACGTCCATGGAACGGTCGGAAACCGGAAAAACACGATTGCCGCGCTCCGTTTTCAGTGCGCAGTCGTTTTCCTCAAAGAAGGCCATCGCCGCCTCCGGCGGGAAGGCATACACGCTGCTGTAGAGAAACCGCCCGTTGCGCGGGACGTTCTTGAGGACCTCCTCCGGCGGGCAGTTGTTTGTTACGTTGCACCTCCCCTTGCCGGTGATCAGCAGCTTTTTGCCGCAGGCGGGGTTCTTTTCCAGCAGCAGCACGCGCAGGCCGCGCCGCGCCGCCTGAATGGACGCGAACATTCCCGCCGCGCCGCCGCCGATCACAACGACATCAGCCGTCGACTTTTTCGTAAACGCCATAGCGATCCCACACTCTTTCCAGACTGTCAAGCGTCTTGGTGACCTCCTGCCGGCGGAGGGAAGCAACGGCGACGATCAGCGCATTGATCAGGCTCATGGGCGCGACCAGCGAGTCCACAAGGGAAACCATGTCGCTCTTCGCCGTCAGGAGATAATCCGCGCTCTGCGCGATGGGTGCAGTTTCGCAGTCGGTCAGGGCAATGACCTGCGCGCCCGCGCTGGCGCAATATTGCAGCGCCTTGGAGGTCGCAGTGGAGTAGCGCGGGAAGCTGATGCCGACCACGGCATCCTGCGGCGCGACATGAACGATCTTTTCAAACATCTCGCTCTCGGACGCGCCCGTGACCACGCGCACATCCTCAAACATATAGTTCAGATAATAGCCGAAAAACTCTGCCAGCGCCGCGGAGGAACGAACGCCGAGAATGTAGACGCGCCGCGCCGACAGAAGCGCATCCACCGCGCCCGCAAAGGCTGTGCGGTCGATGCACTCCATGGAGACGCGCAGCTTGTCCATATCAGACTGCAAAATGGTGGAAAGGATGTCCTGCTCGCCCAGCCGCTCGCTGGAAACCTCGATGCGCTGCACGGCCGTCAAGCGATTGAGGACCATTTCCTGCAGCGCCTTCTGCATGGCAGGATAGCCGTCGTAGCCCAGCTCCGCCGCAAAACGGACGACCGTGGACTCCGAAACATTGACCGTCCTGCCCAGCGTGCCCGCCGTCTGGAAGGCGGCCTTGTCATAGGACTCCAGAATATAGGCGGCAATGCGTTTTTGTCCCTTGGAAAAACCGCTCATTTTGTTATGTATACAACTCAAAATATCAGCAGTCATGGCTCATTCCCCATTCAAACTTTCAATTTCTTCCTTGGTCAGTTCGCGCCACTTTCCGGAAGGGAGCATCCCCAGACGGAGCGTTCCTTCCTGCGTCCGGCGCAGGCGCAGCACGCGAAGGCCCGCCGCCTCGCACATCCGGCGAATCTGGCGGTTGCGCCCCTCGCGGATCGTGATCTCAAACACGGCGCGGCTTCCCTCACCGCGCAGCAGGCGCACGGACGGTGGATGGATGCGGTAGCCGTCGAGCACGATGGGCCGCGCAAGGAGGGCTTCCCCTCCCCGCCAGTCGCCCTCGACCGTGACCTCATAGGTCTTGCCGACATTGGCGCGCGGATGCATCAGCCGGTCGGCAAGCTGTCCGTCATTGGTAAAAAGCAGCAGCCCTTCGGAATCATAGTCCAGCCGCCCGACCGGGTAGACGCGGCAGCCGCAGTCCACCAGCGAGGCCGCCGTTTTCCGGTTTTTTTCGTCCTTCAAGGTCGTCACATAGCCGCGCGGCTTGTTGAGCATCAGATACTTCTTCCCCGGCGGGGGCGGCAGCGGCACGCCGTCCACCTCGATGCGGTCCGTGTCCGGATCCGCCGAAGCGCCCAGCGTGCAGACCGCTCCGTTGACGCGCACGCGCCCGGCGCGGATCCAGTTCTCCGCTGTCCGGCGGGAGGCAAGCCCCCGCGCGGACAGAATCTTTTGTATTCGTTCTTTCATGTTTCCTCTCCCCAGAGAAGCGGAATGGTTCCCACGCAGGTTTCCCCGATCCAGACGCTTCCGAATCCGGCTGGCGTCCCCGGCGTGCCTGCGCAGAAGGCGCAGCGCGGATAGCTGACGCGCACCGTGACCGCTTCCTCCTTGCGCAGGAAGCAGGCAAAGTCCTGTCCCGCCGTCAGTGCGGCGCGGCTGCCGTCCATCAGCGTGAGTTCCGCGGCGTATGCGCCCTTTTGCAGGACGGTGCGCGTTCCGTAGAGGGAAAAACCATAGGCATACAGCGCCGCGTGGTCGCGCCAGTCGTCGCAGTCGTTAATCGTCACGGCGATCATCCTGCGCCCGCCGCGCTCGACCGCGCTGACCAGAATTCGCCCCGCCGCGCGGGTGAAACCGGTCTTGACGCCGATAGCGCCCTCCAGCGACCACAGGAGCTTATTGTGATTGGTGAGACAGCGCTCGCCCACGCGGATGCTTTTCGTGGACACGACCTGCAAAAAGTCCGGCTCCCGCAGCGCGGCGCGCGTTAAAAGCGCCAGATCGCGCGCCGTGGAATAGTTGTTCTCGTCGTCCAGTCCATTCGGATTGGCGAAGCGCGTATTGCGCAGCTCCATGCGCTGCGCCGTTTCGTTCATCCAGCCGACAAAGCGCTCAAGGCTTCCCGCCGTGCAGAGGGCAAGCGCAACCGCTGCGTCGTTGCCGGAGCGCAGCATCATGCCGTAAAGCAGGTCGCGCAGCGTCAGCTCCTCCCCGGCCTTGAGGTACATGGAAGAACCCTCGATCCCCGTCGCCTCCGCAGGGATCCGGACGCGCCGGTCGAGGTCGCAGCGCTGCACGACGACCAGCGCCGTCATAATCTTGGTCGTGCTCGCGATCAGCGAAGGCGAGTCGCAGTTCTTTTCCGCCAGCACCGCGCCGGTGTCCGCATCCATCAGGAGCATGGACTTCGCGCAGGTGGCAGGCGCCGCGGCACATTGCAGAGATAAAACAACGGCAGCAACAAGAGCGGCTGCCGCTGCGGTCATACGCCGAAACATTTTACATCACCCCGAACAGTATTCGCATCTGGGGGATGTATCATGCGTGTCAAATCTCGGAATTCTCCGTCTTTCGGCCCTGCACCAGATCTGAAATTTTATCGACCAGCACGGGGAACTGCTCAACCATGCGCTCGACGGCGTTACTCGCCGGCTCCGCAATGGGCAGCACCCGCACACGCTCGCCCTGAAGGACGAGGAAGGCCACGGGAACGATCTTCACGCCGCAGCCCGCGCCGCCGCCAAAAGCGCCGCTCTGGGTCTTGGTCGGGATATCGGAGCCGCCGGAGGCCATTCCGAAGGAGATCTTGGAGATCGGGATGAGGGTCGTTCCCTCGCCCGCCTGAATGGGCGTGCCGACGACGGTATTGGCGTCGACCATCTCGCGCACCTTGGACATGGATGCGCCGAGAAGTTCATTGATGTTCTGGCTCATTTTCCGTACCTTCCTTTTCTGTGATTTCCCGCTTGGAAAACTGCATTTTTTCGATTTCGGGCAGCTCATCCAGACTCTCCAGTCCGAACGTCCGCAAAAAGTCCGGTGTCGTCCGATAGAGAATGGGGCGGCCGGGCACATTCAGGCGGCCGCATTCCTCAATTAGCTGCTTGTTGAGCAGCGCGGACACCGAATAGGAGCTGTCCACGCCGCGTATCTGTTCCACATAGGCCTTGGTGGCCGGCTGGTAATAGGCAATGATCGTCAGGGTCTCCAACTGGGAGGCCGAGAGCTTCGGCGGCTTGCGCGTCTCCAGCGCCTTGGTGATATACTCCGCCATTTCGCCGGAGGAACACATCTGATACGCCTTGCCGAGATGCACGATCCGCACGCCGCGGCGGTCATAGGACAGCTCGTCGATCAGCTCTCGCGCCGCCCGGTCGATCTCGTCCGGGTCACATTCCAGCGCCTTGGACAGGCGCTCCGTCTCCACCGGCTCCCCGGCGGCAAAGAGGATCGCCTCAAGCGCCCGTTTCAGTTCCGACTGTTCCATCCAAACTCTCCATTTCTTCCTCCGGCATCTTGCAGAAGCGGATATTCACGTCGTTTTCGTCCGCATCCTCCACCACGACGCTGTGCACGCGGCAAAGCTCCAGGACCGCAAGGAAGGTCGCGACGATCTCGCTGCGCGACCGGCTGCCGCGGAAAAGATTCCGGAAGCGTTCCACACCGCGCATCAGGAGCTTTTTCAGCACCTGCGCGGCTTTTTTCGTCACGGGATAGGGCTCCGCGCCGACGATGCCGGTAAAGTTGGAAGCCGGCGGCGGCAGTCTGCGCTCGCTTCGCTCGGCAATCGCGGCAAAGGCACGCAGAAGATCCTCCTTTTCATGGCGGTAGCGATAGGTGGAATCCTGCTTCAGCGGCTCCGGCTGTTTTGTGAAAATCGCGCGGCCGATCTCATTGCGCGGCTCCAGAAAGCTGACCGCCGTGCGGATCTGGTCATAGGCCTCCGCGCGCTGGCGTTCTTCCAGAGAGCGGATGAGCAGTTCCATCTCGCTCATGGCTTCCTCGCGCTCGGTCGCGGAAAGCAGCATTTTCGTCTTGATCAGCATCAGATAGGAGGCCATCGCGATAAACTCGCTGGCGATCTCCATATCCAGCCGCTTTCTCTCGTCAAGATAAGCAAGATACTGCTCCAAAATGGAGGTGATGCTGACGTCCTGTATTTCAATTTTATTCTTGCTCAGCAGGAGCAGGATCACGTCCAACGGGCCGTCAAAGTCCGCCGGAAGCTCGTCCCGCGTCCTCATCACGCCTGACAGGTGGTAGCTCGGTTCTTCCATGCAATCCCTCTTCGCTTCATATCTGAATTAGTATACCATTTCTTTCGAAGAATCGCAACAAAAAAATAGCATATTCCCTGTCACAACGATCAGCACAGGGAAACTTTTCCCTGTGCTGATTCAAAATTACTCCACGGCCGCCATGATCCGGCAGACGAGCGTTTCCCTGCCGGTTCCCTTTTCCGCGGAAAACGGCAGAAGCTCCACGTCCTCCGCCAAGGTCAGCGTTTCCCGGATGCAGGCCAAATTCGGCTCGATCTCGCTCTTTTTCAGCTTGTCGAGCTTATTGGCCACCACGACGAAGGGCCGTCCCGTGCTGCGGAACAGGTCCGCCATCACACAGTCGAGCTGCGTCGGCTTATGGCGCGCATCGACGATCATCACGCCGAGCGTGATGCGGTCCGGCTCCGCGAAATAGGACTCCGTGAGCTTGCCCCAGCGTTCCTTTTCCGACGCAGACACCTTGGCATAGCCATAGCCCGGCAGGTCGACAAAGTAGGCCTTACCGTCGATTTTGAAATAATTGATATGGATGGTTTTGCCCGGCGTCTGGCCGACGCGGGCAAAATTTTTACGCTGCAAAACACAGTTGAGCACCGAGGATTTTCCGACGTTCGACTTGCCCGCAAAGGCGATCTGCGGCAGGCCGTCCGCCGGAAACATATTCGGCTGGGCAGCGGACTTGATAAATTCGACTTTTTGTAAATTCATCATTGGCGGATCCCCGTTTTCGGCTTCGCAGGCTCATGCGCAACCGGGAGGGCACGCTCCGAATGGTGCTGTGCAAGCTCCTTCGGCTCCTCCTGCGGCGCGTCCAGCGCGGCCTCAATGACCGCGTCCACGTGCTCTACCAGCAGGAAGTTCAGCGCGCGGCGGACCGTCTGGTCGATCTCCTGCAGGTCCTTTTCGTTCGCCTTGGGGATAATGACCGTGCGCACGCCGTGGCGCAGCGCGGCCATGGTCTTTTCCCGCAGGCCGCCGATGGGCAGCACCCGGCCGCGGATGGAGATCTCGCCGGTCATCGCAATATCACGGCGCACCGGGCGGTTCGTAAGGGCGGAAACCATCGCCGTGCAGACCGTGATGCCGGCCGAGGGGCCGTCTTTCGGGATCGCACCCTCCGGGAAGTGGACATGGATGTCCTTCGTTTTATAAAAGTCCTCCGGAATGTGCAGGCGCTCCGTGCGGCTGCGGATATAACTCATCGCCGCCTGCACGGATTCCTTCATCACATTGCCGAGATTGCCGGTCAGATTGAGCTTGCCGCTCCCCTCGACCACGTTGCACTCGACCTCCAGCGTTTCGCCGCCGACTGCCGTCCACGCAAGGCCCGTGACAAGGCCGACGGTGTCCGCGGGCGGCATTTTATCCGGCAGGATCTTGCGCGGGCCGAGGAAACGGTCGATCGTCGCGCCGGTGACGGTGATGCGCTTGCATTCCGGGTCGGTGACAAAGCGCATATCGCACTTGCGGCAGAGCGTTGCGATCTCGCGCTCCAGATTACGCACACCGGATTCGCGGGTATAGCAGGCGATCATCTCGCGGATGGCGTCATCCGTCACGCGAACCTGTGACTTCTTCAGGCCGTGCTTTTTGAGCTGCTTGGGCAGCAAATGCTGCTTTGCGATCATCAGCTTTTCCTCGTCCGTGTAGGAGCCGAGCTCGATGACCTCCATGCGGTCGAGCAGCGGACGCGGGATGGTGTCCGTCGTGTTCGCCGTGGTGATGAACATGCACTCGCTCAGGTCAAAAGGCAATTCAAGGAAATTGTCGCGGAAGGTCGCGTTCTGCTCTGAGTCCAGCACTTCCAGCAGCGCGGACGAGGGGTCGCCGCGATAGTCGCTGCCCAGCTTGTCGATCTCATCGAGCAGCAGGAGCGGATTTTTGCTTCCCGCCTGCTGGATGGCCGTCAGGATTCTGCCGGGCATCGCGCCGATATAGGTCTTGCGGTGGCCGCGGATCTCCGCCTCGTCGTGGATGCCGCCGAGGGAGATACGCGCGAGCTTCCGGTTGAGCGCGCGGGCGATGCTCATGGCAATGGACGTCTTGCCCACGCCCGGAGGGCCGACCAGACAGATGATCTGCCCCGGCAGCTCCGGCGCAAGCTGCTTGACCGCCAGTATTTCCAAGATCCGTTCCTTGACCTTTTCCAGGCCGAAGTGGTCCTCATCCAGAATTTTGCGCGCGGCGCGCACGTCGCGGCGCTCCTTCGTGCGGGTGTTCCACGGCAGCTCCAGCGCCACATCCAGATAATTCCGGATGACGGAGGACTCCGCAGAGCCGAAGGGCTGCTTCATCAGGCGCTGCAATTCCTTGTTGAGTTTTTCAGTGATCTCCTCCGGAAGCGCCAGCTTTTCGATTTTCTCGCGGTATTCGTCGAATTCCGCCTCGTCGTCGCCCTCGCCCAGCTCATTGCGGATGACCTTCATCTGCTCGCGCAGGAAATAGTCGCGCTGACCCTTGTCGATGTTCTGCTGGGTCTGATCCTGAAGCTGGTTTTCCATGCGCAGAACCTCCAGCTCATGCGCAAAGAGCTTGTTGGAGATCTCCAGACGGCGCACGGGGTGCCGCTGTTCCAGAACGCGCATCTTCTCGGCAAAGCCGTAGGTCGCGCTCTGGCTCATCAGGTCGGCGATATAGCCGGGGTCGTCGGATGCCAGAATTTTCAGCATCGTCTCCTGTACGGGACGCTGCGTCAGATCCGCAAACTCGTCAAAAAGCTGCGCCGCCTGCCGCACCAGCGCCTCGACCTTCGGCGTGCCCTTCACATACTCCGCATCCGGGATGGACTCCACACGCGCACAGAGATAGGGATCGGTCTGCTGGACCTCCGTCACCTTTGCGCGGCACTCGCCCACGACCAGAACGCGCACGGCGTCGCCCGGCATTTTCAGCACCTGCCGCACCTGCGCGACCGTGCCGACCGGATAGAGATCGTCAAAGGACGGATCGTCCTGCAAAATATCCTTTTGTGTTACAAGAAAGATGCGCTGATCGCCGGACATGGCCTTGTCCAGTGCGCGGACAGACTTCTCGCGTCCGACGTCAAAGTGCATCGTCGTCCGGGGAAACACCGTCAGGCCGCGCAGAGCCAGCACCGGCATTCTCTCGGATAAAATCAATTCGTTCATGCGTACTCCTTTCCGCAGAAAAACTTGCTATGACAGGAGGAAGGAGGCATAGAAACCCCAAAAACGGTTTCCGCGCCCCCTTCCCTTATTTCTTTATCCCGCGTTGGGACGTTTTAGCCGTGCGCGCTCCTTGGAGTGCGTCAGCTCCGGCTGGCATCCCTTTTCCACGCAGTCTTTGGTGATCAGAACTTCGCTGATGGTCGGATCGGACGGAATTTCGTACATGACGTTCGTCATGACGTCCTCCAGCACCGCGCGCAGGCCGCGCGCACCGATCTTGCGGTCGATCGCCTTCTGCGCGATCGCATCCAGCGCCGCATTTTCAAAATTCAGCGTCACATGATCCAGCTCCAGCAGCTTGCGGTACTGCCGGCACAAGGCGTTCTTCGGCTCCGTCAGAATACGGACCAGATCCTCCTTGTGCAGACTCGACAGGCTCGTGACCACTGGCAGGCGGCCGACCAGCTCCGGAATGATGCCGAATTTCAGAAGATCGTGCGGCTGCACCTGTTCAAAGAGCGTGCCGACATCCTGCTCCTCGCGGCTCTTGAGCTCCGAGCCGAAGCCGAGGCTGGAATGGTCGGTGCGCTTTTCGATGATCTTATCCAGACCGTCGAAGGCACCGCCGCAGATAAAGAGGATATTCGTCGTATCGATCTGGATGAACTCCTGCTGAGGATGCTTTCTGCCGCCCTGCGGGGGAACATTGGCAACGGTGCCTTCCAGAATTTTCAGCAGTGCCTGCTGCACGCCCTCACCGGAAACGTCGCGCGTGATGGAGGTATTCTCGCTCTTACGGGCGATCTTATCCATCTCGTCAATATAGATGATGCCGCGCTCGGCCAGCTCCACGTCGAAGTCCGCCGCCTGTAAAAGGCGCAGGAGGATGTTTTCCACATCCTCGCCGACATAGCCGGCCTCGGTGAGCGTGGTCGCGTCCGCGATGGCAAAGGGGACATTCAGAATTTTCGCCAGCGTCTGTGCAAAGAGCGTCTTGCCGCAGCCGGTCGGGCCGATCAGCAGGATGTTGCTCTTTTGCAGCTCGACGTCGGATTCCCCGCCAAAATAGATGCGTTTATAGTGGTTATACACCGCGACGGAAAGAGCAATCTTGGCTCTCTCCTGCCCGATGATATAGCCGTCCATATATTCCTTGATCTGTTTGGGGGTGGGGAGATGCTCCGGCTTTTCCGGAAGCTGCTGCGTGGTATCATACATATCTTCCTGCAGGAGCGTGCTGCACAGCGCGACACATTCGTTGCAGATGTAAGCGTTATTGGGGCCCGACAGAATCCGCTTCACCTGTCCCTGTGTCTTTCCGCAGAAAGAGCAGCGAATCAATTTGTCCGCCAAATCATATCCCTCCCGATGCTTTTGCTGTTTATCTCTGATAGATGACCTTGTCGATCAGGCCGTATTCCTTCGCCTGCTCCGCAGTGAGGAAGTGATCACGCTCGGTATCGCGCGTGACCTCTTCGATCGACCGGCCGGTATTCTCCGCCATGATCTCATTGAGCTTTTTCTTGATCTCCGCGATGCGGTTGGCATGGATCTGGATATCCGTGACCTGACCCTGTGCGCCGCCGGAGGGCTGGTGGATCATGATCTCCGCGTTCGGCAGCGCGATGCGCTTGCCCTTCGTGCCGGACGACAGCAGGAACGCGCCCATGGACGCGGCCATGCCGATGCAGATCGTGGACACGTCGCACTTGATATACCGCATGGTGTCATAGATCGCAAGGCCGGAGGTCACGGAGCCGCCGGGGCTGTTGATATAGAACTGGATGTCCTTATCCGGATCCTGCGCCTCAAGATACAGCATCTGCGCCACGATAAGGCTGGCGGTGGTATCGTTGACCTCCTCGGAGAGGAAGATGATACGGTCGTTCAGCAGGCGGGAGAAGATGTCATACGAGCGCTCACCGCGGCTGGTCTGTTCCACAACATAAGGTACTAAACTCATACCAAAGCTCCTTTCAAATCACGATCAGAAACATTCTAACCATGTGCCGGGAAAATTATTCCGCTTTTTCCTCAGCCTTCGGCGCGACGGCAACGGCGGACTCGGCGATCAGCTTGGCAGCCTTGCGGACCTGAAGGTCGCCCTTCAGGCTCTCCACGGGCAGCAGCTCCTTGACCTTGTCCAGCTCCATCTTGTAGCTGTCGGCCAGCTTCTTGTACTCTTCCTCGCACTCTTCCTCGGAAACCTCGATCTTCTCGGCATCCACGACGGCATCAAGCATGACGTTGGTGCGGACGGCATTCAGTGCGCCCGGACGCAGGCTCTTGCGGATGGAATCCATGTTGCCGCCGAGCATCTTGGAATAGGCTTCCAGAGAAGCGCCCTGTGCGCGCAGCTCATAGTCCATGCGCTCGAGCTGACGGTCCACTTCCTCGTCGACCATGCTGTCGGGGATCTCTGCGGTCATGTTCTCCGCTGCCTTCTCGACGGCGGCGTTTTCAAAAGCGCGGTCGATGCCGGCCTGCTTCTCGTCGAGGATGCGCTTTTCGATGTCGGCGCGCAGCTCGGCCATGGTGTCGAATTCGGAAACATCTTTCACGAACTCGTCGTCCTTCTCGGGCAGGACGGTCTCCTTGACCTCATGCACCTTGACCTTGAAGGTAACTTCCTTGCCGGCAAGCTCGGAGGCATGATAGTTTTCCGGGAAGGTGACGTTGATGTCTTTCTCCTCGCCGGCGCTCATGCCGACGACCTGCTCCTCAAAACCGGGGATGAAGGAGCCGGAGCCGAGAACCAGCTCGTGGTTTTCACCCTTGCCGCCCTTGAAAGCAACTCCATTCAGGAAGCCTTCAAAGTCGATGACCACGGTGTCACCGTCCTTGGCGGGGCGCTCGACGGTGCTGATGCGGGCGACATTCTGCGCCATGCGGTCGATCTCGGCGTCCACTTCGCTCTCCTTGACCTCCGCGTTGACCTTCTCGACCTCAATGCCCTTGTACTGGCCGAGGGTGACGGCGGGATAGAGGTCGGTGACGATGGTCAGGGTGACGGAATCGTCATCGGCAATGTTCATATCGGAAACGCTGGGACGGCCGACGGGCTTCATATCCTGCGTCATGACGGCTTCCTGATAGATCTGCGGGAACATTTCTTCAATTGCATCTTCAAAAAAGACATGCTTGCCGTAAGCAGCCTCGATGACCACGCGGGGCGCCTTGCCCTTGCGGAAGCCGGGGATGGCGATGTCCTTGCGGTACTTGAGGTACGCCTTGTTGACGGCAGGCTCCAGCTCGGCCTTGGTCAGCTCCACGGTAACGGTTGCTTTGGAAGTTTCTTTTTCTACGCTTTTAACATTCATTTGGATAATCCTCCTATGTGTTGCGCAGGACGCGCACATTTTTTCTCCAGAATCCGTACTATTCTATCAGAGAATATTGAAAAATACAAGCTATATTTTTTTATTTCAGGCGAATCGGCGTAAAATTGACGAAATCCGCTGCGGCGAGGCGATATTCCACGCCCTCGAACGTTCCCTCCAGCGCCAGCCTGTGACTGTCGCCGTGCAGATGGCCATAGCAGCAGAGCTTCACGCCGTACTGCTGAAAAAGGTCAAGGATCTCCCGGCAGAGATAGCCGCGGTAGCGCGGCGGATAGTGCAGGAAGCAATAGATCTCGTGCTCCTTCCCCGCTGCCTTGAGCGAGGTTTCCAACCGGATCAGCTCCCGCTTAAAGATCTTGTCATTGTGACTGCCCTGCGCGGCGTCCTCCTCAAAAAACCAGCCGCGCGTACCGGTGATGGCAATATTTTCGTAAAAATAACAGTTGTTATTCAGAATGAACTGATTGGAAAAGCCGTTCTGTTCGCAGAATTTGTAGAACTTCGACGCCGTTGTCCACCAGTAGTCGTGATTTCCCTTCAGGATGATCTTACGTCCGGGGATGCGGTCGATAAACGCAAAATCCTCCCGCGCTTCTTCGATTCCAAGTGCCCACGAGAGATCGCCCAACAGGACGGTCGTATCCTCCGGGCCGATCACGGACAGCCCCTGTTGCAGCTTGTCCACATAGCCCGTCCACGCGCCGCCAAAAACGTCCATAGGCTTATCCGCACCGAAGGAAAGATGCAGATCTCCGATCGCGTAGAGCGCCATCCGTTTCTCCTTTCAGAATAGTTTCAGCAGGTTTTGGTAGAAAATGCGGTCAAGCAGGGTGGTTTCGTAGCCCCGCGCCCGCAAAAAGTCGTAAAACGTGAGGTAATCCCCGATGTCGGAAAATCCCTCCGGCAGCTCGTCGCAGCCGTCAAGGTCGCCGCCGAGCGCCACATGATCCTCGCCGCAGACCGTGAGCAGATGCTCCAGGTGAGAAAGCATCGTGAAGCGGTCCGCCGCTTTGCCCAGAAACGGCACGTAGAGATTCAGCCCCACCGTACCGCCGAGCTGCGCCACCGCGCGGAGCTGATCGTCCGTCAGGTTGCGGCTGTGATCGCAAAGTGCGCGGCAGTTGGAGTGGCTGGCCAGAATGGGAGCATCCGCGAATTCGCACAGCGCCCAGAAGGCACGCTCGGAAAGATGGCTGACGTCAATGCGCATCCCGCAGTCCTCCGCCGCACGGACGTAGTCGCGTCCCTGCGCGGTCAGGCCGCGGCCGGATTGATGCCAGCCCGCCAGCGCGTTGTCCGCGTTCCACGTGAGCGTCGTCGTAACAAAGCCTTGCGCACGCAGATCGGCAAGGCGCGCCGGATCGCAGCCGATACACTCCGGCCCCTCAATGGAAAACAGCGCCGCTGCCTTCCCGGCTGCCCAGGCATCGCGGATGCCGCCGGCATCCTTAGCGGGAAGAATGGAATCCGAGTTCTTTTCCAGCTCCCGCCGCAGGACCGCCATCGGAAGCATCAGCGTATCTTCCGGTTTTTCAAATACACCTTCGCAGCCGGCATAGCTGCAAAAGGCAAAGATCTGGGCGTAGTTTTCAAACTTCTGCGTTTTTTGCAGATCAATGTGGCAGGAGTTCCGGGAGAGCGGCTCTCCCCTCTGCCAGAGTTCAAACGCCGTATCGCAGTGTCCGTCAAACAGCTTCATTCAAACGCATCCTCCCAATGCCGCACCTGCGGGCGGCGCGTTTCCGTCCCCTCCGGCGCGTAGATCTCGATCACGTCAAAACGCGGCTGCTTCTGTGTTTCATACTGGGAGAGATACACCGCCGCCGTCTGGCGCAGGCGTTCCTGCTTCCGCCGGTCAACGAACTCCATGGCCTCGGCGAAATGTGCATTCTTGCGCAGCTTGACCTCCACAAAAACCAGATAATTCCGGTTTTCCGCGATCAGGTCGATCTCGCCGAAGCGGCAGCGGTAGTTCGCCGCGACGACGGTATAGTGATTTTTGCGCAGATACTCTGCCGCGAAGCTCTCGCCCCAGTGGCCCAGCAGATCACTCGGCATAGAGCTTTTTCAGGAAGGTTCTCCTGTGGATGGGGCAGGGGCCGTATTTGCGCAGCGCGTCGTAATGCGCGCACGTGCCATAGCCCTTATGTACGTCAAAGCCATACTGCGGATAAAGCTCCGCCTGCTGCATCATGAAGTCGTCCCGCGTCACCTTGGCGAGAATGGACGCCGCGGCAATATTCGCGCTCAGGCTGTCGCCCTTGACGATCGTCCGCACCGGCAGGCCAAAGTCCGTTTCCCGGTTGCCGTCGATCAGCGCGATGGACGGCCGGACGGTAAGTCGCTCCATCGCCCGGCGCATGGCGAGGAAGGTCGCCTGCAAAATATTGATCTCGTCGATCTCCTGCTCAGTGGCAAAAGCAATGCCATAGCTGACCGCCTGTGCAGTAATCTGTTCAAACAGTGCACGGCGGCGCTTATCCGACAGTTTTTTTGAGTCATTCAGTCCCTCGATCTCAAGGTCGCGCGGCAGGATCACCGCCGCAGCGCACACGGGGCCTGCCAGCGGGCCTCTGCCCGCTTCGTCCACACCGCAGACGATCTCAAAGCCCTCGTCATAGCATTGATGTTCAAATTTCCAAAGCTCGCTCATCGTTTTCCCTCAATCCGGCGTAAAGCTCAGCCGCTGGTGCAGACCGTCGGCCACAATATCATAAAGGATCGTGCCGTCCTCGCGGACGGTTTTCTCCACAGTTACTTCGTTTCCCTTGCAATAGACACGCGCGGCGGCGTCGGTATCGTCCGTTTCCACCTCGCTGACAAACACGTCGCGCATCTGGTTATTGGCGCAGAGATTGAAAATCTCGCGGATCAGCTCATATCGCGGCATCTTCCGGCCCCTCCAATGTGAATCTTCCAATCTTGCAGCTGCGGTATTCCTCCAGCAGCACGCGTGCCATGCGCTCCGTGTCGATCTCGCCCCGGGCAAGCAGAAAGCCGCGCCGCCGCCCGGCTTCAGTCAGAAGGTCATAGCCGTCTGCACCCTCCGGCGGGTCGAGCTTATAGCGCGCGCGCAGCGCATCGGGATAGCGTCTCCACAGCATTGCGATCAGATTGCACGCCAGCGTCTCCACGTCGAGGATGTCGTCCTTGACCGCTCCGGTATAGGCAAGGCGGCGTCCGACCTCCTCATCGTCGAATTTTGGCCAGAGGATGCCCGGCGTATCCAGCAGGAGCAAGCCCCTGTCCACCGTGACCCACTGCTTGCCGCGCGTCACGCCGGGGCGGTTCTCCGCCTTTGCGCCCTTGCGCCCGGCGATCTGATTGATAAAGGTCGATTTGCCGACATTCGGAATTCCGACGATCATCAGCTTCAGCGGCCGGCCGACCTGACCCTTTTCCGCGTAGCGCTGGAGCTTCTCCGCCAGCAGCGCGCGCACTGCGGGAACAAAACGGTCGATACCCTTGCGGCTCTTGCAGTCCGTACACACGACCGCCGCGCCCTGCGCACGGAACCAGTCGCTCCACAGCGCGGTCATCGCCGGGTCGGCAAGGTCGATGCGGTTGAGGATCACCATGCGCGGCTTCGCGCCGCAAAGCGCGGCAATATCCGGATTCCGGCTGGAATACGGGATGCGCGCGTCCACCAGCTCACAGACCGCGTCGACCAGCTTCAGATCCGCCTCCATCTGGCGGCGGGTCTTGGTCATGTGGCCCGGATACCACTGAATACTCATGCGGTCGTCCGTCATGACACGCCCCCAATGCGGCTGAAATCACGGCTGCGGCTCTCATCCTTTCCGGGGAACAGCACCAGCAGCACCTTGCCCAGCACCTGACTCTTTTCGATCTGGCCGATCCTCTCATAGCGGCTGTCGGCCGAGTGGTTGCGGTTGTCGCCCATGACGAAGATACAGCCCTCATCGACCGTCACCGGGAAGGAGATCGTGGTGTAGCTGGCCTCCAGCATCGGCTCGTTGATATAGTCCTCCTGCAAGGGCTGGTTGTCCACACAGACCGTGCAGACGCCGTTTTCATCATAGCGCAGGTCGACGGTCTGTCCCTCCGTGGCGATCACGCGCTTGACGATCGGCTCGCCGTTTTCAAAGCTCTGCTTTCGCGCGACGATGATGTCCCCCTGCTTCAGGTCACCCATCAGGAAGTTGCTCAGAAGCGCGACATAGTCGCCGTTCTGCAAAGTAGGCATCATGGACGGGCCGGAAACGCCCACCAGACGAATGACAAAAACGAAAAACAGCGTGATGCCCGCCAGAATATATACCAGATCGTGCAGCAGCGCATAAACGTCGCACAGCGCCCCGCTTTTCTGTGACGGCTGCTGGTTTTTTTTCTCTTCCATGATCCGTTCCTTTCCGCCGTGCCCGTACACGGCTATAAACCCCATATTATTGTTATTATACACCAAACGGAAGCAGAAATAAAGCACAAAAACCGCTGCGTGGAAAATCCACGCAGCGGTCGGAGAAATGTTCAATATCAGAGATTCTTCATGCGCTGTTCGCTTTCGGCAAGCTGCGCAAGCAGACCCTCCAGCTTTTCCAGCTTTGCGCGCTCGGCGTTCACGACCGCCTCCGGCGCCTTGGACAGGAAGCTCTCGTTGCTCAGCTTCCCGCGGATGCCGGCAAGCTGCTTTTCGGTCTTTTCTTTTTCCTTGGCGATGCGCGCCAACTCCTTTTCGATGTCGAGAAGCTGGTTCATCGGCAGGTAAACCGCCGCGTCATGCGTCACGCAGGAAATCATGGATTCATGTCCCTCCGGCTCCGCATCGCACACGACGACCTGATCGGCGTAGGCAAGACGGGTCATAAAGCCGCTGCCTTCAGTGAAAATCTCCGGCTTCTTTGTCACAACATAGAGCGTGCACTTCTTGGACGGCGGGACGTTCATCTCCGCGCGGCGGTTGCGCACGGCGCGAATGGCGCTCATGATGCTCTCCATGGCCGCTTCCTCGTTCTTGAAGCTCAGGGCTTCGTCATAGACCGGCCAGGATGCCACGATCAGCGCTTCACCCTCGTGCGGGATGGCCTGCCAGATCTCCTCGGTAATAAACGGCATGAAGGGGTGCATCAGCCGCAGGATCTGGTCAAGGACATACAGCAGGACCTTCTGCGCGGTCAGCTTGCTCTTTTCGTCCTCGCCGTACAGACGGAACTTCGTCAGCTCGATATACCAGTCGCAGTAGCTGTCCCAGATAAAGTCATAGATCTTCTGCACCGCGATGCCCAACTCGTACTTGTCCAGATTCTCCGTGGCATCGGCGATGAGCGTGTTGAGCTTGGAAAGGATCCACTTGTCGGCCGTTTCCAGCTCGTCCATCGGCGGCAGCTCGTTTTTGTCGATGGACAGGTTCATCATGACATAACGGCTGGCGTTCCAGAGCTTGTTGGCAAAGTTGCGCATTGCCTCGCAGCGCTCGACATAGAAGCGCATGTCGTTGCCGGGCGAGTTTGCCGTGATCATGTTCATGCGCAGCGCATCGGAGCCGTAGCGATTGATCATCTCCAAGGGGTCAATGCCGTTGCCAAGGGATTTGGACATCTTGCGGCCCTTGTCGTCGCGGACAAGGCCGTGGATGAGGACCGTGTGGAAGGGCGGCTTGCCCGTCTGCTTGCAGGACGAGAAGATCATGCGCGCGACCCAGAAGAAGATGATGTCGTAACCGGTCACGAGCACATCCGTCGGGAAGAAGTATTTGTAATCCTCCGCCTCCGTGTCGGGCCAGCCCAGCGTTTCAAAGGGCCAGAGTGCCGAGGAGAACCATGTGTCCAGCACGTCCTCGTCGCGGGTGATATTCTTGCTGCCGCAGGCCTCGCAGCAGGTGGCATCCTCCCGGGAAACGGTCATATGGCCGCAGTCCGCGCAGTACCACGCCGGGATCTGGTGTCCCCACCAGAGCTGGCGGGAGATGCACCAGTCACGAACGTTTTCCATCCAGTTGGTATAGATCTTCGTAAAGCGCTCCGGGACGAACTTCGTTTCGCCATCGTTGACCACGCGCAGCGCTTCTTCCGCCAGAGGCTTCATCTTGACGAACCACTGGGCGGAAATGATTGGCTCGACGTCGCGGTGGCAGCGGTAGCAGGTACCGACATTGTGGTTATACGGCTCCACCTTGACAAGGTAACCCTGCTCCTCCAGATCGGCGACGATCTGCTTTCTGGCCTCGTAGCGGTCCAGGCCCTGATACTTGCCGCCGAACTCATTAACCCTGCCGTTGTCGTCCAGCACGCGGATGACCTCAAGGTTATGGCGCAGGCCGACTTCGAAGTCGTTGGGGTCGTGTGCCGGGGTCATCTTGACGCAGCCGGTGCCGAAGTCCATTTCCGCATAGTCGTCGGCGACGACGGGGATCTCCTTGTTCACCAGCGGCAGGATGACCTTCTTGCCGACGATGTCCTTGTAACGCTCGTCATTGGGATTGACGCAGACGCCGCTGTCGCCCAGCATAGTCTCCGGGCGGGTCGTCGCGACAATGACCTCGCCGGTGCCGTCGGCCAGCGGATAGCGGATGTGCCAGAGGTGACCGGGCTTGTCGACGTATTCGACCTCGGCGTCGGACAACGCGGTGACGCAATGCGGACACCAGTTGATGATGCGGCTGCCCTTGTAGATCAGGCCCTGCTCGTACAGGTTCACAAACACCTCGCGGACCGCCTTGGAGCAGCCCTCGTCCATCGTGAAGCGCGCGCGCTCCCAGTCACAGGAGGCGCCCAGCTTCTTCTGCTGCTCGACGATGCGGTTGCCGTACTTATGCTTCCAGTCCCAGACTCTCTCCAGAAACTTTTCGCGGCCGAGGTCGTAGCGGGTCAGACCCTCCTTGCGCAGCTCCTCCTCCACGCGGATCTGCGTGGCGATACCGGCGTGGTCAACACCGGGAACCCACAGCGCGGCATACCCCTGCATCCGCTTGTAGCGGATGAGCACGTCCTGCATGGACGCATCCATCGCGTGTCCCATGTGCAGCTGGCCGGTAACATTAGGAGGCGGCATCACAATGGTAAAGGGTTTCTTGTCCGGATCGCGTTTGGTGTGGAAGTAACCGTTCTCCGACCAGAACTGATACAGCCGGGCTTCCACGTCCTTCGGCTCATAGGTTTTCGGTAATTCTTTCATTTGATTCTCCTTTATAAAAAATCGCCCTGAGCTTCCTGCTCAGGGCGAAAAACTCCGCGGTACCACCTGAATTCCTCATTTTCATGAGGCACTTCATTCTCTGTAACGGGAGAACCCGCACCGGCCTACTGGATTCAGCCGGCGTGCTCGGGAGCGACCTTTCCGCTGCCTTCCGCAGGGACTTGCACCGTCCGTCCCCTCTCTGCATTGGTGCGCAGCGTACTTCTCTCCGTCATGGCATTTGATCAATATAGCGCTATGATACAGGAATTTCTGAAATTTGTCAAGCGTTTTGCGGCAGATAGGTGTGCATGGTCTTGTCCAGCTGCTCCAGAAGTGCCATTGCAGCTTCGCGGCTGTGGTCGACCGCCGTCAGATACAGCTTGATCTTCGGCTCCGTTCCGGAGGGGCGCAGGACGACGCTGCCCTTCTGGCCCAGCGTCAGGACGATGACGTTGGACTTCGGCAGATCGACGGGCTCCTCCGTCCCGGTCGTCAGGTCGCGCTGGAAGCGGAGCAGATAGTCCGTGTAGCCCGTCACCGGCACGCCCGCAAGGGACGCCGGGATCTCCGCACGGAAATCCGACATGAACTTCGCCGCGACCTCCATGGCGTCCGGACCGGTCAGCTCCACGCTGATGACCTTAGTTTCATGGTAGCCAAGCTCTTCATACAGACGATCCATTTTTTCCGCAAGGGTCAGACCCTCACGCGTCAGCTTTGCCGCCATATCGCACACAAGCATGGACGCAACAACCGCATCCTTGTCACGGGCGTAGGTTCCCTTAAGATAGCCGCAGCTTTCCTCAAAGCCGAACACGAAGCGATTCTCCTCGCCCTTTTCCTCCAGCTTGAGGATCTCTCCGCCGATGTACTTGAAGCCGGTCAGCACCTTGCGCATCTTCACGCCGTACTTTGCCGCGATCAGGTCGGCCATCGGGGTGGAAACGATGCTGCGCACGGCCACGGGGTCGCGCGGCAGGGTATTCTTTTCGGTAAGCGTGCCGAGAATATAATCCAGCAGCAGGCAGCCCAGCTCATTGCCGGACAGCTTGCGGAAGCCGCTTCCCATAGGAACGGCAACGGCGCAGCGGTCGCAGTCGGGGTCGGTGCCGAGGACAAGATCGGGATGGACCTGCTCCGCCAGGCGGTAGCTTTCCTGCATGGCGGCTTCCATCTCCGGATTCGGATATTCGCAGGTAGTGAAGTCGCCGTCCGGCTGCTCCTGCACGGAGACCACGCTGACCTCCACGCCGGTTCTTCCGAGAACCGTGCGCACCGGGACGTTGCCCGCACCGTGCAGCGGCGTATAGACGATGCGCAGCCCGGCGGCCGGTTCGTCCGTCAGACGCTCGGCCATGACCGTGCGGTAGTAGTTCTCCCAGAGGTCGTCGGAAATATACTCCACGCTTCCGCGCTGCATCGCTTCCTCAAAGGTCAGCTTGGGCTGGATGAAATACGGCGTTTTGGAAATCGCACGGAACACGCGCGCCGCTGGCTCGTCGGTCATCTGGCAGCCGTCCGGGCCGTAGCACTTGATGCCGTTATACTTGCTGGCGTTGTGGCTGGCGGACACGACGATACCCGTACCGCAGCCGAGCTGACGCACAGCAAAGGACACCATGGGCGTCGGCGCGAGCACGCGGTAGATAAAGACATGCACACCCGCTTCGGCAAGCGCGACCGCGCAGATCTCCGCGAAGCGGCGGGAATTATGGCGGGAATCATAACCGATGGCACAGCGCAGCGGCAGGCCGGAGCCGGTGAGCCACGCGGCAAGGCCCTGCGCGGTGCGGCGCACCGTGAAGGAATTCATCCGGTTGGTGCCGAGGCCCATTACGCCGCGGATGCCGCCCGTGCCGAATTGCAGCTCCTCGCCGAAGCAGCTTTTCATCTCGGTTTCATCATTGGAAAGTTCTTTCAGTTTTCTGAGGTCGCCCTCGCACAGCGGGGCGGTCTTGCACCAGATCTGATAGCGTTCTAGGTAATTCATGGAAGCCTCCCGATATTCTATGGATAAAAAACAGGTCAATGGACATTGACCTGTTTTGCTTGAGAATCAGACATCCTCAATGATGGCGGAATTGTTTCTCGCCTGCGGATTGACCAGCGCGCGGAACTTGGAGCGGGAGTCGCGGATCTCGGAAAGGGCCTCGGCCACGGCCTCCTCGGTGCGGCGCAGGGAATCGTCGACGTAGTCGTTCGTGACCTGCTTGAGCTCCTTGATCTTGTCCTGCGCAGCGCGGACCATGTCGTTGGCCTGCGTCTTGGCTTCGTTATAGATCGCCTCCTGCGAGACGAGCTGACGTGCCTGCGCCTGCGCCGCCTTGAGAATATTCTCCGCCTCGCGCTTGGCGTTGGTGATCAGCTCACCGCGGGACTCGACAATGGTCTTGGCCTGCTTCAGCTCGCCCGGGAGCTGATTGCTGATCTCGTCCAGAAGATCCAGCACACGCTCGCGCTCAAGCGCGCATTTATCGCTGCTGAAGGGGACGCTGCGCGCGTCCTGAACCATCTCATACAGAGTACCGATCACTTCTTCAATGCTATGTTCGTTCATCGTACTTCCTCCTTGTACTTTCTGCGTTGCAAAATTCTTTCCCTGAATTCCGGAATGATCTCTTCCGGCAGCAGACCGGTCAGGTCCGCGTCATAGTAGCCCATTTCCTTGATCACGCTGGAACTGAGATACATATACTGGTGCTCCGCCGTCAGGAACAGCGAATCCAGCTTCGGATTCAGCTTGCGGTTGATCATCGCCATCTGGAACTCTTTTTCAAAATCCGAACCGGCGCGCAGGCCCTTGATGATCGTGCAGCAGCCGTGCGCGGCGGCATACTCCGCCAGCAGGCCGTCATGCGCGTCCACGCGCACGTTCGGCAGTCCGGCGGTCACGCGCGCAAGCTGGCTGCGGCGCTCCTGCAGGCTGAACATCGGCTGCTTCTCGCTGTTGACCATCACACACACGATGACCTCATCAAACAGCCGCGACGCGCGGGTGATGATGTTCAGGTGCCCCTTGGTCACGGGGTCGAAGCTGCCGGGGTAAACGGCTATTTTCATGCAATATCCTCTCGCCGCTCTCTGCGGAACAGCGTTATTGTTGTTTTTCCGTAATTGTAGTCCTTTGAACGCGTCAGGCCGGGAAGCTCCAGTTCCAGCAGCTTGCCGCGGGGACGTTCTGTGATAATTATACCACCATCCGCCAAAATGTCAATTTCGGAGATGCGCAAAATTGCATTTTCCAGAGATTTTTCTGCATAGGGCGGGTCCAAAAAAATCAAATCAAAGCGTTTTGTGCACCGATCGAGGTAGGCAAGATAATCGCCGCAGTAGATTTCGGCACGATCCGATAAATGCGTCCGCCGCAGATTTTCCCGGACAAGCCCGATCGCATCGGCGCGCCGGTCGACAAACACTGCATGAGCCGCGCCGCGGCTCAGCGCCTCAATTCCAAGCTGACCCGTTCCGGCAAAGAGATCAAGAACCTCCCCGCGGATCTCATATTGAATTACATTGAACAGCGCCTCTTTAACGCGGTCGGCCGTCGGGCGGATATTCATACCGTCCGGGGTTTTGAGATTCGTCCCTCTGGCAGTGCCTGTAATCACTCTCATTATATCACTCCTGTGAATGGAAATAGTCATAGACCGCCTGTGCCGCCGGCTGCGGCAGACATTCCCCCAGCGCCGCCAGATCGGCCTCCCGGATGGCGGCGACGGATCTGAACTTCCGCAGCAGCAGATTGCGGCGTTTCTCTCCGATGCCCTCGATCGCGTCGAGGGTCGAGCCGCGGACGTGTTTGCTTCTGAGCTGGCGGTGATAGGTAATGGCAAAGCGGTGCGTTTCCTCCTGGATCCTTCCGATCAGGGCAAAGACAGCGGGGCTTGCCTGGATGCCGATCTCCTCGCCCTGCGGGGTGACGAGCGCGCGCGTGCGGTGACGGTTGTCCTTGACCATGCCGAAGATCGGCAGGTGGATGCCCATTGTCTCCAGCGCCTCGCGCACCGTTTCCGCATGGACCGCACCGCCGTCGATCAGCAGGACGTCCGGCCGCTCGTCAAAGCCCTTGTCTCCGTCGAGATAGTGGCAGAAGCGGCGGCATAGCACCTGCCGCATGGACGCATAGTCGTCCTGATCTTCCATATTTTCCAGCTTGAAGCGCTTATAGTCCGACTTTTTCGGTTTCCCGTCGACGAATACCGTCATGGAAGCAACGATGTCCGTCCCGGCGGTATTGGAGATGTCATAGGCCTCCATGCGATGCAGCGGCTCAGGCAGCCGCAGCATGGACTGCAACAACGCCAGCGTTCCGTTCAGACGCTCCGCGGCCGAGGTAGCGCGCTCTGCCTCCTCGCGGGCATTTTTGACGGCCAGCTCCGAAAGACGCTTGCCGTCGCCCCGCTGCGGCACCAGAATGGATACGTTCTTGTCCAGCTTTTCCTTCAGAAGCTGGGCAAAAGGCGCCGCATCCTCCATGGGCATGGGCAGCAGGATGCGCTTGGGCGCGGCCTGCCGCTGCAAATAATACTGCTTGACCAGCGAGGAAAGCGCCTCGGACGCATCATCCGGCACGGGAAGCACCTCATAATCCTTGTCCATGAGATTCCCACGGATGAAATGCAGCACCGCAAAGCAGGCCTTGGCTTCGGTCTGATACCAGCCGATCACATCGGTGTCCGCCATCGTGCCGGCAGTGACCAACTGGCGCTGGCCGAGCGAGGCAATGGCCTGCATCCGGTCGCGCAGCTCGGCCGCGCGCTCGAATTCGAGATTCTCCGCCGCTGCTTCCATCTGATCCTTCAATTCATCGACAAGGCGCTGATATTTTCCCTCCAGCAGGGCCGAGGCCTGCTCCATCAGCGCGTGGTACTCGGCCTGCGTCTTGCACAGGCGGCACCAGCCGTCGCACTTGTTCATCTGAAAATTCAGGCAGGGCCGCTCCTTTCCCTGATCGCGCGGGAACTTCTTGCTGCATCCCGGCAGATGAAAGGTCGTGCGGATGGCCTCGATCACCTGCTGGGAACGCCCGCGGCTTCCGTAGGGGCCGAAGTACTTTGCGCCGTCGTCCTTCACGCGCGAAGCCAGCGTGATTGTCGGATAGTCCTCTCGCAGGTCAAGGCGCAGATAGGGATAGCCCTTGTCGTCCTTCAGCAGGATGTTATATTTGGGCATATAGTGCTTGATGAGCGAACATTCCAGCACCAGCGCCTCAAATTCCGTCGCAGCCGTGATGGTTTCAAAATGGTCGACCTGCGAAACCATCCGCCGTGTTTTCGGCGTGTGGGAGGAGGTTTCCTGAAAGTACTGACTCACCCGGTTTTTCAGTTTTTTTGCCTTGCCGACGTAGATCACCGTATCGTCCGCGCTTTTCATCAGGTAGACGCCCGGCTCATACGGCAGCGACAGCGCGGCGAGCTTCAGTTCTTCCTTCGTCATGTCCTTCCTCCATAGAAAAACCGCCCCAGACGCCCGTTGCAGCGGCGTTTGGGGCAGTCACAAAGCCTCTTAGAAAATATCCTTTACCAGCATGGCGGACAGTGACTTGACCGCTGCTTCTTCATCGGAACCCTCGGCGATCAGCGTGATCTCCGTACCGGTGGTAATGCCCATGGAAAGCACGCCCAGAAGGCTCTTCGCATTGATCTTGCGATCGTCCGCCTCGATCCAAATGCTGGAGCGGAATTCATTTGCCTTCTGAATGAAATAAGTAGCCTGCTTATTGTGAAGTCCCGATTCACACTTTACGACCGTTTTTTCTGTGTACATGCGTGTCACTCCTTCAAAGTTACGATCCCACGGACCGTATGTCTACCCTAAACTATATCAAATCTTAACAATTTGTCAACCGAATTCATAAAATTTTTAGGATTACATGAAAAAAGCAGCGCAAGCGTCGCATATTTTTATGCCAATTCCGCAATGGTCACGCCGTCCTCGCCCTCGCCGTAGACGCCGAGACGATAGCGCTTGACTGCGCGGTTGTGCTTAAGCTCGTCCTGCACCGCCTTGCGCAGAACGCCCGTGCCCTTTCCATGAATAATGCGCACGGAGGAGAGGTTGGCCAACATCGCGCCGTCCAGAAATACCGACAGTGCCGCCACCGCCTCGTCCGCACTCATGCCGCGCAGGTCGAGCTCGGAGGAGGCCGGCGTATTGCGGAACTCGCGCTTGGTGCGCTCGATGATCTTCTTCGCCTGCTGCTTGGTTTCCTCGACCAGATAGACCTCGTCCGGGCGCGCATTGACCTTCATGATACCGGCCTGCAACTCGTAGGAGCCGTCCTTCAGGACGGAGAGCACCTGCGCCCTCGTACCGAAGCGCAGCAGCTCCACCGTGTCGCCCGCCTTGATCGCGCGGGTCGGCTCCGGACGCGCCTGCGGCTTTTCGCGGTCGGAGAGCGCGTCCTCCGCTTCGTTCAGTCTGCGGCGAAGCTCGGCCTGCTTGGCGTTGCTGCCCTGCACGTCCGCGCCGTCTTTCATCTGCTTGCGAAGCTGCTTGAGTTCCTCCGCCACCTCGTTGGAGGTGCGGCGGGCGTCGTCGATGATGCGCTGCGCCTCGGCGCGCGCACTGCGCACGGCCTTCTCACGCTCGCGTTTGATCTCGTCATAGTACGCCTCGGATTTCTCCTTCATCTGCTCGGTTTCCAGACGCAGGCGCTCGGCCTCCCGCTTGGCGTTTTCCATCTGCTGGCGCTGCTGCTCCAGCTGGTTGAGAACGTCCTCGAAGTTCCGATCATTTTCATTGACCAGACTTCTCGCCTTTTCAATGATATGCTCAGAAAGTCCCAGCCGCTTGGAGATCGCAAAGGCATTGGACTTGCCCGGAATTCCGATCAGCAGGCGGTAGGTCGGGCGGAGCGTTTCCACGTCGAATTCGCAGGAGGCGTTCATCACGCCGTCGGTGCGCATGGCATAGAGCTTGAGCTCCGCGTAATGCGTCGTCGCAGCGACACGGCTGCCGCATCCGCGGCAGAATTCGATCAGCGCCGTCGCCAGCGCCGCGCCCTCGGCAGGGTCCGTACCGGCGCCCAGCTCGTCAAACAGCACCAGCGTGCTTGCGTCGCACTCCCCCACGATCTGCACGATGTTTTTCATATGTGCAGAGAAGGTGGAGAGCGACTGCTCGATGGACTGCTCATCGCCGATGTCCGCCAGCACACGCTCGAACACGGAGATCGCACTGCCGTGGTCAGCCGGAATGTGCAGGCCGCATTCCGCCATCAGGGTCAGAAGGCCCAGTGTTTTCAGCGTGACGGTCTTGCCGCCGGTATTCGGGCCGGTGATGATGAGGGTGTCAAAATCCGTTCCCAGACGCACGGTGATGGGCACGACCGTTTTCTTGTCGATCAGCGGGTGGCGCGCGCGCATCAGCTCGATGGACGCATTCTCGCGGATTTCCGGCGCCATGCCGTCGATGCGCAGGGAGTACTTTGCCTTGGCAAAGATCACATCCAGCGTGATGAGCATCTCATAGCTGTGGCAGATGCTCTCACGGAAGGACGCAGCCTCTGCGGAAAGCTCAGCCAAGATCCGCTCGATCTCCTTTTTCTCCCGGATGAGCAGCTCGCGCAGGGCGTTGTTGGCATTGACCGCCGACATCGGCTCAATGAAAAACGTGCTGCCCGTGGAGGAAACGTCGTGGATCAGGCCGGGAATTTCGGATTTGTATTCACTCTTGACCGGCACGACATAACGGTCGCCGCGCAGGGTGATGATGGGATCGCGCAGGTATTTGGCATACGAGGGCGAGGAAATGATCTTTTGCAGGGATTCCTTGACCTTCGCGCTCTGAATGCGCATATGACGGCGGATGTCGGCCAGCTCACTGCTTGCGGCATCCGCGATCTCCTCCTCGGAGAGAATGGAATTTGTAATTTTTTCTTCCAGATAGCGATTGGGCGAAAGCTCCTGAAAATACACGTCCAGCACGCTCTGATTGCTGTCGCTGTTATAGTAGGCCTTGACACTGCGGATGCAGCGCAGAACGCCCGCGATGCGCAGCAGCTCCACGGGCGTCAGGCAGCCGCCGCGGTCGGCGCGCTCCAGAGAGGACGCGACCTCCCGGACATCCTGAAAGCCCGGCGCCCCCTTGAGCGTGATCATTCCGCAGGCCGCAGTGGTCTGCTCGAGCAGCCTTCGAATTTCCTCCGCATCCGAAAGCGGCCGGAGTGCGCGGCAGCGGTCCTTCGCCTCTTCACTCGTGGCGCAGCCGGCCAGACGGTCGAGGACGGCGTCCAGCTCCAGCTTTTTCATGGATTTCTCATAAAGTTCTGTCATTTGTATAACTCCGTTTTCAAGAAAAGGGACTTGTAAAAGTCCAGTGTGTAAAAGCCGCGCTCCAGCTTGGTGCACAGGTAGCTTTCCGTGATGCCGCTCAGCTCCTCCACGGCGGCGTCCGCCAGCCGGAAGGCGAAGAGGTTTTTCATCGGCACGGAAACGATGTAGCGCATTGCGGCCAGTGTTGCGGCGGAAACCGGCATACGGATACCCTCCGTATGCTCTCCGCCGCAGGAGGCGCATTGCAGCACGCCCTGCGTCAGGTTAAAGCGGTCGGCATCCTCGCGCCCGCAGACGGCGCAGCCGGAAAGATCGGGCAGATAGCCCGCAAGGCACATCGCCCTGAGCTCGAACACGGCCTTGACCAGGATCTGCGGCCGGGATTCCCTGCCAAGCACATACAGGCTGTTCAGAAGCAGCGACAGAAGCTCCGGGTCCGGCGCGTCCTCCTGTGAGATCGCCTCCGTCACCTGTGCAAAGTAAGACGCAAGGGACAAAAGCTCCACGTCCTCGCGCAGCCGAGGAAACATCTCCTTCGGCACCGCTTCCGTAACAAGATAGCGTCCCTGATAGTCAAGCAAAGTGAATTCAGAGAAGGTCAGCAGCTGACAGCCCGCGCGCAGTTTGCTCGTCCGGCTCTTGACCCCACGGGCCTTGGCCGTGACCTGTCCGTTTTCGCGCGTCAGAATGGTCAGCAGCTTGTCGTTGTCCTTATATTCGGTTTCACGCAGGACGATGCCGTCGGTTTTGAGGTACATATGCGCTCCTATGTAGGCCGCGGGCGCGGCTACTGAGAATTTCGCTTGTAAAGCAGGTACGCCTCCGGCGCACCGGTTTCCAGAAACAGCGTCCAGAAAAATGCAGCATCCATCGAGCGAGCCTCCTGACGTTTCTGACCTTAGGATTTGCCCGAAGCGGAAAAGCTATGACTGGAAAGTTATTCGTATCCGAAATTGCGGATCATGTGCTGGCTGTCGCGCCAGTTCTCCTTGACCTTGACCCAGGTCTGCAAGTAGACCTTCGTACCCATGAAGCGCTCGCAGTCCTCGCGGGCGGCAGTGCTGATCTTCTTGAGCATCGCACCGTTTTTGCCGATGATGATCCCCTTGTGGCTCGCCTTTTCACAATAAATGGTCGCATCCACGTCCACGACGCCGTTGTCGCGCTCGGAAAATTTTGTGATCTCCACGGCCGTGCCGTGCGGAATTTCGCGTTCCAGATTCCACAGGAGCTTTTCGCGGATGATCTCCGCGATCACCTGACGCTCCGGCTGGTCGGAAACGGCGTCCTCCGGGAAATAGAAGGGGCTTTCCGCCGCGTACTTCCCGCACTCGGCCAGCAGCTCGTCTATGCCCTCCTTATACTTTGCGGAAATGGGAATGACCGCATCGAAATTGAACTTCTGCGCATAGGCTGCCATCACGGCAAGCAGGCTCTCCTTTTCCACGGTGTCGATCTTGTTGATGACGAGGATCGCGGGCGCGCCGGTGGCGGCGATCTGTGCGATGAGCGCCTCCTCCTGCACGCCGACATTGGCAATGGGGTCGACAAGGAGCAGCACGACATCCACGTCCGCGACGGACTCCTTGACAACGTCGACCATGTAGTCGCCCAGCCGGGTGCGCGGCTTATGGAAGCCCGGCGTGTCGATGAACACGAGCTGGGTGTCGCCCCTCGTCACGATGCCGCAGATGCGGTTGCGCGTGGTCTGAGGCTTATTGGAAACAATGGCGATCTTCTCGCCCACCAGACGGTTGATGAGGGTGGATTTTCCCACATTCGGCCGCCCAGCGATGGTGATCATGGCTGATTTCGTTTTCATACGTTTTCTCCTAAGTAAAACTCAAAATACAGGATGTCCTCCGCCTTGTCCGCGTGTCCGTCGTGGACCTCGCCCACGATGCCGCCCATTTTGCGGTAAAATGCCTGCGCCGGGAGATTATGACAGCTGCATCCGCAGAAAAACTTGGTAAGGCCGCGTTCGCGGCATACCTGCCGCAGCTGTGCAAACACCCGGCTGCCCAGCCCCATGCGCCGGTACTCCGGCAGAAAATAGAGGGAGTTCAGGCAGAGGTCGAAGTCCCGATAGGTCCCGTAGCCGCAGGGGCCATAGTAAAAGTAGCCGACGCACTCTTCCCCGTCCCACGCAAGGAAAACATCATTTTCCGGATCGGAAATGCGCTGCGCGTCCCGCACGGAATGACGCGCATAATCATATTGGTCGATCATTTCGTCGGGGTAAATGCCGCGGTAGGTCGTCGCCCAGACCTTCCGGCGGGTTTCGGTCAGTGCACGGGCATCAGAAGCCGCCGCACGGCGGAATTCCACATTCATCTTTGCAGGCCCAGCTCCGCTGCGATGATCTCCTCACGCGTGCGCATCTGGCGCTTCTGCTCGCCCTCGTCCATGTGGTCATAGCCGAGCAGGTGCAGGATGGAGTGGATGGTCAGATAGCCGATCTCACGGCGCGTCGTATTGCCGAAGCGCTTTGCCTGATCTCTGGCACGCTCCAGAGAGATCGCCATATCCCCCAGCGGCAGCAGGCCGGTCTGGGGGTCGATGTCCTCGCTGACGTCCTCCGGGAAGGCGCCGGGCGTGAACTGGAACATTGGGAAGGACAGCACATCCGTCGCGCTGTCGATATTGCGCGTTGCGTTGTTGATCGCGCGGATGCCCTCGTCGTCCGTCACAAGGACGTTGATCTCGCAGGGAACGTTCACGCCCTCCGCGGCCAGCGCCGCCGTGATGCAACGGTGCAGATGCACCGTCAGGGCCGGATTTTTATCTCTGCGGTTGGTATAGCGCACGATGATCTGATGCTTCATTTCTCGTACTTCTTTCTGTAAACTTTTTTCTGCGCAGGCAGCTGCTTTTTCTCTCCCGTTTCATAGGCCGCGATGATGCGCTGCACCAGCGCATGGCGCACGACATCGCTGGCCGTCAAACGGCAGATCGCAATGTCCGGGATGTTTTCCAGAATCCGCACCGCGTCCTTCAGACCGCTGACCTTGTCGCCCGGCAGGTCGATCTGGGTCACGTCGCCCGTGATGACGATCTTGGAGCCGAAGCCCAGACGGGTCAGGAACATCTTCATCTGCTCGCGCGTGGTGTTCTGTGCCTCGTCGAGGATGATAAAGCTGTCGTCGAGCGTGCGGCCGCGCATATAGGCAAGCGGCGCGACCTCGATATTCCCGCGTTCAAGATACTTCTGATAGGTTTCCGCGCCCAGCATATCGTAAAGCGCATCGTACAGCGGGCGCAGATAGGGGTCGACCTTATTCTGAAGGTCGCCGGGCAGAAAGCCCAGCCGTTCCCCCGCCTCCACCGCCGGGCGCGTCAGGATGATGCGGTTGACCGTCTTTTCGCGGAAGGCCGCGACTGCGGCGGCGACGGCAAGATAGGTCTTGCCGGTGCCGGCAGGGCCGACGCCGATCGTGATGGTGTTTTTCCGGATTGCCTTCATATAGCGCTGCTGTCCGAGGGTCTTGGCCTTGACCGGCCGGCCCTTGGCGGTGATGCAAACGACGTCCTTGGCCATCTCGGAGATCTTATCGTCATTCCCGCTGGACACAAGGTCGATCAGGTAGCGGACCTTCTGCTCGTCTATGACCTCTCCTTTTGCGGCGAGGGTCAGCAGTCCCTCAATGGCGCGCGCGCCCTTATCCACGGCCTCCTCGTCCTCGCCGGAGAGCTTCAGCTCCGTGCCACGGTTGGTGATCTTCACGCCGTAGGTCTGCTCGATGCGCTTGATATTTTCATCGAAGGAACCGAACACATTGATGATCTGCTCGATGCGTTCGGCATTGATGCTTCTTTCGTTCATTGATTTTCTCCTTTGTAGAGTTCCTCCGCCGGGACGAGCCGCGCGATCATCTCGCGGCAGGCGCTCTCCGCGTGCAGGATATACAGGCCGGCCGCGTGCAGGACGGAATCCGTCGTCTGCTGGATCTCCCCCACGGCCATGGCCTGCTTCGTCACCCGCCGCCATGCCGCGCGCAGTAAGGCTTCCGCCTCCGCGCGGCCGATTTCGCGCGCCGTCAGGCGGTATTCCCGGTAGGTCGCCGTTTCCAACCGGAGCGGCAGCTCATACCCGCCCGGCAGCGGCAAACGTTTTTCGTTTATCATTTTATCACAATTGGTCACCGGAATTCCACTGTTTCCTGATAAATTTATTCTTTTTCTTCCGACGATCAGCGTTTTCTGCGTCCATTCGCGCCCGGTGTAGTGCTTGACATAGGCCGTATCCGGCGTTACGACCGTCCCCGCGTGCCACGTACGGGCGTAAATTTCCGCATTGGCGCAGACAGCGCGCACCCGCAGGCCATAGTCCTCATAACCGGAAACCAAAAGCTGCCCGGCCGTGACCGTCTGTCCCACCTTGCACAGCTTCATTCCCTCCAGAACGGAAATTTCCGTCAGAACACCGTCGCGCGCGGCGACGACGTTTGCCACGCGGTAGGGCGGCTGTTCGGATTTCGGCGTGCTGCGCTCCGTCACCAGCACATGCAGCACGCCCCCGCTGCGGTTGGCTGCCAGCCACGAGAGCTTCGGCAGGCGGTTGAGCATCCGGTGCTTCGTGAGTTCGGAGTCGATGTCTGCGCTCCACGTGCCGAAGCGGATGCCCTCCTCCTCCAGTGCGCGCAGGACTTCTTCCTTATGCAGTGTTTGTGTCCCCTGCACGTCCACGACCCAGACAAATTTCTGAAAAAAGAAGGTTGCAAACAGCGCAAGCAGCAGTCCAAACACCAGCACCGGCCGCTTCCGCAGGCCGCCGTAGCGCTGGCGCAGGCCGTATGTGCGCAGAACCTGCGCATCGGCAAAGGCGCGCATCGCGCACCGGCGGATTGCCGCAAGGTCCTTTTCGTAGGCATAAAACGTATAATGCAGCGCATCCTCGCGGCACAGCCCCCAGAAGCGCAGATTTTTCTCCGAAAGAAGATTGATGCACCGCTCCGGCGAAGCGCCCATGATGCGCAGGCGCACGTAGCCCCTGAAATAACGGATCAGCCGGTACATACCGCGCACCTCATTCCAGCGCGAGCGCGCAGATATTCCCGCGAATCTCCACGCTGCGCCGCGTCATCCGGACGATGGACAGGCCGGTTCCCTGCACGCTGACCGCGCCGCCGCGCACCGCCACGCGGACGCAGGTGTCCGTATAGGCGAGGATCCCGCCGTGGTTTTCAATGCTGACATTTCTCCGTCCGTGGACCTGCGTCAGCGGCAGGCTGCCCATCACCTCCGGCGGGATGGAGAGCTTTTCTCCGAGTTCTTCCCTGATTTGCCGTTTCATTTTCATCACCCTCCCGCAAACATTCTATGCCGTAGCGGAACATTCTTTCCCCAAAGTGCATATATTCCACCGAGGTGGTCGCTGTGCGTCTGAAAAACGGAATCTTCTGGCTCGGAATTCTTCTTCTGGCCGCGGGGCTGCTCTGCTTCCCCGACGCTGCCGCAGCGGGCGCGGTGCAGGGTCTGCGCACCTGCGGCGCGGCGCTCATCCCGGCGCTTTTCCCCTATTTCGTTCTTTCGCGGATGGTGATCTCTCGTGCCTCCTTCGGAAAACTGGCCGCACTTTCCGACCGGCCGATGCGTGATCTTTTCGGCGTGGAGGGCGGCTGTCTGCCCGCATTGCTGGCGAGCTTTCTCGGCGGCTATCCGGTCGGCGCCGCCACACTGGTTTCTCTCTATCAGGGTGGAAAGATCACAAAGCAGAGCGCGCAGCGCGCCCTTTGCTTCTGCAACAATTCCGGCCCGGCCTTCTTTCTCGGCGTTGCGGGCGGCATCGTTCTTGGAAGCACGCACGCCGGTCTTGCGCTCTACTGCATCCATGTGCTGGCTGCGCTCTGCGCCGGAATTCTGCTCGCCGCGCCCGCCCCGCCGCCGGTTGCTGTAAGACGGGCGGCTCCCACGCCGGTGCCACTTTCCCGTGCCTTTCCGGAGGCGGTCGGCGGCTCCTGCGCGGCACTGCTGCAAATCAGTGGGCTTGTGATCTTCTTTTCCGTTCTGAATTCCCTTGCAGATCGCGTCGGGCTGTGGAATATTCTTTCCGGCTTTCCCGCCGCGAAGGGGCTGCTCAGCGGGATTCTTGAGCTGACCAGCGGAATTTTGCAGCTTTCCGGTCCGTGGGAGGTTCGTTTTCTTGCCTGCGCATTTCTTCTGGGTTGGGGCGGCATCTGCGTGCATTTTCAGGCGGCCAGTCTCTGGGGCCCCACCGGTCTGCACCCGCACGGTTATCTGACGGAAAAAGCCCTGCACGGTCTTCTTTCCCTTCTGTTTGCCGCGGTGTATCTGCATCCAAACGCCGCTGCCATCTGCATTGCCGCCGGATTTTCCGCGCTCTGCGCACTTTTTCCCGCACTTCGGAAAAAGAGGACTGGAAATCCGCGCCGCGGTATTATATAATAGTTAAAAATCGTCTGAAACGAGGAAACCGCCATGCTATTCCGAAGAAAGATAGAAAAATTCTGCTCCTACTGCGTCCATTCCGCGAAGCTCGACGGCGAATCCTGCCTGTGCGCCAAGAAGGGCGTTGTCGACGCCGGCTCGCACTGCCGCAAGTTCAAATACGAGCCGCTCAAGCGCGTGCCGGTGCGCCGGAAGGCGAAGGATTTTTCCGAATACGATACCGCAGATTTTTCCCTTTGATTCAAATGAGCCGTGGATTCCAATCGGAATCCACGGCTTCAGCTTGTCAAAAAAGTCCTTTTGGACTTTTTTGACAAGCTGCCTACAAAATTGCAAAATCAATATTTGTAGTATTATTTTGCAATTTTGATCGCTGCGGCGGGTTATTGAACGCGAAAGGGAACCCTGACGGTTCCCTTTCACACTATTCTTCCCTCCGAAACTTTCGGCTGGATAGGTTTTTTGACAGTCTGGAGCCGTGGATTCCAATCGGAATCCACGGCTTGCTTTCACATTCCGCGGGCAGCGGCATACTATGTTGTGAAAGCATTTTTCTGCTTTTCACACTCTTAACAGGAGGTTTTCTTATGGCAGACAAAAGCACCGATCCGGCCGTCTGTGGTGATTCCCGCTCGGCCTGCATCCATACGAACCAGATCGTAGACTCCTGCCTTGACAAGGATTGCGTGGACGATCTGCGCGTCTATCTCACCACCGAATCCCAAGCCGTTCTGAACCGCTCCACCGGCGCAAAGACCCGCTGCGCGGAGCTGCTGTTCGCGGACGTGGATGTGGATGCGCTGCGCTACAAGCGCGGCTACTACGCCATCGACATCACATTCTATTACCGCATCATCGGTGACGCCATTCTGGGCGGCACCCGCCCGACGACCATCACGGGGCTTGCCATCTTCTCCAAGCGCGTCGTGCTCTACGGCGGCTGCGGCAAGGCCAAGAGCTTCCGCAGCACCGACGGCATCCCCAGCGCCGACGCGATGCTGCACAGCGACCGTCCCGTCGCGATTGTCGAGGTGCTCGACCCGATGATCCTCGCCGGAAAGGTCCGCGAGGTCTGCGACTGCCACCGCTGCGAAACGGAGCTGACCGACATTCCGACTTCTATCAAGGAGTGCTTCGGCGAAGATCTGGTGCTCACCGGCGAATCCAAGCGGCTCTACGTCACGATCGGACAGTTTTCCACCGTTCGTCTGGAGCGCGACACCCAGCTTTCCATTCCCATTCTGGAATACTGCATGCCGAAGCGCGAATGCTGCGACGACGAGTGCTGCGAGGAAGATCCCTGCGAGCTGTTCAGCCGCATCGACTTCCCGGTCCGCGCCTTTTTCCCGGACGGCTCTTCCTGCAATTGTCAGGACAGCGGCGGCTGCCCCTGCGGCAGCTGATGCAAAAAAACGGCCTCTGCTCCTATGGAACAGAGGCCGCATTTTTCTATTTTTCTACCCGGACTTCCAGCTGCGGGAACGGAATGGTGATCCCCTGCGCGTCAAATTCGCGGCGGATCTCCTCATTGAGCACAAACTTTACTGCAAAATAGTTTTCGCTTTTCAGCCAGAGCTGCAAATAATACTGCACGCTGCTGTCCAGGAACTCGCTGAGATAGACGACCGGCTCCGTGCCCTCCAGACGCTCCACGCGCGATGCGGCCGTCAGAATGGCGCTTTTTACCTTCTCGGTCGCGTCCGCATAGGACGCGGTCATGTACAGGTCAATGCGGCGCTTCCCCTCCGCGGAGTAGTTGCAGATCCGCGCGGATGCCGCGTCGCTGTTGGGGATGTAAATGCGCTTTCCGTCCGGCGTGGCGATCTTGGTGTAGGACATGGTGATCTCCTCCACCGTACCGGCATCGCTGCCGATCTCAATATAATCGCCCACATGGAAGGGATGCGTGGCCAGCAGCGAAATACTGCCGACCACATTGGAAAGCGCGTTCTGCACCGCCAGTGAGATCGCCAGAGAGACCACGCTGACGAGCGCGACCAGAGAGCTGACGTCGATGCCGAGAGAGCTTGCCGCGATCAGCACCAGAAGCGAGTACAGCAGCACCCGCATCACCGTGCGGATAAAGGAAAACATCGTCCGGTCGAGCTTGGAGCGGGCCAGCCCGCGGTCAAAGAGCTTCAGAAGCAGTTTGACCAGAATGATGCCGACGACAAGGATCAGGATCGCCGGAACCAGCTTCTGAAGCGTCAGGGACGCAAAGAAGCTCTTGATCTCCTGCCAGTTCATTGTTCGGCCTCCGTGGACGCAGCGCCCTCGGGCGCGGGCAGGCGGCGGCTGTCGGCATTGACATAGGCCATCAGCTCGTCGCCCGTGATCGTTTCCTTTTGCAGAAGGTAGAGGGAAATTTCATCCAGCAGCGCGCGGTTCTCGCGCAGCAGCTTCTTGGCGTCCTCATAGCAGTGGTCGAGCAGCTTGTGGATCTCGCTGTCCGCGTCCGCGGCCGTACTCTGCGCGCAGTCCATATAGGACTGGCCGTCGAGATATTCGTTGCCGCCGCTGACCAGCGTCATCAGGCCGATCTTGTCGCTCATGCCGAACTGCGTGACCATCTTGCGTGCAAGGTCGGTCGCGCGCTGGATGTCGTTGGCAGCGCCCGTCGTCTGGATGCCAAACACCGTCTGCTCCGCGGCGCGGCCGCCGAGCAGCGTCTGAAGCTGGACAAGAAGCTCCTCCTTGGAGTTGAGATATTTCTCCTCCTCCGGCATCTGCATGGTGTAACCCAGCGCGCCGGAGGTGTGCGGCACGATCGTGATCTTGGACACCGGCTGGCTGTGCTTGCGCAGCGCGGCGACCAATGCGTGGCCGACCTCATGGTAAGCCACGATTCGCTTTTCGATGTCCGTCAGGACGGTACCCTTCTTTTCGGTACCCGCAATGACGGTTTCAAAGGACACCAGCAGATCCTCCTGATTGACCATCTGGCGGCCGTGGCGCACGGCGCGCAGCGCCGCCTCATTGACCAGATTGGCAAGGTCTGCGCCGACCGCACCGGCCGTCGCCTGCGCGATCTTTTTCAGGTCGACATCCTCTGCCAGCTTGATATTGCGCGTATGCACCAGAAGGGTCTGGTAGCGGCCCTCCAGATTCGGGCGGTCGACCACGATGCGGCGGTCAAAACGACCCGCACGCAGCAGCGCCTTGTCCAGAATTTCCGGACGGTTCGTCGCCGCGAGGATGACCACGCCCTTGGAGGAATCGAAGCCGTCGATCTCGGCAAGGAGCTGATTGAGCGTCTGCTCGCGCTCGTCGTTGCCGCCGAACTTGGAGTCGCGGCTGCGGCCGATGGCATCGATCTCGTCGATGAAGATGATGGCGGGAGCGACCTTGGAGGCTTCCTTGAACAGGTCGCGCACGCGGCTCGCGCCGACGCCGACGAACATCTCCACGAAGTCCGAGCCGGAGATGGAGAAGAACGGCACGTGCGCCTCGCCCGCGACCGCCTTAGCAAGCAGGGTCTTGCCGGTGCCGGGAGATCCGACGAGCAGCGCGCCCTTCGGCAGCTTTGCGCCGATGGCCGTGTACTTTTTCGGGTTGTGCAGAAAATCGATGATCTCCTGTAAGGACTCCTTTGCCTCGTCCTGACCGGCGACGTCCTTGAAGGTCACGCCGGTTTCCTTTTCCATATAGACCTTGGCCTTGTTCTTGCCGATATTGCCGATGCCGCCGAAGCCTCCGACGTCACCGCCGTTTCTGGCCATGAGCAGCCGGCCGAGCAGGCTCAGGCCAAAGAAGAGCAGCAGCGGGAACAGCAGCCACGAGAAGATCATGGAGCTCTGCTCAACGATCTCCCCGCTGAACTTCACGCCGCTGCTCTTGAGCTGCTGCACAACGGGCGTAAGGTCAACATTAGGCAGGATCCCGGTATAATACACCGTTTTCAGGCGGGAATCGTCATCCTTTTTCAGAATAAAGTCGATGCGGTCTTCTTCGATCTGCACCTGACTGATCTCTCCGTCGTCGAGCTTGTCCAGGAAAACATCATAGGTGACCTCTTCCTGCCGCGACGAGCGAAGGAAATTGACGAACTGGTTTCCGAGGATCGTCACGATGAGCACCGCGATGATGAGCCACAGAATAGAAAGCTTCGACCTGTTGTTGTTTTCGTTTTCAGGCCGGCGTTTCGGGTCTTGATTTGCCATGGATTTTCCTCCCTCCGGCAAATTTTTTCGATAGAATCATAGCATATTTTTCCCTTTTGCGCAATGAAAAGTGTGTCACCGCGCTGTAAATTTTCTATGAATTTCGAGAATTCAAAGCTGCCTGTTGTAACCTGCGATTTTTTTTGCTATAATAACGAAAATATATATTCTATTACAAGGCTGGAGTTTTTATGAAAAACGAGAAAGAATTCAAAAAGGACGCTCCCGCGCCCGCGGAGGATATGATCGAAGGCCGCAACGCCGTGACGGAAGCCATCCGCAGCGGCCGCACCATCAACAAGGTCTTTCTTGCCGACGGCGACACCGACCGCGCGCTGGGCCGTCTGGCGGCAATGGCCAAGGAGGCCGGAGCCGTCGTTGTGCGCATCGACCGCAGGAAGCTGAACGAGATGAGCCAGACCGGTGCGCATCAGGGCATCATGGCCTCCGTCGCCGTCCACGACTATGCGACGATAGACGATATTCTCGCCGCCGCAGAGGCAAAGGGCGAAGCGCCGCTCATCGTCCTGTGCGACGAGCTGTCCGACCCGCACAATCTGGGTGCGATCCTGCGAACCGCGGAGTGCGCCGGCGCGCACGGCGTGATCATCCCCAAGCGGCGCAGCGTCGGTCTGACCGCCGTGGTCGGCAAGGCCTCCGCCGGTGCGGTGGAATATATGCCCGTGGCGCGTGTGGCCAATCTCACCGCCGCCATCCGCGAGCTCAAGCAGCGCGGCGTCTGGATCTTCGGCACCGCAGCCGACGGCGCTGTCCCCCTCTATTCCGCCGATCTGAAGGGTCCGGCGGCCATCGTGATCGGCAATGAGGGCGTCGGTATGAGCCGCATCGTCGCCGATAGCTGTGATTTCAAGGTCAGTATTCCCATGAAGGGCCGCATTTCATCCCTGAACGCCTCCGCAGCGGCGGCCATTCTGCTCTACGAAGCCGTCAGGCAGAGAGGATAATTTCTATGAGGCATCGCAAGCCGGAACAAGTGAATACCTCCGTTCCGGCGGAACCGGCGATGCCGGAGTTCACGCTGGAGGATATTCTGGAAGAATTTGGCAGTAAGCCGTCCGCGCCGACGGAAAAAGCGTCGGAAGCGCCCGTGCAGCCGGTCGAACCGGAACCGCCGCAAACGGCGGCATCGGACAAGTCCATTCCCCACACGCCGGAACCGCAGAAAGCCGATGAAGCTGCCGCGCCGCCCCAGTCCTCACCTGAACAGGCAGCGCAAACACCCCCGCGCGCATCCGTCTGGCAGCCAAAGCCGCCCGTACAGCCGCCGCTTCCCGGAAGAGAAGAACCGGAAGCGCCGCGCGCCGCGCGCAAGCGTCCTGTCCCTGTGAAGGTTGCACCGGAAGCTCCGCCGCCCCCGACGGCGCAGGAGCTGCTGGAAAAATACCGCACGGCGCTGGGCAGCACCGGGCTTCGTCTCGGCCTGACCGGCTTCCTCTGCGTTGTCAATTTTCTCCTTCTGCTGTGCGGCGAGTACTTCCCCGCCGTGATGCAGCGTCTGCCCGCCAATCTGCCGGTGTGGCTTTCCGCCGGGCTGCTGCTCCTTTCGCTGCTTCTGGCATTTGACGTGGTGATTCGTGCTGTCCGCGATTTCTTTCGCCTGCGCATCAGTCTGTTCACACTAGGGATTCTCTCGGTCATATTATGCGTCGTGGATGCTTTTGTATCAAAAACATCCTACTGCGCTCCCGGAAATCTGCTGCTCTATTTTCTTTTCCGCGCATTGGTCCTGTACCGCCGCGGGATGTTCTCCACGCTCCGAACCGTCTGCTCCATTGAGCACCCCATGGGCATCTGCCGGATCTCCGGTCTGGAGGACAGCGCTCTGCGCTGCGATACGGGCGACCGCACCGTCTTCTGCGGTGAGCTGGAACAGCCGGACGCTGCGCAGACGCTCTTCTGCATCTATTCCACCATTCTGCTCGCCGGGACGCTGGCTGCCGCCGTCATCTTTGCCCGCAGCGGCCACACGAGCTTCCTGCACGGCTGGACGCTTCTTCTGCTTGGCGCGACCCCCTGTGCCGGGCTTCTCTCCTTTGCCCGTCCGTTCCACGTTCTGGCAGAGCGGCTGAGCAAGATTCATGGCGCGCTGTGCGGCTGGTACGGCGCCGGGATCTTCAGCGGCAAGCACACCATTCTGCTGCGCGACGGCGATCTTTTCCCCATTGAGGGCATCCGCTCCAATGGCATGAAGCTCTACGCATCCTATCCCGCAGCCAAGGTCATCGGCTATGCCCTTGCCGCGCTGCAGGCCTGTGAAAGTCCGCTGACGCCGGTATTTGAATCTCTTCTGGAAGCCCAGTTCGGGAAGCATTTTCAGGCCGCCTCGCACAAGATCTATGACGCAGGCGGCATCGGCGCGGAGATCGCGGGCGACATTGTTCTCGTCGGTTCCCTGCCCTTCATGCAGAGCATGGGCGTACATATGCCTGCCGGAACAAAAGTACGTCTGGCGGTCTATGTTTCCATCGGCGGCGAGCTGGCCGGCGTTTTCGCGCTGAAGTACAAGCCCACCCGTTCGGCGCGGCTCGGTCTGCGCGCGGTGCTGGCAAAATCCAAGCTGAATGTCGTTCTGGCAACAAGGGACTTTCTGATCACGCCGGAACTGATCGCCGCAAAATACGAGGTTCCGACACAGCGTCTGGTCTTCCCGCCCTATTCCGCCCGCCTGCGCTACGCCTCCGCGGAGCTCGGCAGCACCACCTGGCAGGGTGCACTGGTCGTCAAGGACACCTTCGGCACCTTCGCCTCTACGGTCGCCGCAGGGCAAAGCCTTTACTCGACCACACTCACGCTGACCGCTCTGAATCTTGCCGCGGGTTTCTTTGGTGTTATCCTCTGCGCGCTGCTCCTGTTCTGGGACGCTGGCGGCACCGCCTCGCCGCTTCACATTGCACTGTTCCAGTTTTTGTGGGTGATTTTGTCGGAGTTTGTCTCTTTTATCCTGCTGCTGCTTTGAGATTCTCGTGTTTTTTTACAAATCTGACCTCCCGCTTTCGTAACATTGGCCAAATTTCTCAAATATAATTGAAATCTCATTTTTCATCGTGTATAATAATACTAATTGTGGCAACGAAGTAATGCCGCCTTGCAGTCCGCGCGATTTCCAGCATGCGGCACTGCTCAGAAAGGAGAAAATCAAAACTATGTACACTGCGAAGGACATCCGCAATCTCTGCCTGCTCGGTCACGGCGGCGACGGTAAATCCGCGCTCTGCGAGAGCATGCTCTACCTGACCAAGGCCATCACCCGTCTGGGCAAGCGCGCCGACGGTACCACCGTTTCCGACTTCGACGACGAAGAGAAGAAGCGCCAGTATTCCATCAAGACCTCCGTCATCCCGGTCGAATACAACGGCTGCAAGGTCAACGTTCTGGACAACCCCGGCTATTTTGATTTCGCCGGTGAGGTCGTGCAGTCCCTTCGCGTTTCCGACGCAGGCATCATCTGCCTGACCGCAAAGTCCGGCATCGCCGTCGGCACCGAAAAGGGCTGGAAGTCTCTGGCCGATGCCGGTCTGCCCGCAATGTTCTACGTTTCCAAGCTGGATGAGGAGCACGCAAACTTCTTTGCGACCTTTGACTCCATCCGCAGCACCTTCGGCGCTTCCGCGATTCCCTTCACCTTCCCCATCCTCAAGGGTGAGCAGGCAGTCGGCGTGGTCGACCTGATCGCAAAGAAGGCCTACGACGTAGACGGCAAGGAGATCGCCCTGCCCGCCGACGCCGAAGAGAAGATCGAAGAGTACATGGCAGAGCTGAATGAGCAGGTTGCAGAAACCGACGAAGCTCTGATGGAAAAGTTCTTCATGGAAGAGCCCTTCACCGAAGAAGAACTGATCAAGGGCATCCGCGACGGTCTGCAGCAGCGCACCGTCACGCCCGTCTTCTGCGGCTGCGCGATGAACGGCCTCGGCACGCTCCGCCTGCTGGAGAACATTGTGAAGTTCGCTCCGACCCCCCTCGAGGGCAAGCCCATGATTACCGTGGACGAGGACGGCAACGAGTCCGAACTGCCGCTTAATCCGAACGGCAGTGCCATTGCCTTCGTGTTCAACACCGTCGCTGACCAGTACGGCAAGAACTCCTACTTCAAGGTCGTTTCCGGCAACATTGAGGACACCATGTCCGTCGTCAACTCCCGCACCGGCGACACCGAAAAGCTGGGCAACACCTTCTTCCCGCGCGGCAAGGACAACACCAAGACCTCCAAGGTCTGCTGCGGCGACATCGGCGTCTTCACGAAGCTCGCCTCCGTCCGCACCGGCGACACTCTGTGCCTGCCCGGCAAGTCCGTCACCATCAAGCCCATGGAATATGCAGAGCCCTGCTACCGCATGGCCATCTATGCCAAGACCAAGGGTCAGGAAGACAAGGTCGCCAACGGTCTGGTCAAGCTGAACGAGGAAGACGCTTCCTTCACCTTCGGCAACGACCCCGAGACCAAGGAAATGATCATCGCCGGTGTCTGCGACATCCAGCTGAGCGTCATCATTGCAAAGCTCCTGAGCAAGTATAAGGTCGAAGCCGAGCTTCGTCCGGCGAAGATCGCCTACCGCGAAACCATCAAGAAAAAGGTCGAAGTCCACGGCCGTCACAAGAAGCAGTCCGGCGGCCACGGCCAGTTCGGCGATGTTTATATCCGCTTTGAGCCGCAGACCGAGAGCGAAGAAATGATCTTCGCGGATGAAACCGTCGGCGGCTGCGTGCCGAAGAACTTCATCCCCTCCGTTGAAAAGGGCCTGCGCAACTGCGTCGGTAAGGGCGTTCTGGCCGGCTACCCCGTCGTGTTCCTGAAGGCGACGCTGTACTTCGGCTCCTCCCACCCGGTCGACTCCTCCGATATGGCATTCCAGACCGCTGCCGGCATCGCCTACAAGGAAGGCCTGCCCACCGCGAATCCGACCTTGCTTGAGCCGATCGGCGAGCTGAAGGTCTACATTCCGGACAGCAACATGGGCGACATCATCGGCGACCTCAATAAGCGTCGCGGCCGCGTGATGGGCATGAACCCCTGTGGCAACGGCCAGCAGGTCGTTGAGGCAGAAGTCCCCATGGGTGAGATGAGCTCCTACGCCATTGATCTGCGTTCCATGACGCAGGGCCGCGGCTCCTACTCCCTCAAGTTCGTCCGTTACGAGGAAGTCCCGCAGATGAATCAGGCAAAGATCATCGAGGACGCAAAGAAGGACGAAGAAGAATAAGTGCAAATCCGACCGGGCGGCTATGCCGCCCGGTTTTTGTCGGAAGATGCGCAAAAATAGGCTTTACTTTCGCAGAAAAGCCTGCTATAATAGATTTCACTGAAATGCGCCAGTGGCTCAATGGATAGAGCATCAGATTCCGGTTCTGAGGGTTGGGGGTTCGAGTCCCTTCTGGCGTGCCATAGTCCACCGTAATTTTAAGAGAATTGCGGTGGGCTTTTTATGTTCAAATCAGAGATTGAAGAGGTAAGGAGCAATGGCACGGGCAAGGTATCAGGTCTTGGTCATTCCATATTGCATAGAGGTCGGCAGCGTACATTTTTGTTTGTTTCGAAGGAGCGATATGGGCATATGGCAATTCATAGCTGGCGGCGGTGAGGAGGAGGATAGCTCAATCCTCGAGTCTGCAAAAAGAGAAGCCTTTGAAGAAGCCGGGATTCCTAATACGTGTAACTTTTTCAAACTCGACACCTGCTGTAGCATACCATCCAACTGTTTTAAGAACGCAGAAGCACTATGGGGGAAAGCATGCTTCGTCGTTCCGGAGTACGCATTTGCAGTGAGCGTAGAAAGCACTTTTTTGCAGCTATCTCATGAGCATACGGAATATAAATGGCTGACTTATGCGGAAGCCCAAGCGGTACTGCAATACGACAGCAACAAGACTGCTCTGTGGGAACTGAACAGGCGTATTGCGCTTGAAATGTTGAAATAATCAGCTTCCATTTCCCGAAATGTTTCAACTAAGAAAAACTGCGACGGGTTGACGCCAATCTCCCCATTTTGCGTCACCAGAATATTTCACAAGAATTCTTTTGTGGGTACAATTCCATCTTTTCGGTACTCGCGTGCCAGAAAAGCGTTCTCTTTGCCAAACGGCATTGAGAGCGCTTTCCTTTATCTTGATTTTGCAAGTTTTATTTATGCATCTTGCAAAAACATTTTTGTATTTCAGAATTATTCCTGTATATATCAATGAAATGCAATTTCTGCTATTGACTTTTTCATATTCTGTGTGTAGAGTATACCACATCATAAAAAGAAAGGTCAGATCTTCATGAACATTACGATCACATCGCCCGACCATCCCTCCGCACCTCCCGCATCGCTGACCGGCGTCGGCTTTGGGCGGGTCTTTGCCGATCGGATGTTTTCCATGGACTATACGCCCGCCGATAACTGGCACAACGCACGCATTGAGCCGCTGCACGCACTGACCCTGCATCCCGCCTGCTGCGTCTTTCACTATGGTGCGGAGGTATTCGAAGGGTTGAAGGCCTATCGCCGCGCGGACGGCGGCGTGCAGCTCTTCCGCCCGATCGAGAATGGCCGCCGCCTTTTCCATTCCTGCGAGCGCATGGATCTTCCGCCGCTTGACCCCGATGCATTTGTGGAAGCGGTCACGGATTTTGTCCGTGAGGAAGTGACCTGGGTGCCGAACGAACCGGGGACCTCCCTGTACCTGCGTCCCTTTGTCATCTGCACGGACACCCAGCTTGGCGTCCACGGCATCACGAAAGCCGCATTTTATATCATCGCCTCTCCGGTCGGCAGCTACTATCCCAAGGGGCTTGCTCCCGTGCGCATTGCCATTGAGCGCGACGACGTGCGCGCCGTTCGCGGAGGGACGGGCTATGCCAAATGCGGCGGCAACTACGCTGCGGCTGCCCGCGCTACCGTCCGCGCGGAAAAGGCCGGCTACGATCAGGTTCTGTGGCTGGACGGCGTGGAGCGGCGCTACATTGAGGAAGTCGGCGCGATGAACGTTATGTTCAAAATCGGCGGCAAGATCGTCACGCCTAGTTTGACCGGCTCCATCCTCCCCGGCATCACGCGCAGCACCTGCATCACGCTGCTGCGGGAGATGGGCTTCGTCGTGGAAGAACGGCGGCTGGATGTAAACGAGCTGCTGGAGGCCGCACGCACGGGCGCCCTGGAAGAAGCCTGGGGCTGCGGAACGGCGGCAGTCATCTCCCCCATCGGCACGCTGGGCTTTGGCGGCAACGACTATACGATTCAGGGCGGCGGCATCGGCCCGGTCGCAAAAACGCTCTATGCCACCATCACCGGGATCCAGTACGGCCGCATCCCGGACCGACACGGCTGGATTGTGCCGCTGCACGGTAAAATTCTCCCTTCCCGGATCGCATAAAAAGCGCCGCGCCTGCCGGAAAACAGGTGCGGCACAGAATAGAATCGTTAAAAATCATAGGTCAGCGGGTCATGGCTGGTGCGTTTTCCCTCGTTCATGCCATTGAGCGTCTGCATATCCTCCGCCGTGACAGAAAAGTCAAAGACATCGAAATTCTCCGCGAGGCGCTCCGGATTTTTTGACTTTGGAATGGGAAGAATCCCCTGCTGGATGTTCCAGCGGAGCAGAAGCTGGGCTGGCGTTTTGTGATACTTTTTCGCAATTTCCGGAATCACTTCTCCGAATTTCCCCCGCAGCAGCGGCGCCCACGCCATGGCCTGAATTCCATGCGAATTACAGAAAGACAGGAGTTCCGGGTCGTGCAGTAACGGTGTGTGCTCGATCTGGTTGAGCATAGGCGGAATTTCACAGTGCTGCAAGAGGGCTTCCAACTGCGGAAGCTCGAAGTTGCAGACACCGATGCTCTTCACCAGTCCGTCCCGGGAGGCATGCTCCAATGCCCTCCACGTGCTGTCCGTACGCTCACGGTTCTGGCCAGGCCAGTGGATGAGGAAGGCGTCCAGATAGTCCGTTTGCAGCTTTTCCAGCGATGCGTGCAGGCTGGCGAGCGTCGGCTCGTACCACTGATCGGAATTGTTGACCTTGCTGATGAGAAAGACGTCCTCACGAGGAATGTGGTTGACCTGAAGCGCCTCGCCGAGCGCCGCTTCATTTCCATACATCTGCGCCGTGTCAAACAGGCGGTAGCCCAGCCGGTAGGCTTCTCCGACAGCGCGGTTCATCTCCTCGCCCGCCTGCATCTTGTAGACGCCAAGGCCGATCTCCGGAATCCAAATTCCGTTTGCAAGCTTCATTTCAGTTCCCTCCGTTCCGTATTTTTTTCTATTATACCAGCACGATCGGCGGATTTCCAGTCACATCGGCAAAAACCGGCGCGGTTTTCCCGCGCCGGTTGATTTTATCGGAACCACTCCCGCAGCTTTTGCAGCCATTCCAGCGTTTTGAAGCGCAGCTCGTACTCCTCCTCACCACCTTCGATCAGGGCGGTTTCCGCGCTGTCGTAGCCGCCAGCCTGTGCACAGGCCGCGAAGTCTTCCGTCGTGGCCGCCGTACACAGGGACGGAAATACGACACACCACCAGTTGTGCCCCGCCGCTTTGCCGATCTTGATGCGCAGGGCGGGGTATTCCCCTGCCGGAAGCGTGAAGGTATCGTACTTGCGCGTTGCAAAGTCCTCCATGCCAACGGATGCCTCGACGCCATAGTCCGCGCCCTCCGCGCGCAGAACGCGCTGCGCCGCCTGCGTGATCTCTTCCAGATGGGATTTGATTTTCTCCTGCGCCGCGGCTGCATCTTTGCAATCCGCCGTCAGCGCACCGACGCAGTCGAGCACTGCGTCGCGGACGCGCAGCTTCTGCGCCTGATCCTCCTCAGAGTCAGAATTGGCGACCACGTGCAGCCGCAGGGTTTTGGAGGCAAGCTGGCGCTGCTCCAGAAGCGTTTCCGCGGCAAACAGGCCGCAGGCCATCAGCGCGACCAGAAGGAGCCAGACAAGAATTCTGAATTTCATACAAAAACACCGTCCATATGTAGGATTACCCACAGTATGGACGGTATTTTTTCTTTTTAAACGTTTCTCGCGATAAAAACTTTCGGATAGTTTTCCTTCAGCATCGTGCAGGCGACCGCCGCATATTCAAAGCTGTCGAAAATGCCGAACACCGCCGAGCCGCTCCCGGTCATCTGCGCGCCATAGGCGCCATAGGTCATCATGATGGACTTGACGTAGTTGATCTCCGGATTTTCGAGGACGACCGCCTCTTCAAAGACGTTGCCGAGCGCCTTGCCGATCGTCTCCAGATCGCCGCTCAGGAGGGCGGCCTGCATCTGCTGGGCATCCGGGTGGCGCGTGACGTGCGTTTCATCCAGCTTGCGGTAGAGCTCCGGGGTGGAGAAAGACAAATTTGGCTTGCAGACGACGTAGAACATCTCCGGCGCGTCCGCCAGCTTCGTCAGGCGCTCTCCCCGGCCCTCGACGAGCGCCGTGCCGCAGAGGACGCAGAACGGCACGTCAGAGCCGACCTGCGCGCCCAATTCGCACAGAGCATACACAGACAACGGGTAGTCGCGATGGCGGTTCAGCGCCCGCAGAACGGCTGCTGCGTCTGCGCTGCCGCCGCCGAGCCCCGCGCCGCTGGGGATCCGCTTTGTGATGCGAATCTCCAGTCCGTCGGGACGGCCACCGAGATTGCGGTAGAACGCCTCCGCCGCACGCCAGGCCAGATTGTGTTCGTCCTGCGGTATACTTTCGCGGTCGCAGAAGAGCTTCCACTCCCCGCTCTCATCCAGAAGGATCTCCACATCATCGCGGACGGAGATCGTCTGCATGACGGAGCTGAGGTCATGATAGCCGTCCTCGCGGCGGCCCAGAACGTCCAGCGTCAGATTGATTTTTGCGAATGCACCCTCGGTGATTTTTGTCATTTGATCTTTCTTCCTTCGAGATAATAACGCTTTTCGCGGCTGTGGCCCATGGAGAAGGTCTTGCGCGGCAGAATGCCGTCCGCGATCACGCCGCGGAAGAGCTGGCTCTTCTCCATCGCGGGCAGCAGGAAGCCGATGGCGTTCTCCTGCTTTGCCAGCGCGATCAGAGCATCGTCGTCATGGATGTAGTCGATCTCACCCTCGTGCTCCTTGAGATAGCCATCCAAGAAGCCCTGCAGCACACCGACGGCAAGCTGGCTCTTGGCCGGGTCGAGATGAACAACGCCGGACTCCGTGCCGCTGTACCAATGAACTTCAAAGCCCTCCTCTGCGCAGGCCTCCTGCTCCAGCGCTTTCAGCAGCGCCTTGGGGTCACAGGCCGTGACGACGCGGTGAATCGGCTCGAACACCTGTGCGGGATCGTGGATGTTCTCCAGCTCAACGAGCGCATAACGCGCAGGATGATCGGAGAGGTCAACGCCGGGATTCTGCTTTTTCAGCTCCTCATAGCAGGACTTTGCCGTTGCCAGAGAGTGGTTGCCGTCACCGACGGCGAACACCACGGGCGTGCCCTTGAGCCCCTCATATTTTTTCCCGACGTTCTTTGTGTATTCCGTCAGGCGGTCATTGAAAGCCTCCGCCTCCTTGGCGTCCACGAGCCAGCCAGTAATGTGGCCGCCGCCTTCCATCAGGTCAAAGTCGTAGAGCTTCTTCAAAGAAGCCTTATGCGCAGCAATCGGCTCAATGAGGACCTTTTCGTGGTCGTCGCAGAGCATCAGGATGTGCGGCAGCTCGATGGGCGCGTCGCGGCGCACGCGCATACGCGGCGGGATGCGCTCAACGACCGTCTTTTCCGTCGCACGGATGGGGGAAACGGAACCGGCGGAATAATCATAAGCATCCAGATCGACCATGCCGACCAGTCCCGGACGGATGGTGCCGTTCTCCAGCGTGCGCTCCACATAGACAAAGGAATCCTTGAGGGTTTCAAAAACGCCCTGCTCCAGATATTCCTTCATGGTCAGGTTGATCAGCGCCGTGTGTGCGGCCTCCTGCGGCGTGCCGAGCTCGGCCTCCGGGAGGATCAGATTGATGGTCGAAGGAGCGCCCTCGGCGTTCTTACGCACGCGCTCCCAATATGCGGGGTCGGAGGTGAACTGGTCGCAGGCGATGACCGCCCATTTTTCCATGGAATCTACCTTCGGAAAAAGAATATCAGCCGGCAAAAATGCGTTCATGATACAACCGCCTTTCAAAAATCGTTCATAATTTACGGAAAACCGCTGAGAATATTATAGCGCAAAGCATTCGATTTTCCTAGCTTTTTCCCCAAAATGGTCCTTCGTGATTTTTGACAAATTTCGGCAAAATTTTTTAGTATATCTCACAGATTTTTAGTACATACTACCCACAGTACAAAAAGGGAGGAAAGCTCATGGACACTTTTGCATTGATTCTCAGCATCATCGGCTCCATCAACTGGGGGCTGGTCGGCATTTTCAAATTTGACCTTGTGGCATGGATCTTTGGCGGACAGACCTCGGCTGTCAGCCGCATCATCTACACCATTGTCGGTCTGGCCGGCATCTGGTGCATTTCGTTTCTGTTCCGCCGGCGTTCGCTTGCGGCCGCAGAGGATATGTAAAGCTCTCGTATCCTGAATAACGCAGCAAAAAGTCCAAAAGGACTTTTTGTCTAGCTGCCTGCAAAATTGCAAAATCAATATTTGTAGTATTATTTTGCAATTTTGATCGCTGCGGCGGGTGATTGAACGCGAAAGGAAACCCTCACGGTTTCCTTTCACTCTTTTCTTCCCTCCGATAAATTGGCGTCGGCTTCTTCTGCAGCAAAAAGCGCCTTGCAGATGCAAGGCGCTTTTACTTACATTATACGATTGCGGAAAAATCAATAGCCTCTTCTCTTGTTCTTACGAGCAGCTTCGGACTTCTGCTTCCGCTTGAGACTCGGGCTGACATAATGCTCTCTCTTCTTGACCTCAGCGATCACGCCATCCTTAGCACAGCTGCGCTTGAAGCGCTTCAGTGCGCTCTCCAGAGATTCATTCTCTTTAACGCGAATTTCAGACATTGATTTCCCTCCCTCCGGTGCATCCGGCTCTATCCAGGATGCTTTCAGGGCCGCTACAACGGCAACAATTATTATAGTGAGAGTTCGTCAAAATGTCAAGCAATATCTTACAAAAATTTTAAAACTTTTCTGTTTTTTCTGCATCCGTCAGAAATCTCGCGGCCGGAGAACTCTTCGGTGCACTTGAAAAATCAAAGCTGCTTTCCTATAAAACACAACAAACTCCGGCCCGTAATAAGATCGCACACCCACACCTGAATCTGCAAACGCGCCCGTTTCCCTTGCAGTTAGCTCAGAAACGGCATCCTCGCGGCACACGGACAGATCCGCTTAATGCTGCTCGGTTCCCCGCCTGACATGGTTCACGGGAGCCCGTTGCGCAAGACCGATCCCTCAACACCACTTACAAGGACAGACGGCACGGCGCAGACCCTCATATAGGAATTCATCCCTGCTATAGCGGATTGCAGGTTACAGGGCACCGCTAACTCCCCGACTAGTGCGACCTTATTACAGGCCGGAGTGACTTTATTCAGCCGATCTCAGACAATTTTTCTTCGATGAGATCCGCAAGCTCACCGATGGTGTTCACCTCAAGCTTGCCCTCCATCTCAAAATCCACGCCGAGTTCTTCTTCCATATCCATTACCATCTCGACCATATCCAGGGAATCCAGATGCAGGCTCTCGAAGGTAGTGTTCCGATTCATTTCCTCTGCGGGAATATCAAGCTGCTCAGACAGATAAGAAATAATCCGTTCCAGCATTGCAGTCGCCTCCACTTCTTTTCTCTTTGCGTTAGCGTCGCTTGCCAAGGGCACACATGGTTTTCCCGGGCCGATACGACATTTGGTTTCGTTATCCTCGTTGATGGGCGACAGCCCATCTGCCTCGTCTGCCTTGCCAACTGCCGTTTATCCTCCGGGAAAACTCGAAGACCCGCCGGGCGCTCCGGCGCGTTTTTCGCAAGGCAGAGGACGCAGGCATACCGGCGTATGGCAAGGACGATAACGCCGCGAAAGGCGTGCCGGTGTGTCCTGTGGGTATATGTACCCTTGGCAAGCGACGCTACACCACTAATATGATACGATTTTTTCCGGCAAAGTCAAGAAGTTTTTTCAGTTGATAAAATCCTTGAGGATTTTTGACCGTGACGGATGGCGCAGTTTACGCAGTGCCTTGGCCTCGATCTGGCGGATGCGCTCACGCGTGACGTCGAATTCCGCGCCGACCTCTTCCAGTGTGTGCATTTTGCCGTCGGTCAATCCATAGCGCAGGCGAAGAACCTTTTCCTCGCGCGGCGTCAGCGTCTTGAGGACGCCCGCAAGCTGTTCGCGCAGCATAGCATAGGACGCGGCGTCCGCAGGCTCGGAGGCCTCCTCGTCCTGAATGAAGTCACCCAGATGGCTGTCGTCCTCCTCACCCACCGGCGTTTCCAGAGAGATCGGCTCCTGCGCCGCGCGCATGATCTCCTCGACCCGCTCGACCGGCATATTGAGCTTCTGCGCGATCTCTGCCGAGCTGGGGTCGCGGCCAAGTTCCTGCACCAGTTCATGCGTCGCGCGGGAAACGCGGTTGATCGTTTCTACCATATGCACCGGGATGCGGATGGTACGCGCATGGTCGGCAATTGCCCGGGAAATGGACTGGCGGATCCACCACGTAGCATAGGTGGAGAATTTATAGCCCTTGGTATAATCGAACTTGCCAACAGCCTTGATCAGGCCCAGATTGCCCTCTTGAATCAGATCGAGCAGGGGCAGGCCGCGTCCGACGTAGCGCTTGGCAATGGACACAACAAGGCGCAGGTTCGCTTCGATCATCTTGTTGTGCGCTTCCTCATCGCCTTCAGCCATCTTCTTGGCAAGCTCCGTTTCCTCATCCGCGGAGAGAAGCGGAATTTTGCCGATCTCCTTGAGATACATCCGCACGGGGTCGTTGACGCTCATGTTCTCGGAGAGCTCCGCCGTATCGACGAGCTTTTCCTCCTCGACCAGCTCCAGATCTTCCTGACTGGGAAGCATATCGTCCGGCTTGGCGAGCATTTCCACGACGTCGGAAACGTCGATGTCCACACCCGCCGCCTCCAGTGCATCATAGATCATGTCCGTCTGCCGCTCGTCGGCATCGATGGCATCGAGCGTGTCGATCAGATCTTTGGAACGGAGCTTTTTCTCCTTCTTGGCGCGTTCCAGAAGCTGCTGAAGCTTTTCGTGCAGCAACTTGTCATTCTGCTGTTCCTCCGGCTTTTTTTCTTCCACCATCGCTATGTACCTCCGTATCCTTTTTTCTTTTTCAAACTTTGTTGTATCGCACGCAGGCTGTCCGCATCCGCCGCACCGCCGCGGGAGGATTCTTCCAGAAGGATGCGCGCGCAGTCGTCAAAGGCTTCCTCCGAAACCGGCGCGTCCTGCTTTTGCAGCACGGATGTCAGATGTGCGGTTTCGTCCGGCGTCAGGATGCCCTCCAGCGACGCAAGAGAAACCTGTAAGCCGTCCTGCCAGCGCTGCTTCCACAGCGCATAGGCCCGGCCGAAAAACGGCACGGAAAAGCTCTGCGCCGACAGGCTCTGCGTCCTTGCAAAAAGCTCTGGCTCCCGCGCCAGCATCCGCAGCAGTCCTTCCTCCGCGACCGCAGAGCGGACGTTGTCGTAGCGCAGCTCCCGGCTCTTCGGCTGCACCATAGCTGAGGGCGCAAGCTCGCGCTTTTCCTGCTCCTTCCGCTGCCGCGCCATGCGGCGCTTGAAGGCCTTGCCGATCTCCAGCTTCATGACCTCCGGGGTCAGTCCCGCGGCCTCCGCGGCGCGCGCGCCGTAGATCTCGCGTTCCACCGCCGTACCGAAGGTGGAGATCAGCTCCGCCGCCTGCTTGGCAAATTCGACCCGCTGCTCATCCGACTTGAGGTCGAACTGCATTTGCAGCGACCGCAGGCGGTACTCTGCCTGATTCTCCGAACCCTTCAGCAGCAGCCGGAAGCGGTCGGCGCCGAACTTGTGCAGAAATTCATCCGGGTCCTTCGCGCCCTGCATCCGCAGCACCTTGACGCGCAGGCCGGTCTTTTCCAGCATAGGGATGGCGCGGCGCGTCGCATTCTGCCCCGGCTCGTCGCCGTCATAGGTCAGGACGACCTCGCTCGTGTACTTGGCCAGCATATCGGCATGCTCCTGCGTCAGAGAGGTTCCCAGCGAGGCCACCGCGCAGTCAAATCCATACTGGTGCAGCGTGATGGCGTCCATATAACCCTCCGTCAGGATGATGAAGCCCTGCTTGCTCTTTTTGACGACATTCATAGCGAAGAGGTTCCGCCGCTTGTTGAAGATCACCGTTTCCGGCGAGTTGAGATATTTCGGCGTGGAATCGTCCATGACCCGGCCGCCGAAGCCGATCACATTGCCGCGTATGTCAATGATCGGGAACATCAGACGATTGCGGAAGCGGTCATAGAGCGTCCCTTTTGTTTTGTTTTGCAGCACCAGACCGGCCTCCAGCAGCTCCTCCTTGGCGAAGCCCTTGGCGGTCATGGCGTCGAGCAGCGCGCTCCACTGATTCGGCGCAAAGCCGAGACCGAAGCGCGTGACCGTATCGGCAGACAAACCGCGCTTGGCGATATAGGCGCGCACCTCGCCTGCCTGCGGCGTTTTGAGCTGCGCGTGGAAAAAGCGCGCAGCCTGTTTGTTCAGCGCCCAAAGGCGTTCTTTCAGCTTGTACTGCGACTGATATTCGCCGTCCTCCGGCACCTCAAGCCCGGCGCGCTTTGCCAGAAAACGCACCGCATCCGGATAACTGAGGTTCTCGATCTCCATGATGAAGCTGACGGCGCTGCCGCCCTTGTGGCAGCCGAAGCAGTAGTAGATGCCCTTCTCCGGCGAAACGGAAAAGGAGGGCGTTTTTTCGCTGTGGAAGGGACAGAGCCCGAAGAGATTGTTGCCTCTTCTGGTCAGCGCGACGTACTGCCCCACAACGTCCTCGATGGGATTGCGGGCATTCAGCTCGTCCAGAAATGCCGGCGAAAAGGCCATGTTCTCCCTCCTGTCAATCTCTCACCTGCCAAGCCGTTGGAATGAACAGCTCGGAATACTTGTACATTGCATATTTGTCGGTCATGCCGGCAATGTAATCGCAGACCGTCCGGGCCATGCCCTCAAAGGTGATCTGCGGCTGAAAATCCTCCGGCAGTGCATCGGGATGCTTGAGATAATACTCAAACAGCTCCTGTAAAATGCGCCGTGCCTTGGACTCCTCCCCCTTGGCGACGGGGTTCTTATACACATGCTCAAACATGAAGGCGCGCAGCGCCTCCATTGCCTGCGAAACTTCCGAATCCATGCCCAGCTCGCCCGAGGAAAGCGTGTGGAAAATCATATTCGTGACCAGCGTATTGATGCGGTCGCGGTGGCTCTCGCCCAGCACGTCCGCAATCTCGCGCGGAATGTCGCCGTCCGTGAGGATCCCGGCACGCATCGCGTCGTCGATGTCGTGGTTGATGTAGGCGATCTGGTCGGAAATGCGCACGATCTGGCCCTCTAAGGTTTCCGGCAGACGGCTCGAGCGGCTGTGACCCAGAATTCCCATGCGGACCTCGTAGGTCAGGTTCAGCCCCGCGCCGTCCTTTTCCAGAATATCCACCACGCGCAGCGACTGCTCGTTATGGCGGAAGGGCGTCCCCATGACCTCCGTCAGCGCGACCTCGCCGGCATGACCGAAGGGCGTATGTCCAAGATCGTGGCCGAAGGCGATGGCCTCCGAAAGGTCCTCGTTCAGCCGCAGGGCGCGGGTGATCGTCCGGGCGATGCGCGCGACCTCCAGCGTGTGGGTCATGCGGGTGCGGTAGTGGTCGCCCTCCGGCTGCAAAAAGACCTGCGTCTTGTGCATGAGCCGGCGGAAGGACTTGCTGTGCAGGATGCGGTCGGAATCGCGCTGATAGCAAGTGCGCACGTCGTTCTCCGTCTCCGGCTCGGCGCGCGGACGGCCTCTTGAGGCGTCCGAAAACTGCGCGTGACTGCTCAGGCGCAGATGCTCTTCCTGCTCCAGCTGCTCGCGGATGGTCATCACGATCCCTCCTTGTTTTCAATTCCGAGGGGAAAGGCGCGGTATTCGTCCTCGCCGGTCATCCCCTCGATCGTCCCGGCGGAAAGGTCATAGACATGATCCAGAAACGGCGTGACCTGCATCTTCGGAAGCAGCAGGTCGAAGCTGACATCCGCGCCGAATTCCACGTTCTGCACAATACCGCCGAAGGCCGCGGCCTCCAGCTTCAGACGCTCATACCAGCGGTAGGAGCAGGGCAGGTAGACCCGCGTCCAGACGCGCTTCATGGCGCGTCCCGCCGTGTCCAACGCCAGCTTCGCGCTGTGGGCATAGGCGCGGACCAGTCCGCCCGCACCCAGCAAAATGCCTCCGAAATAGCGCGTGACCACGCAGGTCACATTGTAAATTTCTTCGCGCTGCAAAACCTGCAAAACCGGCATCCCGGCCGTCCCGCCCGGCTCGCCGTCATCGGAAAAGCGCGTTGGGCCGTCCTTGATAATGTATGCATAGACATTGTGTGAGGCATCCCAGTAGGCTTCTCTCATCTCTTTCAGCCGCGCCAGTGCCTGTTCCTCCGTGTCCGTGCAGAAAATATGGCCGATGAAGCGCGAGCGGCGCTCAATGAACTCCGCATCCGCGTCCTTCGCGGGAATCAGATACTCCGTCATGCCTCCGGCTCCTTCAGAAAGCCGCGGTAGCGGCCGTACAGCTCCTCGCCGCAGATCGTTTCGACCTCGATGCCGTCCGCGCCGTATTCCGTGCGCAGCACCTGCGCCTGATCGTGCAGGATTTCGAGCACGCCGGCCTGCGCGTAGGGAAGCAAAAGCGTCACGTGATGCAACTGTCCCAGCAGCGTTTCTTCAATGCGGGTCAGCAGCTCGTCCATGCCGATACCGCTGCGCGCGCACATGGGGATATTCTTCTCCCCGATGGGCAGGACGGAAATGTCGTCCAGCAGATCGGCCTTGTTATAGCAGCGCAGGACAGGGACGCCCGGCTTGGCCAGCTTCTCGATCAGCCGGTCGACGACCTGAATATGCGCCTCGCGCTCCGGGTCGGAAGCGTCGATGACGTGCAGCAGCAGGTCGGCATACTGCAATTCCTCCATTGTCGCCTTGAAAGCCTCGATGAGGTCGTGCGGCAGCTTGGAGATAAATCCGACGGTGTCGGAAAGCAGAATTTCAAGATGATCCGACACGCGCAGACGGCGCGTCGTCGTGTCCAGCGTGTCAAACAGGCGGTCATTGGCCGGGATCCCGGCGTCCGTCAGCTGGTTCAGAAGCGTCGATTTTCCAGCATTCGTATAGCCCACCAGTGCCACAACGGGAATGGCGTTTTTCAGCCGGCGCTCACGCTGCACACCGCGCACCTTGCGCACCTCGGCCAGCTCCGCACGCAGGCGGGTGATGCGGTCGCGGATATGACGGCGGTCGGTTTCCAGCTTGCTTTCGCCGGGACCGCGCGTGCCGATGCCGCCGCCCAGACGGGACATGGATTTACCCATGCCGGACAGGCGCGGCAGTAGATACTGATACTGCGCCAGCTCGACCTGCAGGCGGCCTTCGGCCGTTTTGGCACGCTGCGCAAAAATATCGAGGATCAGCGCGCTGCGGTCCAGCACCGTCGCCTGCGTCAGTTCTTCCAGCGAGCGGATCTGCGCGGGCGAAAGATCGTTGTCAAAGACCACCAGCGTCGCGCCGGTATTCTCGACGAGCTGCCGGACCTCCTCGGCCTTTCCCTCTCCGATGAAGCTGTGCGGATCGGGGGTGTGGCGATTCTGGAGCACCTTTGCCTCGCAGATGCCGCCCGCCGTTTCCAGAAGCGCCTCCAGCTCATCCAACGAGGCGTCCGTGGCGGTTTCCTCCGGCTTGAAGCAGTCGGCGTTCAGCCCAACCAGTATTGCTTTTTCCGAAACCACACGATCGCTTGGATTCATCATAATCTCCTAACATTTGACAAAATATGAAAAAAGTTCGCACCAATACGATGCGAACTTTACTCATTACTTCAGACCGAATTTCTTGTTGAAACGGTCAACACGTCCACCAGTGTCAACCAGCTTCTGCTTGCCGGTATAGAAAGGGTGGCACTTGGAGCAAATTTCAACCTTGATGTCCTTCTTGGTGGACCCGGTCTCGATAACCTCGCCGCACGCGCATCTGATCGTCGTCTGTTCGTACTTCGGATGGATTCCTTCCTTCATTGCATTCACCTCTTTCTTCTCAGTCGTAAAAGGACATTCTTGTCCTCTTGTTATCAATCGCCCGACTATAGTATCATAGATTCTGCCGGATTGCAAGTCTTTTTTTCGAACTTGGTAGAAAAACTTTTACTCCATCGGCATTTCGGAGGGCATGGCAGGCTCGACAATGATGGTATTGCTCCACACGCCCATTTTGATGTGCGCCTTGACATAGGCAACCGGCGCCTGAGGCGTCAATGTAAAGGTCAGATCCTGACACCGCCGGGTCATACCGCAGGTGATATGTAGGGTATGCGTGCCAAACGGCACGGGAATGCGGATGCTCTTCTTGTTCGCAATGTGGCCGAAGGGCTGACCGTCAAGGTAGATTCCGTACCCCACCGCGATTCCGACCGGAGATCCCATTCGGTAAATCTGCACCATGCCCATTCCGGCGAAGCTGATCGGTGTACCACATCTTCCACAGTAGCAGTTTGCCTGCGTTTCTACGAGCTCACCGCACTTTGGACATTTGGCGCGAAGCATGATTGCCATAGTTTTCTCCCCTTTTCTCTATCTGTAATAGTCATATCATATTCTTCCGGCTTTGTCAACCAAATTACGGTGCGCGAAACAGCCGCGCACTGCGCTCCTGATTCACCGCAAAATTCTCTGTCGTAGTGAACAGGCTGTAAAGATCGGCCGCGCGGCGTTCCAGCGCGGCGTACTCCCCCGCCGGCGCGCGCTCGCCGGTGTGCAGGAGAAGCAGATCCCCCGACTTTTTCGCCTGCCGCAGCACGCTCTGACCGCGCGGGTTCACCGCAAGGACGCGCACATAAGGCGCGGGCGCCATCAGCATTTCCTCGGAAATGCCGAGGTAGGCGCACAGGAGCATCCGCATCAGGCGGGTGTGCGTGTAGCGCTTGGACTTTGCCGCCTGCACGATTGCCGCGATCGTCGGCTCCGTGCGGCAGGCCGCCATCACCTTGCGCCACAGCCCCTCCGAACCGAAGGGCAGACAAGAGAACTCCACCTCCTCCATGCCGCGCAGCCGCGCCAGCCACGCCCGCTCCCCCGCCGCAGCGGTATGCCGCACCGCGCCGGAAAATACCTCCAGCGCCTCCGGCGGCACAAAGCCCGTCCAATCCGACTGCACGCGCAGAAAGGACGCGGCGGGCGCCGCCGGGTCGCTGCCGCCGTGGTAGTCGCCGTCCCGGTGCAGGAGCATCGGCACGATCGTGCTGTTTCTGTGGCGCAGCGCCTTACAATATTCGACCGCCAGGATGGAATTCGGCGTTTCCAGCGCGGCGGTATCTGCACCCAGCGCAGCCAGCGCCTGCTGCCGCGCTGCCGGGAAAGAAAGCCCCTCTGCCAGCGCATCGTGCAGATGCTCGGAAAATTCCGTGCTATCCAGCGCCTCTGCGGTAGACATAATACCATTTATGTCTACCAATTCACTGCCGAAAGACAGGCCGTCGATACATCCCAGCCGGTCGAAGATCTCCACGCCGCCCGCGGCGAAGCCCTCCGCCGAGCGCAGCGCGTAGGTCACGGGCAGCTCCAGCACCAGATCAGCTCCGCAGAGTACCGCCGCCTTCGCACGCGTCCACTTGTCTAAGATTGCAGGCTCGCCCCGTTGGACATAGTTCCCGCTCATCAGGCAGACGCAGGTGCCGTCCTGCGCATGGACTGTGCGGATCTGCTTTGCGTGGCCATTGTGAAAGGGATTGTATTCGCAGATGATACCGATGTTTTTCACAAAATTCTCCTCATTTCAAAAAAACACTTGTCACCGGGGCAAATCTATTATAGAATAGGTACGTATGTGCTAATACTACCACAAAATGCAAAAAATAGAAACAAGTTTTTACAGGAGTTGAAGTCATCATGAACATTCTCGTTATCAATGCAGGCAGCTCTTCCCTGAAGTATCAGCTCATGAACCCGGAAACCGGCGAGGTCTTCGCCAAGGGTCTGTGTGAGCGGATCTACATCGACGGCCGTCTGACCCATAAGGTTCCTTCCAAGGACATCAAGGTCGTGCGCGATATTCCGATGCCCACCCATTCCGAGGCAATCGAAGCCGTCCTGTCCATCCTGGTCGATCCGGAGTACGGCGTGATCAAGTCCGTCAAGGAGATCGACGCCGTCGGCCACCGCGTCCTGCACGGCGGCGACAAGTTCATCGCCTCCTGCATCATCGACGAAGCCTGCAAGCAGGCCATCCGCGACTGCATCCCCCTCGGCCCCCTGCACAATCCCGCCAACCTCATGGGCATTGAAGCCTGCGAGAAGGTCATGCCCGGCACGCCGCAGGTCGCCGTGTTCGACACCGCCTTCCATATGACCATGCCCCCGAAGGCTTACCGCTATGCCATTCCCACCAAGTATTATGAGGAAGACCATCTGCGCCGCTACGGCTTCCACGGCACCTCTCACCGCTTTGTTTCCAAGCGCGCCATTGAGCTGATGGGCAAGCCCGCAAGCGAGCTGAAGATCATTGTCTGCCACCTCGGCAACGGCTCCTCCCTCTCCGCCGTCGCGGACGGCAAGTGCCAGGATACCTCCATGGGTCTGAGCCCTCTGGCAGGTGTCCCCATGGGTACCCGTGCGGGCGACATCGACACCTGCGTCGCGCAGTTCATCATGAACAAGTACAACATGAGTGCCGACGAGTGCCTGACCATGCTCAACAAGCAGTCCGGCGTGCTGGCTCTGTCCAACGGCCTGTCCTCCGACTTCCGCGATCTGGAAGCGGGTGCAAAGGAAGGCAACGAAGCCTGCCAGCTCGCGCTCGACAAGTTCTGCTATGAAGTCCGCAAGTATATCGGCGCCTACGCCGCAGCGCTCGGCGGTCTGGACTGCCTCGTCTTTACCGCCGGTGTCGGCGAGAACGGCTGCACGAACCGCGCCGCAATCTGCGAGGGTCTGGAATTCCTCGGCGTCAAGCTCGACCCGGAGCGCAACAAGGTTCGCGGCGAGGAGGCTCTGATCTCTGCCGACGATTCCCGCGTCAAGGTCTGGGTTATCCCCACGAACGAAGAGCTGATGATCGCGCAGGACACTGCCGAACTCTGCAAGAAATAATCGCCTTGCCCCGGCTTTCGGCCGGGGCAATTTTGAATCACAACAAGGAGAATCAAAATGACTGTATCTGAACGCCTCCTGCATTATGTTTCCTTTGACACCCAGTCCAATGAGGACTCCGAAACCTGCCCCTCCACCGCAAAGCAGAAGCTGCTCGGCGCAGCGCTGGTCGAGGAAATGCACGCCATGGGTATTTCCGACGCCTATGTGGATGAGAACGGCTACGTCTACGGCACCGTTCCCGGCGAGAAAAACGCGCCGGTCATCGGTCTGATCGCACACATGGACACCTCTCCCGACTGCTCCGGCGCGGATATTCAGGCCAGAACCGTCAAATACGAGGGCGGCGACCTGCTGCTCAACGCGGAAAAGGGCATTTACCTGCGTCCCTCCGAATTTCCGAACCTGAACCGGAGCGTCGGCAAGCATCTGATCGTCACAGACGGCACGACCCTGCTGGGCGCGGATGACAAGGCCGGCATCGCAGAGATTCTGACGGCCGCAGAGGAGCTGATGGTTTCCGGCACTCCGCACGCGACGCTGCGCATTGCCTTCACGCCCGACGAGGAAATTGGCCGCGGAACGGACCGCTTTGATCTCGCGCACTTCGGCGCGGACTACGCCTACACCGCCGACGGCGGCACGCTGGGCGAGCTGGAATATGAGAACTTCAACGCCGCCTCCGCCGTCGTGACCGTCCACGGCCGCAATGTGCATCCCGGCTCGGCCAAGAACTGCATGGTGAACTCTCAGGAGATCGCCATGGAATTCCATGGTCTGCTGCCCGTCCACGACCGCCCGGAGAGCACCGAGCACTACGAGGGCTTCAGCCATCTGTGCGAGATGCGGGGCGATGTTGAGCTGACGCGGCTGGACTACATCATCCGCGACCACGACCGCGCAAAATTCGAACGCCGCAAGGAGCAGTTCGTCCAGATCACCGCCTTCCTCAACCAGCAGTACGGCGAAGGCACGGTGGAGGTCGCCCTCCGCGACAGCTACTACAATATGCGCGAGAAGATCAAGCCGAAGATGTTCATCGTGGAAGCCGCCGAGAAGGCCATGCGTGAAGCCGGCGTCACCCCGCGCATCGTTCCCATCCGCGGCGGCACAGACGGTGCGCGCCTGTCCTACGAGGGTCTGCCCTGCCCCAACCTCTTTACCGGCGGAGAGAACTTCCACGGCCGCTTTGAATACATCCCGGTCGAGGACATGGAGGCGGCGGTCTGCGTTCTGAAAAACATCCTGATCGACGCGGCGAAATGACACCGAATGAGTATCAGGCGCAGGCCATGCGCTGGCTGAACCCGGCGCTTTCCGAAAAGGGCACCCTCATCAACGGTGTGATGGGGCTTTGCGGAGAATCCGGCGAGGTGATTGATCTTGTGAAAAAACACCTGTCGCAGGGGCACCCGCTGGATCGCGAGGCCCTTGCAAAGGAGCTGGGCGACGTAGCATGGTATCTGGCGGAAACCGCCTATGTTCTCGGTTATCCGCTGGAAGAAATTTTCCGGATGAATCTGGAAAAACTCTCCGCGCGCTATCCCGACGGATTTTCCACCGAGCGCTCGCTGCACCGAAGTAAATGACACGAAAAATGCTCTCACCCGGGCGGGTGAGAGCATTCCAGCTTGTCAAAAAAGTCTTTTTGGACTTTTTTGACAAGCTGACTACAAAATTGCAAAATCTGAATTTTGTATTTTTATTTTGCAATTTTGGCCGCTGTGGCGGGTTATTGAACGCGAAAGGGAACCCTGACGGTTCCCTTTCACACTATTCTTCCCTCCGAAACTTTCGGCTGGATAGGTTTTTTGACAGTCTGAGGCTCTCACCCGGACGGGTGAGAGCCTTCTTTATTATTGAAATCAGTCTTCTTCTACGTGGATGCCGTTTTCCGCAAAGGCTTTCAGGAGAAGATCCATGTCAGAGGGGATGGAGATCGGCTCGCCGCAGGCCTTGATCGCGTTGGCGACGTCCTTCAGGCCGTTGCCGGTCACGACGGAAACGACGGTCGCATCGGCAGGCAAAATGCCCTGCTCGCGCAGCTTCTTGACGCCGGCGGTACCGGTGACGCCCGCAGGCTCGCCAAACACACCGCAGGTGCGGCCAAGCAGCTTCTGCGCCGCCATGATCTCCTCGTCGGACACATTGACGACCAGACCGTTGGACTCGCGGATGGCCATGAGCGCCTTGTCCGCATTGCGCGGCACGCCAACAGCGATGGAGTCGGCCAGCGTGTTCTCTTCCATGGGATGCCACGGCTTGTTCTCCATAATGGCGCGGTTAAGCGGGCAGCAGCCCTCCGCCTGTGCGGAGATCAGCCGCGGCAGACGGTCGATAAAACCGATGGCGTACAGATCCTTCAGGCCCTTCCACAGACCGGCGATGGTGCAGCCATCGCCCACGGAAATGGCAATAAAGTCCGGAACCTGCCAGTTCAGCTGCTCCATGATCTCCAGACCGACGGTCTTTTTTCCCTCGGAGAGATAGGGATTGATGGCAGCGTTGCGGTTGTACCAGCCCCATTTGTCGATTGCCTGCTTGGACAGCTCAAAAGTCTCCTCGTAGCTTCCCTGCACGGAAACGACCGTCGCGCCGAAGGTCATCAGCTGTGCGACCTTGCCCTTGGGGGCACGGGAAGGCACAAAAATGTAGGTTTTCAGGCCCGCGGCGGCAGCATTGCCCGCCAGCGAGGATGCGGCGTTGCCGGTGGAGGAGCAGGCAATGACCTTCGCGCCCGCTTCCTGCGCCTTGGCAACGGCCATGGCGGAAGCGCGATCCTTCAGGGACGCGGTCGGGTTCTGGCCGTCGTCCTTGACCCAGAGCTTTGCAATGCCCAGCTCCTTCGCCAGACGGTCGGCCTTGTACAGGGGCGACCAGCCCACGCGCAGCGGAGTATTGGGCGTGGTTTCCTCCACGGGAAGCAGCTCGCGGTAGCGCCACATGGAGCGGTCGTCGCGCGCGGCCAGCTTTTCCTTCGTCAGGTTCTGCTTGATATAGTCGTAATCGTAGATGATGTCGAGGATCCCGCCGCACTCGCAGTTGGTGAGGTTCGGAACCGCCTTGTATTCTCTGCCGCATTTGACGCAGCGGCCGCAGATCACGTTTTTCATGGTATTCCCCTTCAAGATGATTTCTTCCGGCGCGCTTCCCTTCTCCGGGTGCGCGCCTGTCTTCTTTGTTCGCGTTTTGCCTCCCGCGGATAGAGGCGGAAGAAGTCCTCGTCGCCCACCATCGCGCGGAAGTCACGCAGCTCTCTGCGCCAGTGAATGACCGCTACCGCCGCGGCAAGCAGGCCGAGGTAGGCAAGCAGCACAGGCCAGAACGCAAGTCCCAGCTTATCCGCGCTGCCGATGATCAGCAGCGCGCCGCACATCAGCGCAATGGACAGAAAGGACAGCAAAAATGCAGAGAGAACGGGAAGAAAGCCAATGGCAAACTGTCCGGATCTTCGTTTTTTCTTCATATGGCCTTTCCCCTTAAAAAACGGGGGCAGGGAAAACTCCCTCCCCCCGTGCAATGACATTACAGGTTCTTCAGCAGGCCGGTAGCCTCGTTGAATTCATTGATGAGTTCGTCCAGAGCCTTCGCCTGTGCATGGACGGCGTCCCAAGTGTTCTTGGTGTCGTACCACTGTGCGTTCAGGTCCTCGACGGACATGCCCTGCTGCTCGACCCAAGTGTAATACTTCAGGTTGTGGACACGCTTGCGCTCGGTGTAGGTCAGCTCCAGCATGCTGTCGGTCTTGAGGTCCAGCATATGGCGGGCGTGATCCATTGCAGCCTCCTGATCGGAGTATGCACCATGCTGCTGGTTCAGCTCTTCGATACGGCTGCCGTACATCACGGCGGAGTCGGTCAGGACGGTCGCGACGACGTCGTTCTCGGTCAGCTCATAGTACTTGGCCATCTTGATGCAGCACAGAACGTTTGCAATGCCGGAGATGCCCAGCCACTCCATCTTTGCGATCTGCTCGTCGGACATATGGAGCTGCTCCTTCATGTACTTCTTGCCTTCCGGCGTGTTGAACAGGCGCAGCAGGCGCTGGCTGTCTTCGTCGTCAATGGCAATGGCCATGTCGGTGTTCTTGACGTTGTGGATCCAAGGAATGTGCTTGTCGCCGATGCCTTCGATGCGGTGACCGCCGAAGCCGTTTTCCAGAATGGTCGGGCACTGCAGCGCTTCGCCGACGGCCAGCTTCAGGTGCGGATAACGCTCCTTGAGCAGATCGCCCGCGCTCATGGTGCCGGCGGAACCGGAGGTGAAGCAGGCGCCCGCAAAGTTCTGGCCGGGCTTCTTGACCGCCTCGAACAGTTCAGCCAGCGCGTAGCCGGTGACATTGTAGTGCCACAGCGGGTTGCCCATCTCGGCGAACTGGTTGAAGATCATCATGGTGGGATCCTTCTTCA